>Ga0181520_10000664_pt1 | contig 74225 bp, 60 predicted proteins | sample PEATcosm2014_Bin_29_FD_132451 | JGI IMG/M metagenome (GOLD analysis project Ga0181520, IMG submission 132451) | Peatland microbial communities from MTU Mesocosm Facility, Houghton, MI, USA - PEATcosm2014_Bin02_30_metaG | ecosystem: Environmental > Terrestrial > Soil > Wetlands > Peat | place... | reverse complement strand
GCGAGCTTGTTCTGCTCGTCAAGCCGCAGTTTGAAGTCGGCCGCGGGCTGGTTGGCAAGGGCGGAATCGTACGCGACGAGGCAGCGCAGCAGGGTGCCGTTGCCAAAGTCCGCCAGGCGGTTGCCGGCCTCGGTGGGCAGCAAATCGAGGTCATGGATTCTCCCATCCTCGGCACCGAGGGCAATCGCGAATTCCTGATGCACGCCCTGTTCACCGCTCCTCAAGCCGTGCAAGTGGAGTACAAATAAACTGTGAAGATCGCTGCCATCGTTTCCAAACCTGCCAAGCCCGAGCTGGGCGAGATTGTACCCGAGGTGTTGCGCTGGCTCGTTGCCCGTGGATATCGCGTCTACATTGACGAGCAGACCGCCGCCTACCAAACCAACGAGTTTGTGGTTCCCCGCAGTGAGATTGCACGCTACCAGCCCGAGTTCGTCCTTGTCCTCGGCGGTGACGGAACCCTGCTCTCGGCGGCGCGCGCCATCGGCGCAGCCGAGATTCCTCTGCTTGCCGTCAACCTGGGTTCGCTCGGTTTTCTCACCGAAGTTCGTCTGGATGAGCTCTACATCACTCTCGCCGCCGCCGCTGAAGGTCAATGTCCAATCGAGTCGCGGGCGCTGATCGAATGCCGCCTTATCCGTGACGGCAAGGAGATCGTGGTCTATCACGCCCTCAACGATGCCGTGGTCAAGAGCACCGTGGCTCGTCTCATCGGCTTTGAGTTGCGCGTCAACGGCCAGCACGTGGTCGAGTACCAGGCCGATGGCGTCATCGTGGCCACCCCGACCGGCTCCACTGCCTACTCGCTGGCCGCTGGAGGCCCGGTCCTGATGCCCAGCGTGGATGCCATTCTGCTCACCCCCATCTGTCCGCACTCGCTCACCCATCGTCCGCTGGTCGTGGGCGGCGACGCCCGCATCTCGGTGCGCCTGAACAGCGGCGCCAACGGCGTGCTCAGCGTCGACGGGCAGGTTGGAATGCCGGTTGCCCAGGGAGACCAGATCGACTGCTGCAAAGCCGCCTACCGCGTAAAAATCCTGCGCATGCGCCGCTCCTTCTTTGACATCCTGCGCAGCCGGTTACGCTGGGGCCAGCGCTAGCGCCCATGTTTTCCATGAAGGCTGGGAAGACACGTCGCACCGCGGATTTCGCTGCTTCCGTTACCGCTGCCAGTTTCGTTACCAGGCGTGCAAGTCACTGAGCGGTACGACGATGTCGTGAGGCAGCGTGCGCATGGGAATGCTGAGTTGTTGCTCCCGGGGAATCTGCATCGCGGTGTCTTCGTAGAGAGCCACACTGTCCCGCTCGTCCTGCTCGTTGCTTTGAATGGGAATTCGTGCAATCAGCCGAAACTCCGGACGGGTTAACAACTGGCGGAGCGTTTGTTGGATGGGAAGTTCTAATTTCGATTCCTCCGACACGATGATGTAGTGGACACCGTATCGCCTGAGGCTGGCCAGCACCTCGTCGGAATTGTGCAGCAGCTCGATGCTGCCTCCCTCTTCCGGCATGCGAGGGACGTAGAGGAGCTTGCGCAATACGACGAAGTGCTTCTGGGGATCGCGCAGGTGAAGATAAAAGCTGAATGTGCCCGGATAATTTGCGTCATACAGAATCACGCCGCGATCATTGACGGAAGCCAGCTTTTGCGCCACCGCCGCGTATCCCTGCACGTAGGGACGCTGGAAGGTCCAGCCGGCAAAAATCGCCCAGCCGGCCAGCAGGACGGCGGCCGTGCGCCCGGCCAGACGCATGGACTTCGGCCACTGGTTGCTCAGAAGGAAGCCGGCGGCGAAATAAACGAACGGCGGTATCCAGAACAGCACGTGGCGGCCTTGCTTGATCTGGAGCGCTGAAAACGTGAGGTAGCAGGCTGCAATCCAACTGAACATGACCTTGTGGCCGTCGTTGTTGCCCCACCAGCGCGAGCTAAGCATTCCGGCAATGGAGAGCAGAAGCAGCGGCCATCCCAACTGTTCCCGCGCGGCCAGGCAGTAATAGCCAAGTCCGGCAAAAAAACCGGAGTGTTGCAGATGAGTAAAACTCGACTGGCTGGCCCAGTGCAGCGTAAATAGCAGGTAATAGTAGTAGCTGATGAGAACCGCGATGAGGGCGCCGGCGTACAGCGTGCGCCGCTGCAGCATCAGGCGCCATTTTCCCATGGCGAATGTGGTGAAAAGGCAAAACGGAAAAAGAAAGAACGTGGTGTACTTGACGAGCGCAGCCGCGGCCGTGAACAGGGCAAAGATATAGAGATCGCGGGCGCGCTCCTGCTGGCAATACCGGACCCAGTAGTAGATGGCAGCCGTGGCTACGGCCAGGGCCGGAACTTCCAGCATGACCGATTTCTCATACAGCAACAGCGATGGCACGAGAAAGGCCGCCAGACTCGAGAAGGCCGCGGGCCACACCCCGAGGAGGTCCTTCACCAGCCGGTACCAGTAGAAAATCCCGAGAAGAGAGAAGCCCAGAACGGTCAGCCGGGCGCTGGCCGCGGAAGGACCGAAAATTCCGAAGGACAACGCCTCGCAAAGATAGAAGCCGGGAGGCCAATGAACCAGGCCGCTCAGCGCAGGGTAATGAGCGTAGTAGAGCTGGGCGTAACGTACGGGATGAGAGAGCGGAAGGTCGCGGGCGAAGTCCAGGAAGAAGAACCCGCTCATCGCATGCAGGCTCTCGTCGAAGTTGAGGTGAAATTCACCGACCGAAATTCTGTGAGCAATGCAGGCGGCGCAGATAGCCAGAACCAGAAACAGCAGACGGTTGGCCTGGAGTGCGCGAACCAGGCGCGATTTGAAGGGCGGGGAATCGGGCAACTGCACTTCCGGCGCCGTCTCCAGGTTTGAGTCCGCCAGCTGATGCATTTCAATTTCTCCCTGGGCCAAAGTCACGCGCTGGCTTCCCCGCAGCAAATCCTTTGCCTTCAGTTCTGAAACTGTTCCGCGACCCTGCCACACTTGGCGCTGCCCAGCGCACCACGTGAAATTTCTAGCATACCACTGCGTCGCATTCAAGCACTCAACCCGCTGTCCTGGCTGCGGATTCCGCGATTCCCAGAAGGTTGTGACCACGCTGCCACCCGCATTCGCCGCAGTTGGAGAAGGTGGGACGGCCGAGCCCCATGGAACTTAGCGTAACTACGGCAGAGATGTGAAACAAGCCGGCGATCCGGCGATGGAGTGCAGCGCCCTCAGATTTCGCTGCAAATCATCTCCGCGAAACCCTCGCGCCGGCGCACCAGCCGAACCTTCTTGCCGTCCACCAGCACCTCTGCGGCGCGCCCGCGCGTGTTGTAGTTGGAGGCGAGGCTCATGCCGTAGGCGCCCGCATCCAGAATCGCCAGCAGGTCACCGGGAGCCAGCGCACCCAGTTCGCGGTCGCGGGCAAAGAAATCTCCCGTCTCGCACACCGGCCCCACCACGTCCATCACGCCGTGGAAGGCGCCAGCGGAGTCCGGGCGCGGGGTTGCCGGCACAATCTCATGGTGCGCTCCGTAAAGCGAAGGACGGACCAGATCGTTCATTGCCGCATCCACCACCAGGAACTGCTTGCCGCCGTTTTCCTTGGCGTACAAGGTGCGCGTCAGCAGCGCGCCGGCGGCGGCCACAATGGAGCGCCCCGGCTCCAGCAACAGGTGCAGCCCGGTGCGGCGCAATGGGGTGGTCAGCGCCGCCGCGTAGGCCTTTAGACTGCGCTCAAATTCCCGGACACCGGCGTCCCTGTAGCGAATGCCAAGGCCGCCTCCGGCGTCTACGAAACTGATGTTGAAACCGTCCGCGGTCAGCTCGCGCACCAGGGCCAGCACCCGCTCCATCGTCTCGCCAAACGGTGTCACGTCGGTGATCTGCGAGCCGATGTGTACGCTCACGCCCACCGGATCCAGGTAGTGAAAGCTGGCGGACTTGCGATAGAGCGCGCGCGCCTCGGCAATCGGCACGCCGAACTTATGCTGGCGCAGCCCCGTGCTGATATACGGATGGGTCACGGTCTTCACGTCGGGATTCACCCGCAACGCGATGCGCGCGGTCTTTTTCAGACGTGCGGCGCGGGCTCCCAGCAGCGCAAGCTCGGCATGGCTCTCCACGTTGAACAGCAGAATTCCCGCTGTAATGGCAGCATCCATTTCCTCGGCCGTTTTACCCACGCCGGAAAAGACCACCCCTGCCGCCGCGTCCTTGCCTGCCAGCATCACGCGCTGCAACTCGCCGCCGCTCACCACGTCAAAACCGCATCCCAGTCCGGCCAGCAGGTGCAGCACCGCCAGGTTCGAGTTCGCCTTTACCGAGTAGCAGAGGGTGTGCGGCTGTTTTGCAAAGGCACGTTCAAAGGCAGCCACCCGCGAGCGTATCGCCGTGGCCGAGTAAACGTAGAGAGGGGTGCCAAAGCGCCGCGCCAGGCGCTCCACTTCTACTTCATCGCAACAAAGCGTGCGGCTGCGGTTGCCGCCGCGATAGGTAAATGCAGGAGGACGCTCCTCGGGGGAGCCTTTGTGAATGGTCACTTCTTCTTAGCCGTTTCCTTTATTTTCAGCACTGCGACCGTCTGGTCGTCAAACGCTTCCATGGTGCCTACAAACTGGTTCACCTCGGCAAACACCGCGTCCACAATTTTGTCTGCCGCCTCGGCGCAGTGGTTCTCCAGCACGCGCGCCAGCCGCCTCATGCCGAACACTACACCCGCTTCATTCTGCGCATCGGAAATGCCGTCGCTGAAAAACAGGAAGACCTCGCCGGAACAGTTGTGAAAGGTGACCTCATCGTACTCTGCCGTGGCAAACAGTCCAAGCGGCAGCCCGCTAATATTCACCCGCTCGGCCTTGCCGTTCCGGCATCGGTAAGGATGCGGCTGTCCGGAGTTGGCAATGCGCAGCGACCGGTCATCGTCGCTCCACAGGGCGTAAAGGATGCTGACAAACTGCGCCGCAATGGGACGCTCCGCCAGCGACAGGTTGATTGCCGTCAGCATGGCCGCCGCGCCCGGCTCCTCGGCCGCGTGGGAACGCAGGATGCCGCTGACCAGCGCCCCGTAGAGCGCCGCCGGCGCGCCTTTTCCGCTGACGTCGCCAATGGCGATCCCCGTCCGGTCCGTGCCCGCGTAAGGAACATAGTCGTAAAGGTCACCGCCAACCGCGCGCGCCGGGACCGAACGCGCCGCAACCTCGGCGTTGACTAGCTCCGGAATTTTTTGCGGAAGCAGCCGGTACTGCAACTCGCGCGCCAGCAACAGGTCTTTTTCCAGGCGCAGCTCCTGCCGCTCGATCTTCTCGTAGAGGCGCGCATTCTCAATCGAAATCGCAATCTGCGCCGCCAGGACCTTCACTAAACGCGCATGCTCTCCGGTAAAGTATTTGCGCCGCGTGTGCTCCAGGTCGAGCACTCCAATCACACGTCCCTTGTACACCAGCGGCACGCACAACTCACTCATGGTCTCCGGATTCAGGGGGTGATAACGCTCGTCGCGGGTCACGTCCGGAACCACGATGATCTGGTTGTGCTCCGCCGCATAGCCTACCAGGCCGCGCCCCAGCGGAACCTCATGCTTCAGTTGCACGTTTTCGTTGAAGCGCAGGGAGAAGCGATGTTGCAGCTTCGTCCGCTTGTCGTTCAGCAGCAGGATGGAGAACATCTGGTAGTCAATCAGCCGCAGCAGCAGGTCGCCAATGCGCTTGAAGAGCTGATCGAGATTCAAAATGGAAGTCAGCTCGCGGCTGATCTGGTTCAGCAGCACCAGCTGCTTGGCCTGCCGCGCGACCCTGGTGTAGAGCCGCGCATTCTCCACTCCGGTCGCCACCCGGGAGGCAATCAGCATCAGCACGCTGCGATGCTCCTCGGAGAAGAAGTTGCTCTCGGAAGCCTCCACGTCGATCACGCCGATGGTGCGGCCTTTCACGATCAGCGGCACCGCCAGTTCGGAGAGCACCTTGGCCCCGGTGGAAATGTATTCGGGGTCCTTGAGGACGTCGTTCACCAGTACCGGTTCCCCGCGTTGCACCGCCGTTCCCGTGATGCCCGATCCCACCTTCACCCGGATCCGCGCAGCCACCTCCGGCGAGTGTCCCACCTGGAAGCGGACGCGCAGCTCCTGCCGTTTTTCATTCAGCAGCAGAATGGCGAAGACGTCGTAGTGGATGATGCGGTGCACCAGTTCGGCGACCCTTTGCATCAGGGTTTCCAGGTCGAGCGTGGTGTTGACCGCGTCGGCTACCTCGAGCATGAAGCCTTCCATCTGCGTCGGTGGCTCTTTGCTTGTCACTTCGGGTTGGATCAGGTTCGGCATTTGCGATCATTCCAGGGCAATCCCGAGCCGCAACTGCTGGCAGCCGCTGGGAAAAACACCATCCTGTTTCGTCGAGCGCTGAATTTGCCTTCAGCGCATCCCGGATTCTATCACCGCCGTCGCCTCCGCTTGTAGAATCCGCGGTTCACCGAAGGGGTAGAATCCTGTCGATACTCCAGGCATCTAACCGATTGCTCCGGGTACGGCAGATCTCCGTCCCCTGCTCCCGACGGCCGCGAGCTGCCGTCAGCGGACTGATTCGGAGCCGCGCTGCTCCGAATTAAGCCGCGAGCGGTTTTCCGGTTGAACGCAACCAAAACGGCGTACGAGGCATGACTACGATGGCAATCAATCTAACCTGGCTGGGTCACTCCACCTTCCGAATTGAGTCCCCCGAAGGCAAAACCTTCCTCATCGATCCCTGGATCACGCAGAACCCGCGCTGTCCTGAATCCGAGAAGCATCAGACCAAAGTGGACGTGCTGCTGTGTACCCACGGGCATGGCGACCACATTGGCGATGCCGCCGCCATCTGCCTCCAGCTCCAGCCCACGGTGGTCGGAATCTATGAACTGGCTTGCTGGCTCGGCAGCAAGGGCGCAAAGAACATCTCGCCCATGAACAAGGGCGGAACGCAGAAGGTCGCTGGCGTAAATGTGACCATGGTTCACGCGGTTCATTCCTGCGGCATCCAGGAGGAGGACGGTTCGTTCATTTATGCCGGTGAGGCGTGTGGGTACGTGCTCGAATTCAGCAACGGCCTCAGGGTCTATCACGCCGGCGACACCGCCGTTTTCAGCGATATGCAGATCATTCATGACCTCTACCGGCCCGACATTGCCTTGCTCCCGATGGGCGACCACTTCACCATGGGCATCCGCGAGGCCGAATATGCCTGCAAGCTGCTCCAGCCTCGCATCGTGGTTCCCATGCACTTTGGCACCTTCCCCATGCTTACGGGTGATCCTCACGACCTTCGCCCCGCAGCCAGCCGGCAAGGGTTCGAGTTATGGGAGATGGAGCCCGGGGTTCCGCGGGAGCTCACCCTCAAATAGCAGGGTACGGTTGGCTGCTCTGGAGCGCGTTGCTTACGCTCCGGAGCGCCTGCCGTGGCGCTGCTCCCTGTCCAGGAAGCACTATCTCTGCCTGCCCGGGTTTCAATTCTGCGGACTCGGCGACCCGCAGGAGAAGCGGTTCTGCGTGAGTTTTGCACTGCGGGCCGCGTTGCGCCTGGCCGCAGAGGGTGCCGCTTCCCGCGCTCCTGGGAAAAATGGCAGAACTCACATTCATCCCGTATCCATGCGGCTTTGCGCCGTGCCGCGGGGTCGCTGTGCGAGTTCTTTGCGGCATTTTCGAAGGGCCGTTTTCGCCCGCCTGCACCGCTCTTACTGCAGGTGCCTGTGGACGGGCTGCACTCCATTGAAAACAAATCACATAAAATCGTCATTGTTTTCTTGACTCTTTTCCCGGATGCGGTAAAACACACTCGTTCTTTGACAGTTTCCAAAGTTTTCCCGGTTGGTGGTGAGTCCGGGGCTCAAACGAGCTCACTTAGGCCATCGACGGAATTGGAAGTCATCAGCGAATCCGGCAACGGCAGTTGCCGGAGACCAGGGACGGCAGTCCCGCGACGCGAGGGTGAAAGCTCTTGCATCTCCTTTTCGGCACGGCGGTGCCGGGAGGGAACCAAGTCTGGCGCCTGCAAAGGCGGCAGAGCCTGCGGAGCGCAACTCCTCAGGTGCTTGATTGCCGCAAGACAATCAAGCCGAGCGCCGGACGCAATCCGGCGTATGGGCAGTCAGGTCGCACTGACGAGCCCGACGGCTTGCCAGCCGCAAACTGGCAGGCCTGCTGATGGACGACATCCGGCGGTGAGTCTTCGAGGGGCAGTGAGGGTCTATAGCGAGCTGCTGGTCGAGGCGAACAGGATACTGTGAAAGGCAAGATAGAATCCCGAGGAACGAATCGGTTTGCCCGATTGGCCGGTGAGCCCGGAGCTCGAACCGGGGCCGCGCGGGGCGGCCAGCCCCATAAGCTGGAAGCAACGCGAGCAGGTCTGGTAAGGGTCTAATGCGAGCTGCTGGTCGAGGTACACAGGTTCCCAATCCTCGGGATTCGTGTTTCTGGCGAATTCCCGCGGCAACACTCCTCATGGCAAAAAATCTATATTGAATCCCCCCGAAGTGTCACGACATCTCAGGCCGGAGCAGCTTCTGATTGCCCTCGCCTGCGCGGCGAGCTGTCCAAAGTCTCCCATCCAAATGATCCAAGGAGGAACCCCTATGAGGCCCAATCGCAACTGCGTCCTGGCTCTGTTCGCCGCCTTCCTGCTCTCCACGTTCTGTCTCGCCCAAGCCCCTGCCCGGCCATTCCATGATGGTCCGGTATGGGACATCACCTTCGTCAAGGTGAAGGCAGGCTTCGATCTCAAGTACACAAGTTTCATTGCAACCGAGTGGAAGAAGGAACAGGAAGCGCTGAAAAAAGCCAACCTGATTATGGACTACAAGGTGATTGGAACCGAGGCGCACAGCTCAGGCGATTGGGACATGATGCTCATGGTCGAGTACAAGGACTTGGCGACCATGGAGGCCAACATGGACAAGATGGAGGCGGTTGCCATGCAGGCCCTCTCGACGGACGAGAACAAGACGCTGGAGGGTTACAAGAATCGCGCAGAGTGGCGCGAGATCGTCGGAAGCCGGCTGGCGCGCGAAATCATCCTGGAGCCGAAGAACCAGTAGCTGCCAGCTTTACGGAGCGGGAGGACGCAACCTCCCGCTCGTTACAGAAACTATGAAAATGCCCGAAGCGATGGGTTACACCTGGTTTGCAGAAGCCGCTTCGCTAACCCACTGCAGCCTGACTTCCTGCGGAATGATGCCGCGCTCGTGGCCCATATTCAGCAGCTTGGCCACCGCTTCGCGGCCGTCGTCGCCATAGTCCAGGGTGCGCTCGTTCACGTACATGCCAACAAAGGTATCGGCGTCGTTCGCGTCCAGATCGCGGGCAAACTGCATGGCGTACTCCAGCGCTTGTTCGCGGTTGTCCAGGGCGTGCTGGATGCTGGCGCGCAGCGCCTTGCAAACCTTGGCAATGGTCTCGGCGCCCAGGTCCTTGCGGATCGCGTTGGCGCCCAGCGGCAGCGGCAGGCCGGTCAGCTCGCGCCACCACTTGCCCAGGTCGAGGATGCGATGCAGCCCGCTCTTGTCGTAGGTGAGCTGGCCTTCGTGGATGATCAGCCCGGCATCGTACCTGCCGTCCAGCACGGCGGGGATGATCTTATCGAAGGGGACGACCTCGGTCTGGATGTCAGGCGCGAACAGCTTGAGCGCCAGCACGGCGGTGGTCAGCGTGCCCGGGATGGCGATCTTCAGCTTCTTCACCTCATCCAAGGTGTACGACTTGGGGGCAACGATCATCGGGCCGTAGCCATCGCCCACGCTGCCGCCGCTCGGCATTAGCGCGTAGCGGTCCTGCAGGTACGGATAGGCGTGGAAGGAGATGGCGGTCACTTCAAAGTACGCTTCCGCAATCGCCTTATGGTTCAAGGTTTCAATGTCGCAAAGAACGTGGGTGAATTTCAGTCCAGGCACCCGGATCTTGTTCGTTGCCAACCCATAGAACATGAACGCGTCGTCCGAATCCGGACTGTGCGCAATTTTGATTTCAATTGTTTCAGGACCGCTGCTGCTCATAAATCTTTTTCGGGGCCAATGGCCCGCTCCCTCATAAGTAGTTCGAATGACTTGCCGCCCCGGTGGAAGCCGCGCGGCAGAGAAACCGATTCCTCCGGAGCAGCCGGAACCGGTCGCAATCCTTGCCCCAACCAACTACGCCCCCGCCGGCTACGTCAAGCCTTCCTGGCCGTGCTCGGGCGCAACTTCCGCGCTGGCGCTCCGTGCCATCGCCCGGCGTGACTTCAAGTGCCACCAGACACGTACGGACACGGCAATCGAAACGCCGATCAGGGAGACTGCCGATAACACCAGAACCGCAAAAAGGACCTTGATGATCACAGGGCTCTAGCATAGCAGAGTAGCGCCCGCCCGGCCTTGTCTTTCGATGCCCTACGGGCGCATGGCTGCTTCCACATCTTCGGCCGTGTGCGGCAGATCGGCGGTCAGATTCACCAGCTTACCGTTCTCATCCAGCATCAGGATATCCTCAATCCGCACCCCAATTTTTTCTTCGGGAATGTAAATTCCTGGCTCCAGGGTGAACACGTCGCCTTTATCCAGCGGGCCGGCGCCCACGTCGTGTACTTCCAGCCCCACCCGGTGTCCCAGTCCGTGGATGAAGTACTTGCCCAGCGGCTCGCCGTGCAAGTCCTTTCCGTGCGTGTTGATGTAGTCGTAGGCCACCTGGTAAAGCGAATCCGGCCCGTGTCCGGTCAGCATGCTTTTGCCGGCCACGACCGCGGCTGCTGCCGCCTGCTGCGCTCCCAGCACCACGTTGTAGATCTCGCGCTGCCTTGGAGTGTAGTGTCCGTTGGCGGGCAGGGTGCGAGTGATGTCGCTGGCGTACATGGCATACTCGCCCGCCACGTCCATCACCACCACGTCGCCGTCGTGGATCTGGTGCGAGTCATCCGAGTAGTGCAGCACCGTCGAGTAGAATCCCGAGCCCACAATCGGCGCGTACGCCGGGCGCTCGCAGCCGCCGTCCTGGAACTTGTATTGCATCAGGGCTGAAATCTGGTACTCCCACAGGCCCGGACGCATCGCCTTCATGGCCGCGCGGTGCCCTGCGATGGATGCCTCGGTGGCGTGCCGGATGCGCTCGATCTCGCCTGCGTCCTTGTGTTTGCGCAACTCGGCAATTTTGCCGTCCACGCTCACTACGGAACCCGCAAACGCGTTGGCACGCTTCAGCCATTCCAGTCCAGCCGTCGAGGGCGAGGTCTCCGGCGCCTCGGCCACCGCCGAGTAGATTGTCGCCCACCCTTGGGGAAGAATCTGCCGCAGCAGCTCCGGCATCTGGTCGAGCGAGGCCACCTTGTCAAAGCCGGTGATCGCGGCAGCCTTGGGATCGTCGGCGCCCAGCTTGGGCCCCGTCCAACGCTCCTCGATCCGGCTGCGCGAGGGGAGAAACAGAATCTCGCTGTAGGCGCGCGCCGGAGCGTTGCCCTTGGCCTCCGCCGCGGGCACAATCACCACGGCCGCGCCCGGCTCGGCCCAGCCCGTCAGGTAGAAGAAATTGTTGTCTTGCCGGAAGCCGTAGAGCGCGTTTGGCCCCTCCGATTCCGTGGCGGCAAACAGCACCCCCACGCCGCCGTCCAACTTCCCGGCCAGCGCCACCCGCCGGGCGCGATAATCGCCTCCTGCCTGGCGGTCCAGTGCATTCAGGGAAGCGGTGAGCAAAACGACGCAGAACAGGAAAAGCAGGAGGGCCAGCGCGCGAAGCTTCATGGAAGCCGAGTATAAACCCGGCACTGGTTTGGTGCGAATATTGCCGGGCGCGCCTCGGCGCCGCTGCAACGCCGGGCGCTACACTCCCACCGGGAACGGCTTGCTGTGTTCTTCGGCATTACTGCCACTGCCGCGTCCCAGCAACTCGAAGCGTCCCTGCAACAGAGACATCAATCCCGTGTACCAGTACCCGTAAACGAACAGAATCAGGAAGGGAATCGTGATGTAGTTTTCATTGGTGATGGCGTACCACACCGTCATGGCAAAGTAGCAGCCCACCGCCAGTTCGATCCATGGAATCATGCCCAGGCGCTTGCGGTATTTCCTGGCCGCCTTCACCGCGATGCTCTTGCCGCCGGTGCCCCGCACGCTGTATTTCGGAGTCCGCGCAAAGGCCGACTGCTTGCCCACCAGCGCCTCAATCACCCCTTTGGAGTTTGTGATTGTCAATCCGATTCCCAGCGCCATCAGGAATGGCAGGTAAAAAAATGTCCGCCACCAGCGCGTCGGAAACAGCTCCTTCTGCGAAACCAGGTAAAAGCTGGAGATGGAAAAGGTCGAGGCCAGAAACAGCGGCACGTCGATGTACATCATCTGGAACCAGCCCTGGTAGAAGCGGATAATCATCGCCGGCAGCAGCAGCACGCTGAGCAGAATCATCAGCGGGTAGCTCAGGTTCGCCGTCAGGTGATACCACGCCTCAATTTTTTCCCGGCGGCTCACATCCGACCGCATCATCTGGGGCAGGTCCTTGATCGAGCACTGGATCAATCCTTTGGCCCAGCGTACCTGCTGCGTCTTGAAGGCCGTCATCTCGATAGGCAGCTCCGCCGGGCACTCCACATCCTGCAAATACAAAAACTTCCAGCCTTTCAACTGGCAGCGATAGCTCAGGTCGGTGTCTTCCGTGAGGGTATCGTGTTGCCAGCCGCCCGCTTCCTCAATGGCCCGGATGCGCCACATTCCCGCGGTGCCGTTGAAATTGAAGAAGACTCCCGCCCGCGAGCGTCCGCCGTGTTCCAGCACAAAGTGCCCGTCCAGCAGGATGGCCTCCACTTCGGTGAGGAACGAGTAGTGCCGGTTGATGTGGGTCCAGCGCGTCTGCACCATGCCGATGTTGGGTTCGGCAAAGTGATGGATCACGCGCAGGATCCAGTCGGCGGGCGGGGTAAAATCGGCGTCGAAGATGGCCACGAATTCGCCCTTCGCGCTTTTCAGTCCATGTTCCAGCGCGCCCGCCTTGAAGCCCGTGCGGTCGCTGCGGTGGATGTGAACAATATCATTGCCCAGGGCGCGGTAGCGGGCCACCACTTCGGCGGCCACACTCACCGTCTCGTCGGTCGAGTCGTCCAGCAGCTGGATGTCCAGCAGGTCGCGCGGATACTCCAGGTTGCAGATCGACTCCACCAGCCGGTCCACCACGAACTGCTCGTTGAAAATGGGCAACTGGATGGTCACCCGTGGCAGTTGCGCAAAGGTCGATTTTGGCGTGGTGGTCTTGTTCTTCCGATGCTTGTAGTACATCCAGACAAGCTGGTAGCGATGGAAGCCGTAGGCGGCCAGAATCACCAGCACGATGAAGTAGGGAATCAGCAGGCACAGGTCAAAGGCGTTGGCGTGGTAGAGCCCCTTGAACGTAGGGTTCACCTGTTTCTGCAGGAATTGCACCACCGGACTCGGCCGTGGTGCAAGCGCGATCATCGCCGCAAACTGAGTGATCAAGGCGGATCCCGAAAAGCTAGAGTAAGCCGGATGTAAACCGTTCCCGGAAAATTCGATTGTACCCGAAGCCGGCCCCATCTTCGCGGCGGCAGCGCTCAGATTCCTTTATTCCTCGCCCGCCCCCGGTTTTCCGCCACCATTGACCCGGCTTTCGCAGCGCCGCGCCGCTGCGTCAGTGGGCCAGCCTCCGGATTGCCCGCATCCGGCAAGCATCCGTAAACCATGCTTTCGCGCAGCTCAGCAGCTGGACGCGCCTGTAGTTCCGGCAGTCGCCTAGAAACCGCAACGCCTCTGGGCCACCCGCAGGGAGAGGGCTTACAGAAAGCTTGCGCTCAGCGACATCGCTTCAGCACGAACCAGGGAATGTGCAGTGCGCCCGGGAAACGCTCCACGCAAACTGGTTCGCCGACATGGACGGCGTAGTAGAGGGAAGAATCCACACAAACATCACCCTTGTTCTCAAGCGCCGCACCCCACGGAGCCAGAGCGACCCAATCGGTCGTGTGCCTGCCGTGCACTTGGTATTTCTTCACAATATTTGAGGAATAGACTGCCGGGGCCGAGCGGTCGAGAAAGACATCGACCGCAATAATCGCAACAAACCCGTACTCTAAGAAGAACGGTATCAGGAGCACTGTGATCGCCGCATTCTTTCGGAATGACGGATCGGATACAACAGCCGCGAACAACAGGCAGAGCCCGAGCACAATCCCCAGCCCGATCCATATCCATGTCCCTTGCGTGAGTCCCTGCTCTGGCGTCATTCCCAGCATAGGCTTCCACGGCATCTGCCCTTGCAGCGCTGCGAACAGCAGAAGAATTCCCGGCAGGAACGCGGGAACGCCTAGGTATCCATGTGCATCGTTGCTGCCAGAAACCAGTAAATGGACCATTCCCCCGGAGAACCTTGCGATCCCCGCCGCCAGCCAAGGCAACAGCACCAGAAACAGGATTACGGGGCGATTCGGGAAAAACATTCCCCAGAACGCGGCTATCACAGCTACGCCGGTAAGGCACCTGCACAGAATCTTGACACGCGCCAGCGCCCGCAATCGCGCTTCGCGCTCGGGCGAGCTGTTCGCCCCCTCAAGAATCTCCGCCTCGGAGGCGAGCCGCTCCGGAGCGTCCAAATCCGGCACCGAATCGATCCACTCCCGCAGTACGGAGTCTGCGTTCAGCTCATTGCTGATTGTGATCTTGTTCTCCGCATCCTCCCCGTTATCTGAGCCGCGCGGGATGAGCCAGGTGCCGCCGGTCCGAAAGCCATCGTTGCTCTTCGCTACCCTACGCCCAAGAATCTCGCTTCGCTGCAGTGACCGTGAAGAAAACAATCTCTGCACCTCGATCCGTTCTGAATCCAGCACAACTTTCGACTTCAGCGCGGAGGCGACAGGTAGCGCCGCAAGGATCGATAGCACGCAGCCGAGCGCCAGCATGAAGCCAAGGGCGAGCCCAACAGAATCGTCGAGACCCGCTGCGAAAACAAGCCAGCAGAGGCCCAAGCCTGGGATACTGAAAGCCAACGACAACAGGACGTTTACGCAGAGCCATCGGCCAGATATGCGGTAAGTGCACGGGTATTCCGTCGGGTTGAGTAGTTGGTCCATAGGTTATAAGCCGGATTCAGCTAACAAAGTACCATGGAATCAACGCAGCGGTACCAACGCCGAGGGTACATCCGTAATCGCTGTGTTAACCCTATTGGAATCTCCTCTTTCAGATCGATCCGACTCGGCTAAAACTTAACGCTGAGTTGCCCCCGAAACTGGTATTCCTCGTAGTATTCCGGCTCGGACCCAGACAGCGCCTGCATTGCATTGCCGCCAGCATCCCGATTCCTGTCGCAAACAGGGCCTCTGTCCAACAATCCCGAAACGGAAATCCCGACCTTCCCCGTCCTCGTGGCGCAAGAGAACTCAGTCCATCGTGCACATCGCGGGCAACAATCGCGACTCTCAAGTGTTTCCCCGGCCACTCGGATTCTGGTCCGCATCTCGCGCTGCGTGCCTGTTCGGGAAACGCCGGATGACTCCGCAGCACAGCCAGCCATCGCTACCCCCACCGTGCTTTCCGCCGATCGCAACCCGGCTACCGCGTTGTTCATTTGGAGGCTTAGCGCGCTTCTCACGCCTGTTTGTGAGTTAAGTCACAGCCTATTCCAACCCAACGGAGTGGAATGTTCACTGGGGATGAAGTCGCCAACTTGTCTCGCGCTGTTGTGCGGGAGCGCGTCGCGCACTCCTCCCCGGCTTAATTCCATGGAGGGCCGATTCATGAATCGGATCAAAGTGACAGTGGACGGCAACGAAGCCGCCGCCTACGTCGCGCATAAAGTCAACGAAGTCATTGCCATTTATCCCATCACTCCATCGTCCCCCATGGGCGAGTTCAGTGACCAATGGTCTTCCGACGGCCAGCCCAACATCTGGGGCAGCGTTCCCCACGTGATGGAAATGCAGAGCGAAGGCGGCGCCGTAGCGGCAATGCACGGAGCCTTGCAGGGCGGCAGCCTGGCGACCACCTTCACCTCGTCCCAGGGCCTGTTGCTGATGATTCCCAACATGTACAAGATCGCCGGCGAGCTCACACCCTGCGCCATTCACGTAGCCGCGCGCTCGGTTGCCGCCCAGGGTCTGTCCATCTTCGGTGACCACCAGGACGTCATGGCCGTGCGCCAGACCGGCTGGGCCCTGCTGGCCTCCAACAACGTGCAGGAGGTCATGGACACCGCCCTCATCGCGCAGGCCGCAACCCTCGCCTCGCGGGTTCCCTTCGTGCATTTCTTTGACGGCTTCCGGACCTCGCACGAGGTTGGCAAAGTCGAGCAGCTTACCCTGGACGACATGCGCGCCCTGCTGCCCGATGAGTTTGTCCGCCAGCACCGCGCGCGCTCGCTCTCGCCGGACCGTCCCGTGCTGCGCGGCACCGCGCAGAATCCGGACGTGTATTTCCAGGCACGCGAGACCGTCAATCCCTACTACCTCGCCGTGCCCGCCATCCTGCAGAAGACGATGGATCGCTTCGCCCAGGTCGTCGGCCGCCAGTACAAGCTGTTCGATTACGCCGGCGCGCCGGATGCCGATCGCGTGGTCATTCTCATGGGTTCGGGATGCGATATTGCCGAGGAGACTGTGAACGCTCTGCTCGCCCAGGGAGAAAAGGTCGGAGTCCTCAAGGTTCGCTTGTTCCGTCCGTTCTCGGTCGAGCATTTCCTGGCCGCGCTTCCTGCCACGGCGCGCAACATCAGTGTGCTGGACCGCACCAAGGAACCCGGCTCCCTTGGCGAGCCTCTCTACCAGGAGATTCTCACTGCGCTGGCCGAAAGCCTGGCCGCCGGTAAAATCGCCGCCATGCCGCGCGTTGTCGGTGGCCGTTACGGGTTGTCTTCCAAGGAATTCACTCCCGCCATGGTCAAGGCTGTCTTTGATGACCTTGCCCAGCCGGTGCCGCACAATCACTTCACCGTCGGAATCAACGACGACGTCACCCACAACTCGCTCGAAGTCGATCCCAAGTTCTCTACCGAGGACCCGAAAACCGTTCGCGCGCTCTTCTACGGACTCGGCGCCGACGGCACCGTGGGCGCCAACAAGAACTCCATCAAGATCATCGGCGAAGACACGGAAAACTATGCCCAGGGCTACTTCGTCTATGACTCGAAGAAGTCCGGCTCCATCACCACCTCACACCTGCGCTTCGGACCCAAGCCCATCCGCTCCAGCTACCTGATCACACGCGCCAACTTTGTCGCCTGTCACCAGTTCAGCTTCCTGGAGCGCGTGGATGTGCTCAAGCACGCCGACAACGGCGCGGTCTTCCTTCTCAACAGTCAGTTCGGCAAGGATGAGATATGGGATCAGCTGCCCCGTCCCGTGCAGCAGCAGATCATCAGCAAAAAACTTCAGTTCTACGTGATTGATGGTTACAGCGTTGCCAAGGATACCGGCATGGGCCAGCGCATCAACACCATCATGCAGACCTGCTTTTTTGCCATCAGCGGCGTGCTGCCTCGTGACGAGGCCATCGACGCCATCAAGAAAGCCATCAAGAAGACCTACGGCAAGCGCGGCGACGCCATCGTGCACCAGAATTTCGCCGCCGTCGATTCCACCCTCGAACATCTCCACCGCGTCCAGGTTCCCGCCCAGGTTTCCAGCACCGTCGAACTGCGTCCGCCGGTTCCGGCCGAGGCTCCCGCCTTTGTGCAGGACGTGCTGGCGCCCATGATCTTCGGCGATGGCGATGACCTTCCGGTCAGCAAGATGCCCAACGATGGAACCTATCCCACCGGCACGGCGCAGTGGGAAAAGCGCAACATCGCTCTCGAGGTTCCCAACTGGGATGAGAAGCTCTGCATCCAGTGCGGCAAGTGCGTTCTGGTCTGCCCGCACGCGGTCATCCGCGCCAAGGTCTATTCCAGCGACCACCTGGGGTCGGCACCGGAGTCGTTCAAATCCGCCGAGCCCAAGTGGAAGAACTTTGCCAGCTACAAGTACACCCTGCAGGTTGCGCCGGAGGATTGCACCGGCTGCGCTCTCTGCGTCGAGGCCTGTCCGGCCAAGTCCAAGAGCGAAGCCAAGCACAAGGCCATCAACATGGTTCCGCAGCCTGAAATTCGCGAGCGCGAAGCCCGCAACTGGGACTTCTTCCTTACCCTCCCGGAGATTCCGCGCGAACAACTTGTGCTCTCCCAGGTGAAGGACGTGCAACTGCTCCAGCCGCTCTTCGAGTTCTCCGGTGCCTGCTCGGGATGCGGCGAAACTCCGTATCTCAAACTGCTCTCGCAACTGTTCGGAGACCGCACGGTCATTGCCAACGCCACCGGTTGCTCGTCGATCTACGGCGGCAATCTGCCCACCACGCCCTGGGCCTTCAACAAGGATGGCCGCGGCGTCGCCTGGTCGAACTCGCTGTTTGAAGACAACGCCGAGTTCGGTCTCGGCCTGCGGCTGTCGATCGACAAGAACCGCGATTACGCCCGCGAACTGCTGGTCCGCCTCGCCTCCAAGCTGCCCGAAGAACTGGTGAAAGCCATTCTCGGCGCCAGCCAGAAGGGCGAAGCCGCCATTGCCGCGCAGCGTAGCCGCGTTGCCCAGCTCAAGCAAACATTGGCATCCATCGATCTTCCGGAAGCCCGCGCCCTGATCGACGTTTCCGACCTGCTGGTGGACAAGGCAGTCTGGATCGTCGGCGGCGACGGCTGGGCCTATGACATCGGCTTCGGCGGCCTTGACCACGTCATGGCCTCGGGCCGCAACGTCAACGTCCTGGTGCTTGACACCGAGGTCTACTCCAACACCGGTGGCCAGATGTCGAAATCAACTCCGCGTGGCGCCGTCGCCAAGTTCGCCGCCGCCGGCAAGGCGCGTCCCAAGAAGGACCTTGCGCTCATCGCCATGAGCTATCCAGCCTACGTCGCGCGCGTTGCCATGGGGTCCAGCGACATGCAGACCCTCAAGGCGTTCAACGAGGCGGAAGCCTTCGATGGTCCGTCGCTGATCCTCGCCTACAGCCACTGCATTGCCCACGGCTACAATCTGATCCACGGACTTGATCAGCAGAAACTTGCCGTGCAGTGCGGTCACTGGCCGCTATTCCGCTACAATCCCAATGCCGCGCCCGGCCTGGCCAACTTTGTTCTCGACAGCCGCGCGCCCAGCATTCCGCTGGAGCAATACATTTACAATGAGTCCCGCTACACCATGCTGCGTCAGAGCAATCCAGAGCAGGCAAAGCTGCTGCTAGGCGAGGCTCAGCAGGATGTTACCGACCGTTGGAAGCGTTACGAAACGCTGGCCCAGGAGTTCTCCGCGGCAGCCGCCACGGAAGCCGCCACGGCAGCCGCCGCAAAAGGAGTCCACTAAATGATCGACCTCTCCACTCAATATCTTGGACTGAAGCTGCGCAACCCGCTCGTCGTCGCCGCCTCTCCCTTATCCAAGGAGATTTCGAATCTGCGTCACATGGAGGATTCCGGCGCCGCCGCCGTCGTCCTCCACTCGCTGTTCGAGGAGCAGATCAACATCGAGTCCAATGAACTGGACCGCTTTCTCTACGACGGCGCCGAAGTCAGCGCCGAGAGCATCACTGTCTTTCCCGAACTGCAAAACTACAACATCGGCCCGGACGCCTATCTCGAGCACATCCGCCGCGCCAAGCAGAGCGTCTCCATTCCGGTTATCGCCTCGCTGAACGGCGTTTCCCGCGGCGGTTGGGTCAGCTATGCCCGCGAAATGCAGCAGGCCGGCGCTGATGCCATCGAGCTGAACGTCTACTTCATTGCTGCCGATCCCGTCTCGAGTTCCGTCGAGATCGAAAAGCTTTATCTTGACCTGGTCAAGGAAGTTCGCAATACGGTTTCCATCCCGGTCGCGGTAAAAGTAGGCTCCCAGTTCAGCGCTTTTGCCAACATGGCGCAGCGCCTGGACGCGGCTGGCGCCAACGGCATTGTGCTGTTCAACCGCTTCTACCAGCCCGACTTTGATCTCGAAACCTTGGAGGTCAAACCCGCGCTCACTCTTTCCACCAGCGGCGAACTGCTTCTCCGCCTCAATTGGGCCGCCATTCTCTACGGCCAGATCCATGCCGACATGGCCATTACCGGCGGCGTCCACACGGCCAACGACGTGGTCAAGTCGATGATGGCCGGAGCCAAAGTCACCCAACTGGCCTCGGCCCTGTTGCAGAACGGCATCGGGTACCTGCGCCCGCTGCGCAACCAACTCGAAGCCTGGCTCGAAAAGAACGAATACCAGAGCATCGAGCAGATGCAGGGCAGCATGAGCCAGAAAAACGTCCCCAACCCGAAAGCTTTCCAACGCGCGAACTACATGAAGGTGCTTTCCAGCTACGCGCTGGGCTAAACGCTCGGCAAGTAACAGAAAAAGGAGCGGCCTCGTGCCGCTCCTTTTGTATCTACCTTCGCGTGGGTCATGTTTCTTGCCGGACCTCACCGCACGGCCCGTGCGCCACGGATGCATCCCCGCTTTATTTCTTTTCCAGTTCGGTCAGCGCCGCCAACACCTGCGCGCTGTGTTCGGCGGGCTTCACATCGTCGAAGACGCGCGCAATCCTGCCGTCGGGCGCAATTAGAAACGTATTGCGCGAGGCGTGCGTGAACAGCATGTGAGACAGCGTACCGTACTCGTTGGAGACATTGTGATCGGTATCGGACAGCAGCTTGAAGCTGAGTCCTTCCTTCACGCAGAAGCGGTGGTGCGAGTCCGCGCCGTCCACGCTGATGCCCACGATGACGGCATTGCGCTTCTCGTACTCGGCCAGATCGCGCTGGAAGTTGTGCGCCTCCACCGTGCAGCCGCTGGTGAAATCCTTGGGATAAAAGTAGAGCACCACCCACTTGCCGCGGAAATCCCGCAGGCTCACCGGCGTCCCATCCTGTGAGTTCAATGTGAATGGCGGCGCCTGGATGCCCGCCTCAAGATGAGCGGCGGAAAGCACCATCACGGGCGCCAGCACGGCTGCCGCGCAGAACAGCAACAAAAGCTTCTTCGACATTCGTTCCTCCGGCCACCCCGCGCATCATTGCAAAACCGGCAGAGCAACCTTCGCGTTCTTAGATGTTCGCCCATGGCAAAGGGTTCCGGCGCGAAGGAAGGAAAGACAGGTAGTTGACTTTGTCCTCGTCCGTGCCTTTGCTCTCGACCCTCATCAACTTTGAACCCGTCGCCTTTTCCCTCGCTCCTGCTATGATACTTGGTTTGCTCTTTCTCTCCAGGAGTTACCAATGAATCGTCGCATTCTTGCCATGGTGGCGTTGCTCTGCGGTCTTGCCGTTTTTTCAACCGCCGATGAAGGCCTCTGGCTTTTCAACAAGGCTCCCAAAGATCAGCTCCAGAAGGTTCATAACTTCACGGTCACCGATCCGTGGCTCGATCACCTTAGTCTAAGCTCGGTGCGCTTCAACAATGGCTCGGGCTCCTTTGTCTCTGCCGACGGGCTGACCTTCACCAATCATCATGTTGGCCGCGCCTGTTTGCAGCAGCTCTCCAGCGACAAGGTGGATTACATCAAGACAGGCTTTTACGCCAAGACCCAGGCCGAGGAGGGCAAGTGTCCCGACCTCGAACTCGACGCCCTGGTGCAAATCCAGGACGTGACCGCCGATGTGCAGGGCGCGGCCAAGCCCGGCATGAGCGATGCCGACAGCGCCCAGGCCATGCGCCGGAAGATGTCCGCCATCGAGAAGGATTGCGCCGAGAAAAGCGGTTTGCGCTGCGATGTCGTGACCCTTTATGCGGGCGGAATTTACAACCTGTACAAGTACAAGAAGTACACCGACGTGCGCGTGGTTTTTGCCCCCGAGGCGCAGATGGCCTTTTTCGGCGGCGATCACGACAACTTCGAATATCCGCGCTACGACCTCGACATCACCTACTTCCGCATCTATGAAAACGGCAAGCCGGTGCACCTGGACAACTATCTCAAGTGGTCCACCAGCGGAACCAGGGACGGCGACCTGGTCTTTGTCTCGGGCAATCCGGGCAGCACCGAGCGCCTGCTCACCATGGCGGAGTTGAACTTCCTCAAGGATTTCCAGACCGCCTACTCCATTGAAGTGCTGAGCCGCCGCGACAAGGTGCTGCATGAGTACGCGGCCCAGTCGGCGGAAAATGCACGCGTCTCCGCCGACGATATTTTCTACGTCGAGAACTCGCTGAAGGTTTACAAGGGACGCCTCCGCGGACTGGAAGACCGCAAGCTGATGGCGGACAAGGCCGCTGCCGAGCACAATCTGCGCGCGGCCGTGGATGCCGATCCCAAACTGAAGGCCGCCTACGGCTCCGCATGGGACGAACTCGCCAAGGCCGTGGAAGCGCGCAAGGATCTGTTCTACCGCTTCAGTTTTATTGAACGCGCCGGCGGCTTCAACGCCACGCTGGCGCGCCATGCCCGCACCTTGGTGAGAGTGACCACCGAGAAGCAAAAGCCCGATCCGCAGCGTCTGCGCGAGTTCACCGATGCGCGTCTGCCCTCGCTGGAACAGCAGTTGTTCTCCACGGTTCCCGTCTATCGCTCGCTTGAGATTGCCAGCCTCGCCGAGTCGCTCAGCCTGATGCGGGAAAAACTCGGCGCCAGCGATCCCACGGTGCAGCGCGCGCTCCATGGCAAGACTCCGACGGACGCCGCCAAGGCATATATCGATGGCAGTAAGCTGGACGATCCGGCCGTGCGCAAGCAACTCTACCAGGGCGGCGCTGCCGCCATCGCCGCCAGCACGGATCCTCTCATCGTGTTGATGCGCGACATCGATCCCCGCGCCCGCGATCTGCGCAGGCAGTGGGACGACAAGGTGGACGCCGTCCTTCGCAACAACTCCGCGCGCATCGCCAAGGCGCGCTTCGCCGTGCAGGGAACCAACAGCTATCCCGACGCGACCTTTACCCTGCGCCTCAGCTACGGCACCATCACGGGCTATGAGGAGCAGGGCACGCACATCCCGGCCTACACCACCATCGGCGGAGCCTTTGAACATGCCTCCGCCAATGGCAACAGGGGCGACTTTGAATTGCCAAAGTCATGGGACAACGCCAAGGACAAGCTCAATCTGAAGACGCCGATGAATTTTGTCCACACCGCGGACACCATCGGCGGCAACTCGGGCTCGCCAACCGTGGACCGGAACGGCGAACTGGTGGGCATCCTGTTCGACGGCAACATTGAGTCGCTGCCGTGGGACTTTGCCTATGACGACAAGGTGGCCCGCTCCATCTCGGTGGATTCGCGCGCCATCCTGGAATCGATTCGAAAGGTCTATCACGCCGACGCACTCGCCGACGAGCTGGTGACCGGCCATCAGCCCAGCGCCCCTGCCGCCAGCAAGTAGAATTGCAATTCATCTTCAATACAGCCGCCCGGAGTCCATCGCTCCGGGCGGTTTTTTCGCCCAAGCATTTACATTTACGGCAATCCTTTCTGGGCCGGTAAGTTACTTATCGGCTAATCCTTCCGCACCTTCGGCAACGATTGCTCAAGCGGTAAATTCCGCTCGGCAAAGGATTATCAGAATGGTCAATCCTTAGCCGCTCCCGGGTCTACAATCGGTGACAGCCGGTTTATGCTGCGCACTTACTTCCATGTCGACATGGACGCTTTTTTTGTCTCGGTGGAGGAGTTGTACGATCCTGCGCTGAAGGGCAAGCCCGTGGTCGTGGGCGGCGGGGCCGATCAGCGTGGTGTGGTTGCGGCCGCATCCTACGCGGCGCGCAAGTATGGCGTGCATTCGGCCATGCCGCTGCGCGAGGCCGCGCGCCGGTGTCCGCACGCGGTCTTCCTCGAAGGCCATCCGGAGCGCTACCGGGAATCGTCGGCGGCGGTGCGGCGGGTGCTCCTGCAATTCTCCCCGGTGGTGGAAATGGCTTCCATCGACGAGGCTTATCTTGACATGACGGGCACCGCGCGTCTGCACGGACCTCCGATGAAGGCCGCGGATTTACTGCACCAAACTATGCAGCGCGAGACGCGGCTGAATTGCTCGGTGGGGATAGCCTGCTCGCGCGTCGTCGCCAAGGTTGCCAGCGACCAGGCCAAGCCCAATGGCGTGCTGCACATTCTGCCCGGTCTGGAGGCCAACTTCCTGGCTCCGCTGGAGGTGCGGCGATTGCCCGGCGTGGGCAAGGTGACCGAGGAGCGGCTGCACGCCCGCGGCGTGCGCACCGTCGGCGATCTGGCCAAGCTCACCGAAGCGGCACTGGGCGCAACGATCGGCGACGGCCTGGCTGCGCTGATCGAAAAGGCGCGTGGCCACGACGCCGGCGGATGGTACGACCAGGAGGTTGGCAGCGACGATACGCCGAAGTCGATCAGTCACGAGCACACCTTCAACCGCGACGAGCGCGACCCGGCGGCGCTGGCGTCCATGCTGGCGCGCCTGACCGAGATGGTTTGCCGGCGCTTGCGCGAGCATCGCTTGCACGCGCGCAACGTGCAGATCAAGCTGCGCTACTCGGACTTTACCACCTGCACCCGCGGACGCACCCTGGCGCGCGCCACCCAACTGGATGCAGAGGTGCTGGAGATTGTGCGCGAGCTGTTCCGCGCCAACTGGGAAACCAGGCGCGCTGTGCGCCTGCTGGGAGTGCAGGTCAGTTTGCTGGAGACGGGCAGCGGGCAGATGGACTTGCTGGCCAGCGCCCAGGAGACGCGGCTGAAGCAGGCGATGACCGCGGTGGACGCGCTGCGCGATCGCTTTGGCGAGTCGGCGGTTTCCCTTGCCGGAGGAATGAGCGCGAAATTCCGCGAGCGCGTCCACGAAAATCCGGCGGCGCTTCCCGGCAAAGAGCCGCGAGCCAAGCGCGACGAGGAAAAGTAGCCCTATTGCGTGACGAGGTTTTCGTGCAGAATCCGGCTGCTCCAGCGGCAGGCGTCACGGTGAATGTCGAGGATCGCATCCTCGGCGAGCCCATGTTCGGTGGCGAGGGTGGAGATCTTGTCCCAGGCGCCGCGCTCACAACAGATGGCCAAATTCAAAAGTTTGCCCAGAGCGTTCTGGCTGCCGCCGAGCGCTTCCTTGCACTCGGCGGTAAGCGGGAGCTGCGAGATCACCACCCCCATGGGGCGGTCGAGGATTGCATCCATCAGCGACATGATGCCGACCATGAACGCTCCGTTCGGGTCCACGCCGCAGAGCCCGGCAAGAGCTTCACAGGTGCGGGCGCGGACCAGGGCGCTGGAAATCAACGCATCGGGGCGGTCGCTGGCGATGGAGATGGCGACCACGATTGAAACCCACTTGCGGATTTCGCGCTGGCCCAGCAGCGAGAGCGCGTGCCGGATGGAACGCACGGGGAACAGGCCAAAGGCCGCTGAGTTCAGATAGCGCAACAGGCGGTAACAGAGAGAAGGCTCGCGCAGAATGGCCTGTTCCAGTTCGTCGACCTCGTAAACATCGCGGCTGGCGATGCTCAAGACCTGAACGTAGGAGAGCTTGGCGCAGGGAATGTCTTGCATGGTGAGGGTTTGCGGCCGGCAGAAGAAGTATCCCTGGAAGTAGTGATAGCCGAGGCGCAGGCCGAACTGGAATTGCTCGCTGGTCTCGACCTTCTCGGCCAGCAAGCGGATGCCACGGCGGCGCATGTCGGCGGCGATGGCGGCCTGGCGCGCGGCGTCGGTTGCCAGAAAGTCCACTTTCACCAGGTCCGCGAAGGGCAGCAGACGCATGGTGTCAGGGGTGGGAACGTAGTCATCCAGGGCGATGAGGTAGCCGGCACGGCGCAGGCGATCACAAGCCGCCAGGGTTTCCTCGTCGGCAAGCACGTTCTCCAGCACCTCCACCACAATGCGGTCCCGTGGCAGCAAGGTGACAATATCCTGCAGCAGGACGTTGCGGGTGCAATTGATGTACGCGGGAAGGCCGCCGGTGAGGGCCGCGGAACCGAAGAGCAGGGAAAAGTCGATGGTGTTGCAAGTTGCTTTGTCAGGGTCGCTGGCGCCGAAGAAGTTGTCAAGGCCGGCGCGGAAGAGCAACTCGTACCCGTGGGTCTCCTGGTCGCGGTTCAGGATGGGCTGGCGGGCGATGTAGCGCGTGTAGGACCGGGCTTCCGCAGGGCTGAGCGTGGGGATCGGAGTAGCGGCAGGGAAGCCGGATTGGGAGAAAGCGCGCACATCCGATATGTACCATGACCGCGGGTGACGGCCGCGCAAATCTCAGCAGGCCGGGGAGGCGAACCATCCTCGCAGAGCCAGTTTGAATTCCGATTCCATTCTGGAACAGGATCGAATATTTAAGGATTCGGCGCCATCGCCGAGGGGAGGCATTCGATGCGATTGCGCATGTCGCTGATGATGTCCGCAAGGATGGTGCGGAGGTTGCGGCGCGGCTGGAAGTTGAAGGCGGCCAGGGCCTTGGCGATATTGGGCAGACGGCGCTGCATATCCTCAAAGCCGGGAGCGTAAGCCTCCTCGTAAGGGATGTGAACCACGGGGCTGCTGGAGCCGGTGGCGGACCGCACCATCTGAGCGAGCTGGTTGATGGTGATCTCAGAGGTGCTGCCAAGGTTGTAGGTCTCGCCGATGGTGCGGTCGTAACGGGCCATGGCGGCAAGGCCTTCAACGATGTCGAAAACGTGGGTGAAACAACGCGACTGCTCGCCACTGCCGTAGACGGTGATAGGCTCGCCGCGCAGGGCCTGGCTGACCAGGGTTGGCAGCACCATGCCATACCGGCCAGTCTGGCGCGGCCCCACCGTGTTGAACATCCGTGCGATGGTGACCGGCAAACGGGACTGGCGATACCAGGCGAGGGCGAGGAACTCGTCAATTGCCTTGGAGCAGGCATAACTCCAACGGCTGTGAGCGGTAGCTCCAAGGACGAGATCGCCATCTTCGCTGAATGGCAACTGGGTGGACTTGCCGTAGACCTCGGAGGTGGAGGCCAGTACGATTCGACGCGAACGCTCGGCGGCAAACCGGAGCACCAGCTCGGTTCCGGCGACGTTGGTTTCAATCGTCTCTACCGGCGACTCGATGATGCGCTTGACGCCGACGGCGGCGGCGAGGTGATAGACGAGATCGTTGTCCTCAATGAGAGATTCGAGAAGCTCGCGATTGAAGATGGTATTGCGGTGAAAGATGAAGCCGGGGTGATCGAGTTGATGGGCGATGTTATCGGCCGAACCGGTGGAAAGATCGTCCAGCACGCTGACTTGGTGATGTTCGCGAAGCAGAAAATCAGCGAGGTGGGATCCGATGAAACCGGCCCCTCCCGTAATCAGAACTCGCATTCCTGCTCCTTTACTTTTCATTATAGGGTAGGCAAGGCAGAAGAACAGCGCGGATTTGCGCCAACGTCTAAAATATGCGGATGATTCTACAACACGATGGCGTGGATCTGTTCTACGAAGTAAGGGGCGATGGGCCGGATGTTGTGATGCTGGCGCCGTATCCGTCCGATCATAGCTACTGGTTGCCGGTGGCTCCGGTTCTGGAGTCGCGCTTCCGGCTGGTGCTGCCGGATTTGCGCGGGCTGGGGCGCTCCGGGGTGGGTGAAGGCGCAACCACGATGGCGAAACTGGCCGGGGATTTACTCCGGCTGTGCGACGAGTTGAAGATTGGGCGGGCGGCGTTTGTGGGATGTTCGGTCGGGGGATACGTCCTGTTCGAGTTCTGGCGGCAATCGGCGGAGCGGGTCAAGGCGCTGGTGCTGATGGATACCAAGGCGGGCGTGGATGGCGACGAGGGTCGCGCCGGACGTCTGAAAAATGCCGACGACGTTTTGCAGAAAGGTCCGGATTGGGCCATTGAACAGATGATGCCGAGGCTGCTCTCGCCGCTGACGCTGCGATCGCGGCTGGACGTGGTGGAACGAGCGAAAGCCACGATGCGGCAGGCGACCGCCCCGGGGATGGCGGCCATGCAGCGCGGCATGGCCAACCGCGACGACAGTACTCAGAACCTGGCCCAGATCAGGGTGCCAACCCTGGTGCTGGGCGGTGAAGACGATGTCCCTTCGCCGGTCAGCGAGTTGGAACGGATGGCGCGGGGGATCGGCGGAGCGGAGCTGGCGATGGTACGCCGGGCGGGACACTTTGCCGCCCTTGAGCAGCCGGAGGAAGTGGGACGGCTGGTGCGCGAATTTCTGGAGCGCAATGGGCGCTGATCCTGCGCGGAAAGACGTTTTATCAAGTTGAGCCGCAGTTGCCGCAAACGTTTTGCGCCGGGTTGAGGCACTACAGCCGGCGGCTCCGCAGAGAGCCGGCTTCCGGCCGCACGGCAACGGGATTTATAGTTCGTTCAGGCGCAGAAATGCCGCGGCGCAATCAACTCCGCCGGGCGATGACGAGGACGGATCCATGGATGTGCGAGTGAGCCCGGCGAAACAGATCCGGGGCAGCGTGCGAACCGCGGGCGACAAGTCGGTTTCACACCGCTACGCGATGCTGGCGGGAATTGCCGAAGGTACGTCGGAATTCGAAAATTTTTCCACCTCGGCCGATTGCGCCAATACCCTGGCGTGCATGGCGGCGCTGGGCGCCGAGGTGCGGCGCGAAGGCAATCACGTTGAGGTGGACGGAGTTGGCGGCCGGTTGCAGGCTCCCTCGCGCGAGCTGGATTGCGGCAACAGCGGCTCGACCATGCGCATGTTGAGCGGCGTGGTGGCGGCGCAACCATTCACCAGCGTGATGAGTGGCGACCGCTCGCTGAGCCGGCGTCCGATGCGCCGGGTGATCGAGCCGCTGCAGCGGATGGGCGCAAGGATCGATTCCCATGACGGCTGCGCACCGTTGGTGATCCATGGAGTTCGGCTGAAGGGCATGGAATACGAGCCGCCGGTGGCGAGCGCACAGGTGAAGAGCTGCGTACTGCTGGCCGGGCTGTTCGCCGAAGGCGAGACCACGGTGATCGAACCGGTGCGCACCCGCGATCACACCGAGCTGGCGCTGGGAGCTTTCGGCGCCGAGGTGGGGCGCGACGGGCCGCGGGTGACGGTGCGCGGAGGACAGAAACTGCGCGCGGTGAAAGCCTACGTGCCGGGCGACCTGTCGTCGGTCACTTTCTTCCTGTGCGCGGCGGCGCTGTTTCCGGGATCGAGCCTGGTGGTGGATTCGGTGCTGCTGAATCCGACGCGCTCGGTGGTGCTGGATGTGCTTGCCTCGATGGGAGCGACCATCAACTTCCTCAAGGTGGAGGAGCAGTTCGGCGAGCTGATTGGAACCATGCAGGCCGCAGGCGGCGTCTTCCGGGGCGGCGTGATTGGCGGAGCGCAGAGCGCGGCGCTGATCGACGAGCTGCCGGCGATTGCCGCGGTGGCTCCGTACAGTACGCAGGGAGTTGAGATTCGCAATGCCGCCGAGTTACGCGTCAAAGAGTGCGACCGCATTGCCGCGGTGGTTCGCAATCTGCGCGCCATGGGCGCCGCGGTGGAAGAGTTTCCGGATGGGATGTGGATTCCGGGCGGACAGAAGCTGCATGGCGCCGAGGTCGAGAGCTTTGACGATCATCGCATTGCGATGGCGTTTGCCGTGGCCGCGTTGCGCGCCGAGGGTGAGACGACGATCAAGGGCGCGGAGGCAGTTGCGGTGTCGTTCCCGGAGTTCTTCGAGTCACTGGGCAAGGTGGTGGAGTAGCGGCGGGAGTTGCGGAACCGGCAGAAGCCGGTGGCAGTGAAACGGCCCACTTTGCGTGGGCCGCTGCTAGTTGAACCGGAGAGCTTTCCAGCGCCTACTGCATGCCGCCCATCTGCGGACGCGCGGCGGCGGTGGCGGGAGCGTCGAGTTCGAAGATCAGCTCGGTGCCGGCGGGCAGGGTCAGGTCGCGACGCTTGACGATGATGTGTCCGGTGGCGACGGCGGCTCCGCTGGCGGCGCCGATCAGCAGTCCTTCGGGTCCGGCGACGACCGTGCCGGCGACGGCTCCGACTGCGGTGAGAGAGCCCAGTTCAACCTTATTCATCGGGTTGGGCGAGGCGCCGCGGACGTTGCCTTCCTCATCGACATCGAGGTGGCGAGGGTTGGAGGTATCGACGACCGAGGCGGTGAAATTGAGTTCCTCGCCGCCGGGCATCTGAACGCTGAGAGCCTTGATGGAGAGCGATGGCTTGCCGGAGAAGCGGCGCGCCGCGTGAGCGCGATCGACGCGGCAATGGACGATGGCCCCGGCGGGAATCACGGTGCGTCCGTCCACGGCCACCGGCTGGGTGAGGGTGGCGGTGAAGGGCTCGCCAGGCCTGGCGCTGGCGGTGGAGATGCTGCGATCGAGCTTGAGCCGGAATACGGTGGCCGTGGGCAGGACGGTTGGCTCGGGGTTGGAGCGAAGCTCGAGGGCCGGGCTGGGCGGCGCCTGGGCGGTGGCCTCGGCCGGAACTGGCGGCGCAGGAGCCTGTGCGGCGGCAGCCGGAGTGGTATCGGGGGTCTGAGCGAAGGCCGCGGTGGTGAGCGCCGCCAGGCAAAGCAGTCGGAGGAAGCTGTTCATTTGGCAACTCCTGGGAACCGGGATGGACCCACCCGAAAAGCGTAGAGCAGAGATGCGTGGACCGCAACGCGATTGAACCAAGCCAGTTAAGGATGTGAGTGGGCCTGGCGGAATTGGCAAGCAGGAAGCAGAAAGTGGAGAAACGGGCGCTGCGGAGACCCGAGGCCGCTGCTGGGCGAGCGTTGCCGGCCGTCGATTAGCATATAATTCTCTAAGTTTGGCGAATTGTCTCCATCTCGCCGGTTCATCTCTGCCGCCGGAGGGCAAAGCCCCCGGCTCAGAATCGCATTTAGCAAGCAAAACGAAGCACTTATCTCCCCAAATTCAAGAGAAGACGAGGAATTTATGACCGAGATCGATCAGGTACATGCGCGGGAAGTTCTTGATTCACGCGGTAATCCAACGGTGGAAGCGGAAGTAACTCTGGGCAGCGGCGCCAAGGGGCGCGCGATTGTTCCCAGCGGCGCCTCGACAGGCGAACATGAAGCGGTAGAGCTGCGCGACGGCGACAAGTCGCGCTACCAGGGCAAGGGCGTGCTGAAGGCGGTTGAGAACGTGAACAACGTGATCGGCCCGCACGTGGAAGGTCTGGATGCCTCAAACCAGAGCGAGTTGGACGCGGAGATGATCGAGCTGGATGGCACCGCGAACAAGGAAAAGCTGGGCGCCAACGCGATCCTGGCAGTGAGCATGGCGGCGGCGCGCGCGATGGCCGATCACTACGACGTCCCGCTCTACCGCTACCTGGGGGGAGTGAACGCAACGATTCTGCCTGTGCCGATGATGAACATCATCAACGGCGGCGTGCACGCGGACTCGAGCGTGGACTTCCAGGAATACATGGTGATGCCGGTGGGCGCGCCCTCGTTCACCGAGGCGCTGCGCTGGGGCGTGGAAACCTTCCACGCGCTGAAGAGCGTACTGAAGAAGAAGGGCTACAGCACGGCGGTGGGCGACGAGGGCGGATTTGCGCCATCGCTGAAGTCCAACGAAGAAGCCGTTGAAGTGATTCTGGAAGCGATCACACAGGCCGGATACCGGCCGGGCCACGACGTGGCGATTGCGCTGGATCCGGCGTCCAGCGAGTTCTTCGATAACGGCAAGTACGTTTTCAAGAAGAGCGACAAATCGGTGAAGACAGCCGAAGAGATGGTGCGTTTCTACAGCGAGTGGGTGCGGCAGTATCCAATCATTTCGCTGGAAGACGGTCTGGCGGAGAACGACTGGGACGGCTGGAAAATTCTGACTGACGAGTTGGGAAGCAAGATTCAGCTGGTGGGCGATGACATTTTCGTAACCAACACGGCGCTGCTGGCACGCGGCATTGACAGCGGGGTGGCGAACTCGATTCTGATCAAGCTGAACCAGATCGGCACGGTCACGGAGAGCCTGGAGGCGATCGAGATGGCTCGCCGCAACAGCTACACGGCGGTGATCTCGCACCGCTCGGGCGAGACCGAAGACACGTTCATCGCCGACTTTGCGGTGGCGACCGGGGCGGGCCAGATCAAGACCGGCTCGGGCTGCCGCACCGACCGTATTTCCAAGTACAACCAGCTGATGCGAATTGAAGAAGAGCTGGGCGCAGGCGCGAATTTCCTGGGCCTGGGCGCACTGAACTATAACGGCGAACTGCTGGAGACGGCAGGAGACGAGTAACCGGTTCGAGGTCCGGACGCTTCGCCGCAGGCTGGGCGGGCGTCCGGAAACTCACCACCCATGCCGGGTTCCGGTCTGAGCTCGGGACGGCGCGCGAAGAGGAAAGTTCTGTTCAGGAGAACAGTGATGGTTCTGCGATTGGGAGTGCTGGCGCTGCTGTTGGCATCGCTGTGCGGAGCGGGGCTGGCACAAGGCGTTGCCCTGGATAACACTCCGCCCTCGCGCGCGCAGGTCCTGCAATTGATGGCGGCGATGGAAGTGCAACAGAGAATCGACGCCGCATTGCAGAGCACGCAGAACAAGGTGAAAGTTACGGCACGGGCTGAGTTCGAGAAGAAGAATCCGGGCGCGGACGCGGCCACGCTGAAGAAGCTGGACCAGATTTTCGACAGCACCCCGCTGTTCAGCTTTGCGGACATTACGGAGGCGGTGATCCCTGCATACCAGAAGCATCTGACCGCCGCGGATGTGCAGGCCGCAATCGATTTCTATTCCTCGGATGCGGGCAAGCGGCTGCTGGAAAATCTACCGGTGATCACGCGCGAGTCCAACCAGAGCGGCGGCCAGCTGGTGCAGCAGAAGCTACAGGCCTATAGCGAAGAACTGGAACGCAAGCTGACGGCCTTTGCCGCGGAGTTGGAGAAACAAAAGCCGCCCTCCAAGGCCGACGGCAAGCCCAAGGCAGACAACGCAAAGACGACGGACGAAAAGTCCAAGTAACGCGCCGCTGGTGCGCAGATTTCCGGGAGTTTCCGACAGATCATGGCTCGACCGAAACCGCTGATACTTATCATCCTGGATGGCTGGGGTTATGCTCCGCCGTCAAAATCGAACGCCATCTCGCTGGCGCGCAAACCTAACTATGACAAATTTCTGCGCGAGTTTCCCAACACCCTGGTGCATACCAGCGGGCGCTACGTCGGGCTGCCGACCGGGCAGATGGGCAACAGCGAAGTGGGACACCTGAACATAGGCGCAGGCCGGGTGGTGTACATGGACATCACGCGCCTGGACCTGATGATCGAGAACGGCGAACTGTTCCAGCATCCGGTGCTGCTGGAGGCGATGACGCAGGCGCGCAAGAACGGGCGGCGGCTGCACTTTATCGGGCTGCTCAGCGATGGCGGCGTGCACTCGCATGAGAATCACCTGTACGCGCTGCTGCGGATGGCGAAACAGAACGGCGTGGAGCGCGCGTTTGTGCACGCCTTCCTCGACGGGCGCGACACGCCGCCGGACTCCGGCGCGGATTACCTGGAGAAGCTGCAGCAGAAGATGCGCGAGTACGGCGTGGGCAAGGTGGCCACGGTGAGCGGGCGCTATTATGCGATGGATCGCGACAAGAAGTGGGAGCGCGAGCGCAAGGCGTTTGACGCCATGGTCCGCGGCAAGGCCGAGGGCGGCGTGACCGTCGATGTGGTGCGGACGGTGAAGGAGTCTTACAACCGCGGCGTGAACGACGAGTTTATGATTCCGTTTGTGTGCGTGGACGAGAAGAACGAACCGGTGGGAACCATCCGCGACGAGGACGTGGTCATCAACTTCAACTTCCGGGCAGACCGCGCGCGGCAGATTACACAGGTGCTGACGCGCGAGAGCGGCATCACGGCACTGGCGGGCCGCGACCTGCCGGACGCCGAGAAGCTGGAGACGGAAATTCCGGCGCGGGAGTTGCCGAAAGATCTGCACTACGTCTGCATGACCGAATACGACATTCGCTTCAAACTGCCGGTGGTGATTCCGCCGGAGCGGCTGAACAATATTCTGGCAAACGTGCTGGCGGCGCAGCAGATGCGCAACTTGAGGGTGGCGGAGACGGAAAAGTACGCCCATGTCACGTTCTTCTTCAACGGCGGCGTGGAGAAGCCGTTCCCGGGCGAGGATCGCGTGCTGGTGCAGTCTCCCAAGGTTGCCACCTACGATCTGAAACCGGAGATGAGCGCCGCCGAGGTTGCCCGGCAGGTGGTAAAGAACGTGGAGGACAACACCTTCGACGTGATGGTGGTGAACTTTGCCAACGCGGACATGGTGGGACACTCCGGCATGATTGAGCCGACGGTGAAGGCCGTGGAAACGGTGGACGCGTGCCTGGGTGAAATTTACGCAGCGGTGAAGCGTCGCGGCGGCGCCATGGTGGTGACCGCCGATCACGGCAATGCCGAAGAGATGATCGACCCGGCGACAGGCGGACCGTTCACGGCGCACACCACGAACCCGGTGCCGCTGATCTACATTGCCGAGGCCGCGAGCGGGTTCACGATGCGGCCCGACGGCGCACTGCAGGATATCTCGCCGACCTTGCTGGGGATTCTGGGCGTGCCCCAGCCGAAGGAAATGACGGGGCGGGACCTGCGGGTGAAAAAACAATAGGGCTGGCAGGAGTTGGAAGTTGAAAGGCCACGGTGCGGGATGCCGTGGCCTTGTTTCTGAATGAATCAGCGGCGCCGCCGGTTAGGCGGCCTTTTCCTGCTCCGAGTGGCGAGCGCCGGGCTTGATGTTCTGGTTGACGTGGAACACGTTGTGGGGATCGTACTTTTCCTTGATGGCAGACAGCCGCTCGTAACTGTCGCGATAGGTTGCCCGGATCCGGTCTTCTCCCTCGTCCATCATGAAATTGATGTATGCCCCACCTGCCGCGTAGGGATGCAGTTCCTCCCAGTAGCTTCTGGCCCAGTCGACCAGGATGGGTTTCTTGGCCGGGTCCGGATCCACACCAACGATGACCTCCGCCCAGGTGGCGTCACGGAAGTTCCAGGGAGTTTCGCTGCTGGAGATTCTGCTGGCCGCTCCGTTGATAGGGTAGAGGTGCATGGTAGATAAGCCGGTGGGAATCTGCTGGGCATGTCTCATGTGAACCTGGATTGCATCGTCACTGAGTTCCTTCACGAAGTCGGCTTTCCAATACCACTGCAATCCGGGCGAATAGAGCCCGTCAAACATGCTCTGCAGAGCGGGATGGGGAATCGGGCCGACGAAATCCAGGGCCGGTGTCAGGAAGTTGCGTGCGGGCTGGAGAGCAGCTTGCGCATTTTCCATGGAGCCGGTGTGGCACCAGACGATGCCGCACATTTTCCGGTTGCGAAGATGTTCGGGGAAAGGCGGCCCGGGCGGCACGACCAGGAAAGCGAAGAATCCGTTGAGGTCATCCGGGGCGTTTACGATGAAGTCGCGATACCATTTCATGACCTCGGGCGCCTGGTCCATCTCCCAGAACATGGGCCCGCCATACACCGTGTGCACGGGATGGGCCTGGAAGAGGAACGAGGTGACCACTCCGAAGTTGCCGCCGCCGCCGCGTACCGCCCAGAAGAGATCCTGATTCTGTTTCTCGTTGGCTGTCTTGATGCTGCCATCGGCCAGAACCATGTCGACACCCAGCAGGTTATCGATGGTGAGGCCGTACTTCCGGGTAAGGTAACCCAACCCTCCTCCCAGGGTAAGTCCGCCTACGCCCGTGGTGGAGATAATTCCACTGGGGACAGCGAGTCCGAATGGGTGGGTGGCGTGATCGACGTCTCCCCATGTACTTCCCCCTCCGACCCGCACGGTCCGGGCGTCGGAGTCAACGTGGGTGTAGTGCATGGGCGAGAGATCGATGACCAGCGCGTCGTCCCACACGCCGAGTCCGCCCGCGTTGTGTCCGCCGCCGCGCACAGCGATTTCAAGGTTGTTCTGGCGGGCGAAGTTAACCGCACTGATCACATCGGCAACATCAGTGCAGCGGGCAATCAGACTGGGGCGCCGGTCGATCATGCCGTTGTACACTTTCCGGGCGCAGTCATATCCGGGATCATGAGGTTGGATCAGTTCTCCACGGAACTGTGTCCTGTATTCTTCGACTGTGGGCTGAAGCGGCATATCTTCTTCTCCTTCTGCCGTTGCCGGGGAGCGCCTCGCTGTGTGCATCGTGCTGCTTATCGGGTCGCCACTCGCAGCGGAGGTTCTGCCTGCATGCCGGCGCTTTGACACCAAAGCTGCCAAAATTAGATGCGGTTCCGACTTTGGGGACGCACAATTTGAAAGGCGGAATTGGCCGAGATTGCTCCCCGGGCGCTGCGGAACCGCGCACCGGGATGCGCCCGGTGATCTCAAGTTTGAAGCGTTCGAGGGCGGCGGCGCGGCTTTGCTGGATGGACATGCGGTACTGGTTGTGGGCGCATATTGTATTTGCGGAAGGAGGCTGCCGCTTAGAGTAAAATCGATTCTTTACCTTACAATTCCTTCTACGATCTGGAGCACATATGCAGAACAAATTTGGCCGGTTGGGATGGCTGGTGCTGCTGGCCGCCAGTGCCTGTCTGGCGCAGGCGCCCGCACAGGATGCACCCAAGCTGGACCGCTTCGATGCCTCGATGCTGGACAAGTCAAAAGACCCCTGCGTTGATTTCTTTGCTTACAGTTGCTCGAAGTGGCAGGCGTCGCATCCGATTCCGGGCGATTTGCCGAGGGTTGATACATCGACCCCGCTCTATTTGTGGAACCAGACAATCCTGCGCGAGACCATGGAAAAAGCGGCGGCGAATCCCGCGGCCAAGGGAACCGAGCAGCAGATTGGCGACTACTGGAAGAGCTGCATGAATTTGGATCGGCGCGCCGCCAAAGGAAAACAGTGGCTGGCCGAGGCGCTGCGGCCGGTGGATGCGATGGAAAACAAGCAGGAACTGGCGGCCGTGCTGGCGCGTCTGCACGGCGGATTGGTTCCGGCCTGGGAGAGCGACGACAACCAGACAAACACCGCCCTGATTGGATTCGGACCGCAGCAGGACCAGGAGGACTCCTCGAAAATGGTCGCGGGTTTTGACCAGGCGGGGCTGTCGCTGCCTTCGCGCGACTATTACCTGAGCGGCGACGAGAACTCGAAAAAGATTCGCGAAGCCTACAAAAAGCACCTGGCGCGGATGTTCGACCTGGCGGGCGATACGCCGGAGCAGGCAGCCAGGGAGGCTACGGCAGTGTTGGAGATTGAGACGGCGCTGGCCAGGGCGCAGATGGATGTGGTGGATCGCCGCGACCCGGTGAAGATCTATCACAAGCAATCGCTGGAGCAGATCAAGGCGGCGCTGCCCGACTTTAACGTGGACGAATACCTGAGGCTGAGCGGCGCGTCGGCGCCTCCGTTCTACCTGGTGACCACCCTGGAGTTTCTCCCCGCGCTCGATCAGCAGATCAAGACGAGGCCGCTTGCGGAGCTGAAGAGCTACCTGCGCTGGTGGACGATCCGGGCAGCGGCCAACAAGACGACTCCGGAACTGGAGCAGGCGAACTTCGATTTCTTCGGCACCACTTTGCAGGGAACGCCGAAAATGCTGCCGCAATGGCGGCGCTGTGTCGCCTCGGCGGACGCACGCCTGGGTGAGGCGCTGGGACAGGAGTACGTAAAGATCGCCTTCCCGCCCGAGAGCAAGGCCAAGGCAATGGCGCTGGTGGGTGGCATCCGAACGGCGTTGAAGCAGGATATCGGCGAGGTGGACTGGATGGCCGACGCCACCAAGAAACAGGCGATCGAAAAGCTGGACGCAATGATTCAGAAGATCGGGTATCCGGATACCTGGCGCGACTACTCGTCGCTGAAAATTGTGCCGGATAACCTGATGGCCAATGCGGAAGCGGCCAATGCCTTCGAGGTGCGCCGGCAACTCAACAAGGTCAACAAGCCGGTAGACAAGATGGAATGGATCATGACGCCTCCCACCATCAACGCCTACAACGATCCGCAAAACAATACGATCAACTTTCCGGCCGGCATCCTGCAGCTTCCGTTCTTCGATGGGAAGCAGACGGATGCGGCGAACTACGGCGAAATTGGCGCGGTGATCGGTCATGAGATCACTCACGGTTTTGACGACGAGGGGCGCAAATACGACGCCAAGGGAAACCTGCGCGACTGGTGGACTGCCTCCGACGCCAAGAACTACGACGAGCGCGGCAACTGCCTCTCCGCCGAGTATACCCACGACGTTCCGGAACTGGGCCGGGCGGTGAAGACCAACGGGAAGCTGACCCAGGGTGAGGACACAGCCGATAACGGCGGCCTCCACCTGGCGATGATGGCGCTGGAGAATCTTTACCAGGCGCGCGGTAAATCCTTGGATGTGCCGGAAGCAGATGGTCTGACCGCGCGGCAGAGCTTCTACGCGAACTACGCCTTCAGCTACTGCGAGAGCACCCGTCCGGATGTGGAGCGAATGCAGATCACGACCAATCCGCACTCGCTGAACCGCTACCGGGTGAACACTCCGGTGAGCAACCAGGCGGAGTTTGCCAAAGCCTTCGGCTGCAAGGCCGGACAGCCGATGGTAAGGGTGCCGGCTTGCCGGGTCTGGTAGCAGATTGAGCGGCTGCGCAGCCGGGTACGCGGCGAATCCCTGACGATGAGTGCAGGGAAACCGATGGTCTCCGGCGGCCGTCGCGGGACTGGGCAAAGAAATGGGGAGCCTCGGTGCGGGCTCCCCGTTTGTTGTGGCCAAGTCTCCTAGGCGGCGGGATTGACCATGTGCATCAGGTAGAAGATGGCGCCGGCCACGGCAGCCGAAGCAGGGATGGTGAGCAGCCAGGCCCAGACAATGCGGCCGGCAACGCCCCAGCGCACGGCAGAGAGCCGCTGAATGCTGCCGACGCCGACGATGGCTCCGGTGATGGTGTGGGTTGTGGAAACCGGAATGCCGGCCAGCGCGGTCCCAAACAGGGTGATGGCCCCGGCGCTTTCAGCGCAGAATCCGCCGACCGGCTTAAGCTTGGTGATCTTGCTGCCCATGGTGTGGACGATCCTCCATCCGCCGAAATAGGTTCCGGCGGCGATGGCGGCGTGGGCGCAGAGGATGATGGGCCAATGAAAACGTCCCCAGTCATGAGTAACGTCGTACTCGGAGATGATATGGCCGGTGAAGAGAGCTCCGGCGACGATGCCCATGGTTTTTTGGGCGTCATTGCCGCCGTGGCCGAGCGAATAGGCGGCGGCGGAGAGCAGTTGCAGCTTGCGGAACAGGGTATCGACCTGGCGGGGCGATTTGCGTTCGAAAATCCAGGAGATGGCGACCATGAAGCCGAAGCCGAGCACCAATCCCATGACCGGAGCGATGAAGATAAAAATGATGGTCTTGGTCCAGCCACCGGGGATGATGACGCTGAGCGAGGTGCGCCAGCCGTGCAGAATGGCCGCGCGGACAACGGCGGCTCCGGCATAGCCTCCGATGAGGGCGTGGGACGACGACGTGGGCAGGCCCCACCACCAGGTGAGCAGGTCCCAGGCAATTGCGCCCAGCAGTCCGGCCAGGACCACGTACTGGGTGACGACGCGGAGATCGACCATGCCCTTGCCGATGGTTTTGGCCACGGCGGTGCCGAGCAGGAAAGCGGCGACGAAGTTAAAAAATGCCGCCCAGACCACGGCCAGCTTGGGTGAGAGTACGCGGGTGGAAACTACGGTGGCTATGCTATTGGCGGAATCGTGAAAGCCATTGATAAAGTCGAAGGTCAGGGCCACCACGCAGGTGAAGATGACCAATATCAATCCAGTGTTCAAGACGTACCTCTGGCGGAGGCGCTATGCGTCCGCGACGTGAACCGTTGCTCAGGCGCTCTTTAGTACCACGGTTTCCAGCACGTTGGCAGCGTCCTCGGCCTTGTCGGTTGCCTTCTCCAGCACTTCGAGCAACTCTTTGTGCTTGATGAGTTGAATGGGATCGGTTTCGGTTTCAAAGAGGCGGCCGATGGCAGCGCGGGAGATCCCGTCGGCTTCATTCTCCAGGCGGTTGACCTCGACACAGTGCTCAATAAGGGCGTCGCCTTGTTCCAGCAGAGCGACGGCCCTGGCCAGTTCCTCGGTTTGGCGGAGGATAATGGTTGCCAGCTCGACGGCGCCCGGCGGCAGGTGGGTGATCTTGTAAGTGGCGAGGCGATCGGCGGCGGCGTTGATGTAGTCGAGCACGTCGTCCAGCGAACTGGCCAGGGTGTGAATGTCCTCGCGGTCAAACGGCGTGATGAAGGACGAGTTCAACTTGACGAAGAGAGCGTGAGCAATGTCGTCGCCTTTGTGCTCAGTGCCTTTGATCTTCTGAACACCGGCGGCAACGTTCCGGTAATCCTGGAGAAGGTCGTGCAGTTGGCTGGCACCGGTGACGAGATTGTTCGCCATGTCTGCAAAGAGGTCGAAAAACTTGCCTTCGCGTGGTATGAAGCGGAGCATAAAGGCGGGAGCACTCCTGTTGGGATGGCGGATTCAGCGGTCAGCGCCCAGAGTTTGTAACCTTGTATTGATCGTAGTGTAACAATTGAATATCGCACCCGGGATCGGTGGCCGTCAATCGAGAGTCGCGCAACGGGAACGAAATCGGCAGGGCAATGGACGTTGCGCGGCGCAGCAAAAGACCGCCGGAAAGGCGGTCTCTTACGGAATGAACTACCGCGTTCTTAATTCTTATAGAGTGGATTCGATTTCAAAACCCCACGCTTCCAGGAGCGGCTCGGGGATGTATTTTGAATTCTTGTTACGGCGTGCCCACTCACGCAGCCGGGTAGAACGAAGGTATTGATCCGGGGTCAGTTTGAATTCACGGACGACCTGTTCGAACTCAGTGATAGTGGGGGTTATGGGGCCGATTGGTTCAGGCTTGCCCCAGTTGGGATTACCGCGTCTCTTGGCCATAGGAATTGTCCTTACCTCTGCGATGAAATTGGAACATTCGAGTGGAAGCTCTCAGGGAGCCTACAACTACGCGCTCGAAGCGTTCCGTCAGGTCTTGCCGTTCAGGCTGGCGAATACGGCGCTGGCCTGCTTGCAGCCCGCGGAACTCTGCTCGCTTCGCATCCTCTCCACTAGACCCACCCAGTCTACGGAGCTCCATGACATTCAATATCGATCTATCATACCATGAATTTCGTGCAAATTTCCGGTTACCCCAGAATGTGAGCGCGAGAAATTTTCAAAAAATACGATAAGGCAATCGATTTCTTCACGTTAGAATAAATATTGAAACCAATGCTTTAACGTTCAAAATGCGCAACAATGGATTCCCACAATGAGATTATGGGCATACGGGCTGAAGTTGTCATCCTGCTTTACGAAGTCCAGGCGCCGCATTCTGCGCGGCCGACGGCTTTGGGAGCGGCAGGAGGCACCTGCGGAGTCAGGCGCTTTCACTGCTGGCATTGAGGGCGCCGCCGGCGGCCCGTATCAACTTCCAGAGTTCGTCGTGTCCCAGCCCGGTCTTGGCCGAATAGGGGATGACGCAATCGACGCCGTGAGCCTTCCTGAGGGCGTTGAGCGAGGCCTGAATCCGGTTGCCGGCGCGGTCAGCCTTGGTGGCGATGACGATGGTCGGGCGATTGATCTGGACAAGATAGCGGATCATCTGCGAGTCCGAGGGCTGCGGGGGAATATTGGCATCGACCAGGCAGAGGCAGAGTGTGAGGGTAGGGCGGCTGGTCAGGTAGGGCTCGACGAATCCCGGCCAGCCGTTGGAGATCTCGCGCGGTACGCGCGCGTAGCCGTAGCCGGGAAGGTCGGCAAAGACAACCTGGGCGCGAGGCCGTCCGGGCCAGCGAATCTCAAAAAAATTGATGGCCTGGGTGCGCCCTGGGGTGTTGCTGGTCTTGGCAACCTTGGCGCTGACAAGGGAATTGATCAGGCTGGACTTGCCGACATTGGAGCGGCCAAGGAAGGCGATCTCCGGCAACTCGGTCGAAGGAAAATGTTCGGGTGCAACCGCCGAGAGCAGGAAATTGGTAAAAACCTTCATAGTCATATTTTATCCTGAATGCCGGATCCGGGTTTGGCCTGGTGGGAGAAACGCTGGAATGGATGGCCATGTGGTTACAACGTGGCGGCGGTCTCCGGCATCCCGCGGCTTCCCCCGGATGCTCATATCCGTATGGACGGTCCAAAGATTGGATGGGATAAGCTATCGGGAGGAAATGCTCCGGAAAAGTTGCCGCATGGCAGGGCGCGCGTATTGGTGCGTGCTCAGCGCCGCCCGGTCGTGTAAATTGGACTCGGTACCTTAAATGCTAGAAATGCCAGATAAGCCGGTTCAGTGCAGCCAATTGGGAAAACTCAGCTTCAAGTACGGTCTGCGGACGGTGGCGATTTTTGAGGCAATCAAGGGCGTCGCGGTCATCGCACTCTGCGTGGTGCTCCTGTCGTTGCTGCACAAAGACCTGGATGCGGTCGTGGATCACCTGACCCACTGGCTGCGGCTGAACCCGGACTCGCGGCTTGCGGACTGGTTTTATGATCTGGCCGATCGCACCACGGGACGCGGCATCTGGGCTGCCGTGACGGTTGGACTGGCGTACTCGTGCTGCCGCTTTGTGGAGGCCTACGGACTGTGGCATGAGCGCCAGTGGGCAGAATGGTTTGCCGTGATTTCGGGCGCTATGTTTGTGCCGGCGGAAGTGATTGCGATCATCGCGCATCCGCACCCGGCCAGGTTTGTGGTGCTGGTGTGCAATATCCTGATCGTGCTTTTTGTGCTGGGCATCCTGCTTGCAACCCGCCGCCAGCGCAGCGAACTGGAAGCGAAGGCGCACAAAAGCGGGGACGGATGACGCCACGCAGGCAGCCCGCCCGCGTGGCGATTCGGGCAGGCGCAGACTAGGGCAGGCGTTTCCAGTTCTGGGTGCGCCCCAGCAGCGAGAATCCGATAAACCCGCGCATGGACAGGGTGTCAGATCCCACGGTCCAGAGTTTCCCTTTGTACTCTTTGCCGTTCTCCGGATCCACCACGGTCCCGCCAACCCAGACGTTGCCTTCCGGCCTGAAGTTGCGCAGGATGACCATGCCCATCAGGGGCTTGTTCTTGAGATCGCCCGAACACTTGTCGCAGACATCGCCAGGCTGGCGGCCAGGGCGGAGCTGCGTGACTTTGCCGAAGAGTTTCCCATCCACCAGGTAAGTTTCCACCTGGCCGCCGGGCTTGCCCTCGTCGTTGATCACCTGCCAGGGTCCGATGGCGGCCTGCAGGGCGGGTGCGAGTTGCTGGGCGTGGACCGCGGCGAGTGAGGATAGCGCAAACAGAGCAACAGCGATGGCGCGAAGACCGTTGCAGCGGATCATATTCAAGGATGTCACCCCTTTAGTCATCAAGATGTGCCGCACTGCGATGGCGCAAGTATTTTAGACGCAAATTTCACTTCCGCAAGAAACTAGCCAAAAATACCTGCGTGGCGGCCGCAACGGCACAAGAAAAGTCCCCCAGCGGCGGGGGACTTCTGGCGGGGCGCGAAAATCTATGCCTCGGAGGAGACGGGCTCGGTGCCCTTGCGCGGGCGGCGGCCGGCCTGCAGGATCTTTTTCCGCAAACGCAGCGACTTTGGGGTGATTTCGACGAGTTCGTCGTCGGCGATGAACTCCAGGCTCTGCTCGAGGTTGAGGGTGCGGAAGGGAATCAGGCGAATCCCTTCATCGGAGGTGGAGGCGCGCATGTTGGTGAGCTTCTTTTCGCGCACGGCGTTGACGTCGAGATCGTTCTCGCGCGAGTGCTGGCCGATGATCATGCCCTCGTAGACTTCCACGCCGGGGCCAATGAAGAGTTCGCCGCGCTCCTGCAGACCGTTAAGGGCATAGGTGGTGGTTGCACCCGCACGGTCGGAAGTCAGCACGCCGGAAGGCCGCTGAGGGATGTTTCCCAGCCATTCCGTGTAACCGTCGAACAGAGAATTCATGACGATGGTTCCGCGCGTCTCGGTGAGCATTTCGCCGCGCAGGCCGATGAGGCCGCGGCTGGGAACGCGGAATTCGATGCGCACCCGGCCATAACCGTGATTGTGCATCTTGCGCATCTCGGCCTTGCGGGCGCCAAGCCGTTCGATGACGACGCCGATGTACTCCTCGGGAATATCGACGGTAAGCATCTCGACCGGCTCCATGAGTTTGCCGCCGACGGTGCGGGTGACGATCTCAGGCTTGCCCACGGCGAGCTCGAATCCTTCCCGGCGCATCATCTCGATGAGGATGGCAAGTTGCAATTCACCACGTCCCATGACGGTAAAGGTATCGGGCGCGTTCTGCTCGACGCGGATGGAGACGTTGGTCAGCAACTCCTTGTCCAGGCGCTCGCCCAGGTTGCGTGAGGTGACGAACTGGCCTTCGCGTCCACTGAAGGGCGAGGTGTTGACGACAAACTGCATGGCGATGGTGGGCTCGTCGATAAGAATGTGGGGCAGCGGATCGGGCGTCTCGTAGCTGGTGATGGTCTCGCCGATGGTGATGCCGCTGACGCCGGCGACAGCAACGATATCGCCCAGATCAGTTTCCGTGATGTCGGTGCGCTTGAGCCCGCTGAAGCTGAAAAGCTTGGTGATTTTGACCTTTTCGATTTCACCGTCGAGCTTGGCGATGCCGACTTCCTCGCCGGTGCGCAGGGTGCCGTTGAAGACCCGTGCGATGGCAAGGCGTCCGAGGTAGTCGCTGTAGTCGAGATTGGCGACCAGGATCTGCAATGGCGCCTCCGGGTCTCCGGCGGGTGGAGGAATGGTCTTGATAATGGCTTCAAAAAGCGGCTGAAGATTGATGCCGGCCACGTCAGGGTCGGTGCTTGCAGTGCCCAGTTTTGCGTTGGTGTAGAGCACCGGGAACCCGAGCTGGGACTCTTCGGCATCCAGATCGATAAACAGGTCGTAGATCTCGTTGAGGACTTCCTGGGAGCGTGCGTCGGGACGGTCAATCTTGTTGATGACGACGATCGGCTGCAGATGAGCTTCCAGGGCCTTGGAGAGCACGTAGCGCGTCTGCGGCAGCGGGCCTTCGCTGGCATCGACCAGCAGCATGACGCCATCGACCATCTTCAACGCGCGCTCAACCTCTCCGCCAAAATCGCTGTGGCCGGGCGTGTCCACGATGTTGATCTTGTAGTCGTGGTAAATCACGGCGGTGTTTTTGGCGAGAATGGTAATGCCGCGCTCGCGTTCGAGATCGTTGGAATCCATGACCCGGTCCACCAGCTCCTGGTTGGCGCGAAATACGCCGCTTTGGCGGAGCATGGTGTCAACAAGCGTGGTCTTTCCGTGATCGACGTGGGCGATAATGGCGATGTTGCGAATCTGCTTGGTCAAACTATTTCATCCTTATTTGGCGAACTGGTCGCGTAGGGGCGCTGCGCTGGCGGCGCGCGATGAAGGCAGAGGAACTCTGCCGCGAGTCCGTTGCACGATTCGATTAGGAAGCGAGGGAACGAAAACTCAGGAATACTGTGTTTATTATATCCCCAAGCGCCATTTGCCGCAGGCTTCAGAGCCCTGGGATGGCGCGCCGCGGCGAATCTGCTTCGGAAATTGGCGCGGCCTGCGCTACACTTCAGCAGAAATCATGGCGATCGAAAACCTTCCCGAGGATCCGGCAGAAGCCAGCCCAGCGCCCGGCGCGGTGGGGGTGGGCGCCACCCTGTCCGGCAAGGCTTCACGCGGCTCGCGGCTGGCCGCCACGCTGCTCAGCGAGAGCTGGTTGACGCGGATGGCGCTGATCCTGATCTTCGCTCTCTATGCGCGCGCCATCGGCTTCGCCCCGGTCTATGACGATAACGTGATCACGCCGTGGGACTCCTGGCGCGATGTGCCGAAGTTTTTCACTCACGACATTTTCGGTTATGACGGAACCGCCCACTCGGTGTACTACCGTCCCCTGGCGGTAACCTGGGGATTTACCCTGGTCCACTGCACGGGGGGCGCACCCGGATGGCTGCACCTGGGAGCGATTCTGATGCACGTGGCGGTGGTGGTGCTGGCCTACGCCCTGGGACGCCAGTTGTTCGGCGACTGGCGGCTGGCGCTGCTGACGGCCTTGCTGTTTGGGCTGCATCCCTCCAAGGTGGAAAGCGTTGCGTGGATCGGCAGCAGCACCGTGGACGGACTGGCGGCGGTGTTCTTCTTCGCCGCGCTGATCGCGTTTTTGAAATGGCGCGAGAACGGGGCCGGACGCTGGATGGGGGCGTCGGTGGCGCTTTTTGCGGGCGCAATGTTCACCAAGGAGACGATGGTCTTCATCCCCATCCTGATCGCCGCGTATCTCTGGCTGATGACGCCGCGCGCGGGCCGGCTGGCGCGGACACTGCGAACATTATTGCCGTATGGCGCGGTCTGGATCGTCTATATGGCGATCCGGCACGCGGTCATTAAACCGGCCAAGGCGAGTGCCGAATATATTCATCCAACATTCACCCTCGCCAACCTGTGGACGGCTCCCACTTCGATCTGGTGGTATCTCCGCCACTTGGTTTTGCCCTGGGGATTGAGTGTGGAGTACACGGCGGCGCTGCTGGATCGCCCCAGCTTTTTGGGATTCATTTTGCCCGCGGCCGGGATTGCCGGGTTGCTGGCGGCGGCCTGGTGGGGATGGCGGCGGCAGCGCTCGCCGCTGGCGGCGTTTCTGATCGTCTGGTTTGTAGTTACCCTGGCGCCACCGGTGGTTGTGGCTCCCATGGTGCTGCAGCACGACCGTTATCTCTACATTCCCGCGTATGCATTTTGTGCGCTGGTGGCGTGGGCGATTCTGCGCCTGGGAAGTTTGCCGGCGGGAGCCCGGCTGGCGGCGGCACTCTCAGTCGTGCTTCTCTGGTCCGGGCTGACCTGGCATGAGATGGGCTACTGGGATTCCGACGCCACCCTGTGGAGCCGGGTGTTGCAGATTTCCCCGGAGAATCCCAAGGCGCGATTGCAACTGGCCTTCCTCTACCGGGAAGCCGGCGATACCCGCAAGGCTCTCGGCATGCTGGACGACGGCTTGCGCTACCGTCCGAACTCGCCGAATCTCTGGCTGGCGCGGGCCAGCATCCTCTATTCCGACCAGCAATGGGACCAGGCGCGGGCCGCCTATCTCAGGGTGATCCAGTTGACCGAGCCCGCGCCGGGACAGGCGGTGGAAGCCGGTCCGCCTACCCGGGTGCGAGCCGCTGCCGCCTTCCAGTTGGCCTTGATGGATGTTGCTGCGAGGAATTTTCCGGAAGCCGAACGCTATGCCCGCAGCGCCCTTAGCTTGCGTCCCGACGGCGTTGGGTATCACGAGGCGCTGGCGGAAAGCCTGAGCGGCGAGGGACGGTTGGACGAGTCCAGGGCGGAGAGCGCGACTGAACTGCGTCTGCGGGTGGCGCAGCAGAGGTCGAACGGATGGGGCGCCCATCCGTGAGAGAATAAGAAGACAACTCACGGTGCGGTTCACTTCTGAATGATTCAGCTTATAGACGCCGGCAAACGCTACGGCCAGAAATTGCTTTTCGAAAACCTGAACTGGTTGATCACCCCGCAGGACCGGGTGGGACTGGTGGGCGCCAACGGAACAGGGAAAACCACCCTGCTCAAAGTATTGGCCGAGCTGGAATCGCTCGACTACGGCACCATCACCCGCGCCAAGGGCATCAGCGCCGGATACTTGCCGCAGGACGGGCTGAACCTGAGTGGACGGTCGGTCTTCGCCGAATGCCTCTCGGTTTTCGACGATGTACACGCCATGGAACGCGAACTGGAAGCACTGACCCGGCGCATGAGCGAGATCGATCCCGCCGGCGTGGAGTATGAGCAGGTGAGTGAGCGCTTCCACCGGGTGCAGAGCGAGTTTCTGCACCGCGACGGCTACAACCTGGAGTCGCAGGTGGGCGCGGTGCTGACCGGCCTGGGGTTTGGCAAGCAAGACTGGCTGCGGCAGACCGAGGAGTTCAGCGGCGGCTGGCAGATGCGCATTTCACTGGCCAAGCTGCTGCTGGCAAAACCGAACATGCTGCTGCTCGACGAGCCAACGAACCACCTCGATCTGGAGACGCGCAACTGGCTGGAAGATTATCTGAGCAACTATCCGTATGCCTGCGTCCTCATCTCCCACGACCGCTATTTCCTGGACGTGACAGTGAAAAAGATCGTGGAGATCTGGAACAAGCGGGTTCACTTCTACAGCGGAAACTACGACAAGTACCTGCGCGACAAGCAGCAGCGGCGTGAGTCGCTGGCCGCCGCCTACCACAATCAGCGCGAGCGTATCGAGCAGTTGGAGGCGTTTATCAGCCGCTTCCGCTACCAGGCAACCAAGGCCAAGCAGGTGCAGAGCCGCATCAAGGAACTGGAGAAGATCGAGCGCATCGAAGTGCCCGAGGACGAACGCACAATCTCCTTTACTTTTCCGCAGCCCAAGCCCAGCGGCCGCATCGTAGCGGAATTCAAAAACGTAAACAAAAGCTATGGCGAAAAACATGTGCTACGCGACGTGAGCTTCACCATCGAGCGCGGCGAACGCATTGCCCTGGTCGGCGTCAACGGCGCGGGAAAGTCCACCATGATCAGGATGCTGGCGCAGACCGAGCCTGTCAGCGGCGGCGACTACGTGCTGGGGTACAACGCGGAAACCGACTACTTCGCGCAGGACCAGTACAAGGAACTGGATTCCGAGGCGCGCATGCTGGACGACCTGAACATGGTGGCGCCACGCTCGCAAACCGAACTGCGCAGCCTGCTGGGCAGCTTCCTGTTCAGCGCTGACGATGTCTTTAAGAAGATTGGCGTGCTCAGCGGCGGCGAGCGCAATCGCTACGCGCTGGCGCGGATGCTGCTGCATCCTTCGAACTTTCTGTTGCTCGACGAGCCGACCAACCACCTCGACCTGCGGGCCAAGGACGTGCTGCTGGAATCGTTGCAGAAATTCAGCGGAACCTGCGTCTTCGTCTCCCACGACCGATACTTTATCGACCGCCTGGCGACGCGCGTCTTCGAGGTGGCCGACGGCGCGGTAAACATCTATCCGGGAAATTACGAGGACTACTTGTGGCGCAAGCAGAATGGCGCCCAGGAGTTGGAGGCGTCGCTGCGCGCCTCGGTTGCGGCCGGGCACAGATCGGTGGAAGCGGCAGAGCAGGCGCCGGAGGCGGTGGCTGAGGCGGTGGCCGAAACGGCGTCCGAGGCGTCATCTGGACCGAAGCGGCGGGTGAATCCGCTGAAGCGGAAACAGATGGCCGAACGGCTGGCGAACCTGGAGATCGAGGTCAGCCAGACTGAGGCTGTCATCGCCGAGTCCGAAGAGTCGCTGAGCCGTTATGTAAGCAACGAGGAGACGCAGAGGGTTTCAACCTTGCTGGAAGAGAAACGGCGCGCCCTGGAGACTCTGGAGAACGAGTGGGCCGAGCTGAGCGAGGCGTTGGAAGAGACGGAATAGTACCTGCTCACTCCTTTGCCGTCAACTCCGCCAGCGTGCGCAGCTTTACCGAAGCATCATTGGCGATGTCCTGCCACAACCAGCCCAGGTGCCCAGCACCAAATCTCCGGCCGCGGCGCGGCTTGCGCCCAGCAGGCAGCCGCCAGGGTCAACACTCCCAGAAAAATCAGAAGTCTCCTCATGCGTCCACGCTTCGAGTGGCTCACCTGCAACGGAGATACGTTGCCGTACCGGCTTGAGTTCCACATTCGTTCGCCGGAGCGGTCGCCAGCCACCTCAGCCCTGAGCCTTTGACCTGCTCAGCAGATCGTGGCAGACTTGCCTGGGTTGCGAATGAAGTTGTAATCAAACGTTACGAACAAATGTTGCTGATCAAAGTTGTGAGTGAACCTGGAGGATCGAAATGAGAGTCAGGCTGCTCGTCGCCGTGCTTCTGGTTCTGCCCGCAGTCGCTTTTGCACAAACGAACCCGGGGAGCGCCGCGCCGGCGCACTCGCAGGCTGCTCCCGCGGTCGGCGCAGCTCCGGGATTTTCCCTGCCGAACGGTCTTGACCTGCCGAAAGGCCTCTTCGACACTTTCTGGGACGATCCCGCAATGGCCGCCGAACTGCAACTGACCGCCGCGCAGAAGAAGCAGTTGCGCGATGCGGCGCTCAAGCAGCAGCTCGCGGTGATTGATGGCAGCGCGGACGCGCTCAAGGCGTTAGTCCACATCTCCGCAATTCTCGACGACGAGGGACTGGACGACGCGGCCTACAAGCAACAGCTCGACAGCCTTTCGGCGGCAAGCGGAAAGATCATTCACGAGGTCGGCGAGATGGTGGTGGCTCCGCGCCGGGTTCTCACCGCCGAGCAGTATCAGAAGCTGAAAAGCCTGCAACGCGCCAAGCGAGAGGCGGCGAAAGACTCTGTCCACTCCAGGACGGCGAAAACGCCTCCGCAGTCCGAGCGGCCGTAGCGCGGGCGGGCGTCTCCTACTTGTACGGATAGAACACGAAGAACAGCAGCGACAATGCTGCCAGCAACCACAGGCCCGCGCCAATCTCGCGGGCTTTTCCCTGTACGATTTTGCAGAATGGATAGAGCAGGAAGCCCGCGGTGATGCCGACGGCGATGTTGTAGGTGAAGCACATCAGGGTGACGACGGCGAAGGCGGGAATCGATTCGCCATAGTCGGTGAAGTCGATGCGGGTGATGGGCGCGAGCATGAAGAGGCCGACGATGATGAGCGCCGGGCCGTAGGCTTGGGCCGGGATGGCCGCCACGAACGGCGCGGCAACCGCCGAGATGGCAAATAGAACGGCTACGACTACGGCGGTGAGCCCGGTGCGCCCACCGGCTTCGATTCCGGTGGCGGACTCGACGAAGGCGCCCGACGTGGTGGTGCCGAACAGCGGCGAGAGCATGGTCGCCAGCGCGTCGGCCATCATGGGCCGCTCGATCTGCGGCAGGTTGCCGTGCTCGTCGAGAAAACCGGCGCGTGCGCTGAGTCCGATGAGCGTGCCCATGGTGTCTACAAAGGCCATGATGAAGATGGTGAGCGCGATGGGCAGCGCTTTGGGCGAGAGCGCGCCGCGAATGTCGATTTGCGCGAAGATGGGCGCGACGCTGGCGGGAGTTCCGAAAACCGCCGCGGGCCAGGGAGCAACGCGGGTGACGAACGCCACCAGCGCGGTGGTTACAATTCCGATGAGAATTGCGCCAGGAACTTTGCGAATCGTCAGCGCGCCGATCAGCAGGAATCCGAAGATGGCCACCAGCACCGCAGGCGCGGTGAGCGCGCCCGCCTTGACCGGAGCGCCCACGACGCCGAGCTCGACAATGCCGGTCTGGTTCAATCCGATGAAGGTGAGGAACAGCCCGATGCCGACGGCGAAGCTGTAGCGTAGCGAAGTGGGGATGGACTCCACCAGGCGCTGGCGCAGGCGCAGCACGGTGAGCACGAGGAAGGCAACTCCGGCGAGGAAGATGGCGCCCAGCGCGGTTTGCCAGCGTATGCCCAGGCCCAGGCAGACGGTGAAGGCGATGAAGGCGTTCTCACCCATGTACGGCGCGATGGCGAAGGGGCGGTTGGCGTAGAGCCCCATGAGCAGGCATCCGCAAACCGATGCCAGGATCGTCGCCGTCATCGAGGGACCGGCGGGAATGCCCGCCGTTTTCAGGATCGCCGGGTTGACCACGATGATGTAGGACATGGTGGTGAACGTGGTGAAGCCGGCGAGAATTTCGCGGCGGAAACTGGTGCCGCGCGCTTCGATCTGGAAAAACTTGCGAAGAGCGTTCAATGGTGGTTCCTGAATCTTCGTGTGCAAGAGAGTTCACGCCCAGCCTACATTTCCCGCCCTGCGCGGTCAATCCGCAATGGATTGCGGAGGAGCAACAGTGCGCCGCTTGCGGGCCGCGCGCTGGCGCGATAACGTGGGAGAGCATGTTTGCCCGCCGCACAGAGTGGAATCTTGCCGCGAACCGGTACGCGCTGGCCCTGGAGGCCGCGCGGCGCAGCGGGCGTCCGCTGCTGGACCTGACGGCATCGAACCCCACCACCGTTGGCCTGCTTTACGAGCGGGAGCGCATTCTGCGGGCGTTGCAGCATCCGCGGGCGCTGGAGTACGAGCCCGCCTGCAAGGGAATTCTGGCGGCGCGCGAGGCCGTGGCGGGTTATTACGCGGCGCGCGGCACGGCCGTGACGCCTGAGCGCCTCGTTCTTACGGTCAGCACCAGCGAGGCATATTCGTACTGCTTCCGGCTGCTCTGCGATCCGGATGACGAGGTGCTGGTGCCGTCGCCCAGCTACCCGCTGTTTGAGTTTCTAGCCGGCATTCAGGATGTGAAGCTGGTGCCGTACGAACTGGTGTACGACCATGGCTGGCAGATCGAGTTCGAGTCGCTGCGCCGGGCCATCACCGGGCGCTCGCGGGCGATCATGGTGGTGCATCCCAACAATCCCACCGGGCACTTTACCCGCGCGTCGGAGTTGGAGCGGCTGAACACGCTCTGTCGTGAGTATGAACTGGCGCTGGTGGCCGACGAGGTTTTTCTCGACTACGGGCTGGGCGATGAGCAGCCGCTGAGCTTTGCCGCCAACGACGGTGCACTGACGTTCACCCTGAGCGGGCTTTCCAAAATCTGCGCGCTGCCGCAGCTCAAGGTGGCGTGGATCGCCACCAGCGGCCCCGCGGAGCTGGTGCAAACCGCGCTCGACCGCCTCGATGTGATTGCCGATACGTATCTTTCGCCGAACGCTCCGGTGCAGTGGGCGGTTCCGGAACTGCTCGCCACGCGCGAGGGGATCCAGCGGCAGTTGCGCCAGCGCGCGCAGCACAACCTGGGGGAACTTGACGCCCAGCTCGCCACGGCGAGGATGACCACGCGACTGGCGCTCGACGCCGGATGGTATGCCGTGCTGCGTACTCCGTCAACGCGCTCCGATGAGGACACGGCCATCGCGCTAATGGAGCAGGAGTCGGTGCTTATCCATCCCGGACATTTTTTCGACTTTCCCGGCGCGGGATACCTCGTCGCCAGCCTGATCGCGCCGGAGGAAGATTTCCGCGAAGGGATCGGGCGGGTGGTAAGGGCCATTGACTCGCGACCTTGAAACCTTGAAACTTTGAAACTTTGAATCCTTCCCTCGCTCCAGCTATCATCAGAATATGATTCACGAAGTTCTTGCGGTTGGCCCGTTGCAGTGCAATTGCTCCATCATCGGCGACGAAGTGTCGCACGAGGCGATGGTGATCGATCCCGGCGCGGATGTTTCCGAGATACTCGCCATTGTGGCGCGGCACCATTTGCAGGTGAAGCAGATCGTGGTGACCCACGCGCATCTGGATCACATTGGCGGCGCGATGGAGCTGAAGAAGATAACCGGCGCGCCCATTCTGCTGAATGAAAACGACACGGCACTGGTTGCCATGCTGCCGGTGCAGGCGCAATGGCTGGGAATGCGCGATCCCGGCAAAGTCGAGATCGACTCCAGTCCCAAGAGCGGCGACCGGATTGTGGCCGGGGCGCTGAGCGGAGAAATTCTGCTGACGCCGGGGCACACCGAGGGCTCGCTTTGCCTGTACTTTGAACCGGAGAAAAAGCTGATCGCCGGCGACACGCTTTTTGCCAGATCGATTGGGCGCACCGACCTGCCCGGCGGGAGTTATGAGAAGATTCTGCGTTCGCTGCACACCACGGTGCTGGAGTTGCCCGACGAGGTGATTGTGATTCCGGGACACGGACCAATGACCACCATTGGCGAGGAGCGCGAAGAGAATCCGTTTTTGCAGGGGTAGGGAAGCGCAAGCGCGGCGGCAACTGCAAGAACAAGATCAACTCCCTCACATTTGCGAAGAAACGGGCAGATGTGAGGCACCTGGAACCATGAAACTTTCTGCAGGACGAAACAAAATCCCCGCCGTGGCGGGGATTTTGTTTGCGGCGTGAAGTCTACTTGGCCGGGGCGGTCTTTACCGGAGCGGACTTGGTATTGTCCAGCACGGAGCCGGTGCCGCCGCCGTGGCGGGTGGAGATGACGGCCAGAATGAACGAGGTCAACATGAAGATGATGGCGGCATAGGTGGTGAACTTGGTGAGGAGATTGGCTCCGGCGCGCGGACCAAAGGCCGTCTGGCTGCCCAGTCCTCCGCCGAACGCACCCGCGAGATCGGCGCTGGCGCCACTTTGCAGCAGCACCACCGCGATCAGGAAGAGGCACACAATCACGTGAACAATGGTAATCAAAACCAGAATCATACTTTTCCTTCCCGGCGGGTACGCACGCCGGATGTTTCTAAACTCTGCCTGCCTGGGACGGTTGGAAACGCTCCACTCCGGCGCATTTCGAAGCAGAACGTATGGTGCGGAAGGCGGGACTTGAACCCGCATGCCTCTCGGCGCCACCCCCTCAAGATGGTGTGTCTGCCAATTCCACCACTTCCGCACGACCCTCGCTGCCGCCGCGCTTGGCGCGCGGGACACAACGATTCATAAGCTTCCAAAGAACGTGTACAAAGGCTCTTCGAGTATAACAAACTCGACGCGAATGGGAAGCTTCCCCGGCCCGGGGATCGAACATAGCTGTGGAATTCCGGCCGCAAGGTTCGCAAATATTGCCTGCTGCGGCCGGAATTCCGGAAGCACGATTACCACTTCACGATCTTTGCGAAAGCCCCTGGCTTGAGGCTTGCGCCACCGACCAGGGCGCCATCAATTTCCTCCAGCGAGAGCAACTGGTGGGCGTTCTCGGGCTTTACGCTGCCGCCGTAGAGGATGCGAAGCTGCTGTGCGTACTCGTCGCCAAAGACATTGGCTGCCTCCTGGCGGATCAACTGATGCGCTTCATTGGCCATCTCTGGCGTGGCCGTCAACCCGGTGCCGATGGCCCAGACCGGCTCATAGGCAACCGCCATCTTGGCGGCCTTGCGGGCGGAGATGCCGCTGAAAGCGCGCGAGCACTGGCGGCGCAGCACGTCTCCGGTCACGCCGGCTTCGCGCTCTTCCTTGACTTCGCCGACGCAGAGGATGGGAGCGAGCCCGGCTTCCAGAGCTACTTTCAGGCGGCGGTTGACCGTGTCATCGGTCTCACCAAAGTACTGGCGCCGTTCGGAGTGGCCGACGATGACCCACTTGCAGCGGGCTCCCACCAGCATTTCGCCGCTGATTTCAGCGGTGAATGCGCCTTCTTTTTCCCAGTAAATATTCTGTGCGCCCACCTCGATGTTGGTGCCCTCGGCCTTGTCGGCGACCGCGGCAATGTCGACGAAAGGCGGACAGATTACGATTTCGTCGCGGCTGTGTCCGGCCACCAGGGGAACAAACTCTTCCATGAACTGGCGTGACTGCTCAGGGGTTTTATACATCTTCCAGTTGGCGGCAATGATCTTCTTACGGCTCATAGTTGCCTCATGTGTTGGTGCTAGGAATGGATGGATCCAGTGCAATGGTTGCGAAGCTCCAGCGGGAGGCATTGCGCCGCTGCTGTTCGTCTTTCGCAGCCTGTATGAATACGGACAACATGGCAGGACTGTATAACACGAAGCGGGCCTGGTGAAGGTTGCGCGCCTTGCCCAATTCGTCGATGACGGTACCCACGGCCACCCCCGCCGCGGCTTCGGCTGGGTAGCCGTACACCCCGGTGGAAATCGCCGGAAAAGCCACCGAGTGCAATCCCAGGCGATCGGCCAGACGCAGCGAGTTGCGGTAGGCATTGGCCAGGATGCCGCTTTCGCCGTGCATGCCGCCTTGCCAGATGGGGCCGACGGTATGAATCACAAAGGCGGCCCGCAAGCGTCCGCCGGTGGTCTGCACCGCTTCGCCGGGAGGCAGGTGACCGTCGCGAGCGACGATCTTGCGGCATTCTTCGAGGATGGCAGATCCCCCGGCGTGATGGATTGCTCCATCGACTCCGCCTCCGCCCATCAAGCTGGAATTGGCCGCGTTGACGATGGCGTCGGTGCTCTGCTCGGTGATGTCGCCGGCCTCGAAGAAAACCTGCGCGCTCTCTCCGAGGTCCAGCCGGACGATTGTTTTCACGATCTACTTATCGGTCAGCGCTTCCACGCCGGGCAGTTTCTTGCCTTCCAGGAATTCCAGCGAGGCGCCGCCGCCGGTGGAAATGTGGGTGATCTTATCGGCCACGCCGGCTTTGTGCACGGCCGCCACGCTGTCGCCGCCGCCCACAATCGAGGTCGCCCCCGGATTGTCGGCCACGGCTTCGGCAATCTTCGTGGTGCCGTTACTGAACTGGTCGAACTCAAAAACTCCCATGGGGCCGTTCCAGACGATGGTGCGGGCGCCGGCGATCTCCTCGGAAAACTTTTCAATGGTCGCCGGACCAATGTCGAGCGCCATCTTATCGGCGGGAATCGGCTGGCCTTCGGGAATGATCGTAGCCACGGCAGAAGCGTCAAACTTGTCGGCCACCGCGTGATCGACTGGGAGCAGAAGGCGGACGTGTTTCTGTTTGGCTTCGGCGATCAGCTCTTTTGCCAACTCGACTTTATCGGCTTCCAGCATGGACTTGCCGACCTCCTGGCCTTCGGCCTTCAGGAAGGTGTACGCCATGCCGCCGCCGATGATGAGTGCGTCCAACTTGGGCAGCAGATTGCGGATGACGCCGATCTTGTCGCTCACCTTGGCGCCGCCCAGAATCGCCAGGAACGGCTTGGCCGGATTCTCAGTGGCCTTGCCGAGGTATTCCAGTTCCCGCTCCATCAGCAATCCGGCTGCGCTTTTGGCGATGAAGTGGGTCACACCCTCGGTACTGGCGTGGGCGCGGTGAGCCGAGCCGAAGGCGTCGTTGACGTAGAGTTCGGCGAGGCTCGCCAACTGCTTGGCAAAGGCCGGATCGTTCTTCTCTTCCTCGGCGTGGAAGCGGACGTTTTCCAGCAGCAGGGTCTGGCCGCGTTCCAACTGGTTGGCCATCTCGGTGGCCTGCATGCCGACGCAGTCGGGCGAGAAGCCGACGTTATGGCCACGGCCCATGCGCTCGTCCAGCAGAATGCGCAGGCGTTCGGCCACCGGCTTCAGACTGTACTTGGGATCGGGCTTTCCCTTGGGGCGGCCAAGGTGCGAAACCAGGATCAGCTTGGCGCCGTGGCGCAATGCATACTCGATGGTGGGCAGCGTTTCGCGGATGCGCGTGTCATCCGTGACCCGGCCGTTGTCGAGTGGGACGTTGAAGTCCACTCTCATCAAAACTCTTTTGTTGTTTAATTGCAGGTCGCGGATCGAAAGTTTGGACATGGCTTACGTACCTGGGTGACTCAATGATTGCCGATTCGTTGTGTCGTGCTCATTGGCAGAAATTGCAAACGGGTTGAAGGCAATTGCCTCCAACCCGCCTTGCGTTTCTACAGGCCCTTTTCACCAAAGAAGTTGATCAGGTCCTTGACGCGGTTGCTGTAGCCCCACTCGTTGTCATACCAGGCGAAGGTCTTCACTAGGTTGCCACCGATGACGCGGGTCAGTTTCGAATCCAGGGTCGAAGAAGCCGCATCGCCCTTGAAGTCGGAGGAGACAAGTTCTTCGCCGGTGTAGTTGAAATAGCCCTTCAGCGGCGCGGTCTCGCTGGCCTTCTTCATGGCGGCGTTGACCTCTTCCACGGTAGTGTTCCGCCCCACGACGGTTACCAGGTCAACGGCGGAGACGTTGGGAGTCGGGACGCGTACGGCAAAGCCGTCCAGTTTTCCCTTCAGTTCGGGGATGGCCAGGTAAATTGCCTTGGCGGCGCCGGTCGAGGTCGGAATCATCGACAGAGCGGCGGCGCGGGCGCGGCGCAGATCGGAGTGCGGGAAGTCCAGGATCACCTGGTCGTTTGTGTAGCTGTGAATGGTGGTCATGGAACCGCTGACGATGCCGAAGCTGTCCTGCAATACCTTGGCCACCGGAGCCAGGCAGTTGGTGGTGCAGGATGCATTCGAGATGATGTGGTGCTTTGCCGGATCGTACTTGTCCTGGTTGACGCCGAGGACGATGGTGATGTCTTCATTCTTCGCCGGAGCCGAGATGATGACCTTCTTGACGGTGCCGCGCAGATGCTTTTTCGCATCCACCGCATTGGTAAAGTGGCCGGTCGATTCCACCACAACCTGAATGCCGAGCGATTCCCAGTTCAACAGCGCCGGGTCCCTCTGCGCGAACACAATTACCTTTTTTCCGTCAACGATAATAGAGTCGCCATCAGCCTGAATGTCAGACTTAAGATTGCCGAGGATCGAATCGTATTTGAGAAGGTGAGCCAGGGTCTTCGGACTGGTCAAGTCGTTTACGGCGACGATTTCAATATTCGAATCGCCGAGTGATGCGCGAAAAACATTGCGGCCAATCCGGCCGAAACCATTGATACCAACTTTAATCGCCATACTTGCCTCCAGGCATGAGCAAATGCAAAGGTGCGGATCGATAGCGCAGTGCCGATCGTAATCTATGCAGCCGATAGAAATGCTAGCACCCCCGTCTTGCCGGAGCAAACCGCAGGCCGAAATGAATCTGTTTAGTTCCCGTCGGCGGAGGTGTTCCGCGCCTGGAACGCCGCCTCCCGGAAGCGCCGGCCCCGCGCCGGCGCCCCACCCAGCGCGGGGTGGGTGAGATTGATCCGGGGGCGATCCCTGACGGCCGATGTGCGAAAAACGAACCGATGAGCAAAGCTGTTCTTGAAATTCACAGGCGGGGACTCGCCCGAACCCGGCGGACGTGGTATAAGTCCATTATGCGCAGATGGATGCGTGATCGCGTGAAGCGTCGCAATCAGAAGAACAAGAATCCGCAGCAGTCCGAAGAGCAACCACAGGGGCCAGCGCCCCTACAGCCGACATTTCTTGACCGGGAAAGTTCCTGGTCAGAGCCCGCTGAAGAGCGCGCCGGCGCCCCGGCAGAGAGTGCGCCAGAGCCAGTCTACGAAGCTCAGCCCGAAACCGACCCGTTCGACGGCGAAGCTGAGACGAGTGCCGCTGGCCGGCCTGCGGGACGCCGTGACCGCTCGCGCCGCCGCGGCCGTGGCGGACGTGGACGCAACCGGACCGACCAGCAGGAGCGGGCCGCACAGGCCGGGGCCAGCGCCCCAGGACTGCCAATCGTTCCCGGCCAGGCCACCGGAGAAGCCGCCGAAATCGACGAACCCGAGGCTCTCCCGGATGTTCCCGAGACCGATGCCGCCGACGCCGTGCCGGTCAAAGCCGCCGCACCCAGGGGTACGAAGGGCGCAGTGGTGCTGGCGATTGGTCTTCCCGGCTCGGGCAAGAGCTCGTGGTTCAAGCGCCACAACATCATCCCTCTCTCCAGTGACTTGGTGCGCGGATTGCTTTTTGATGACGCCACCGAGCAGCGCTTTCAGGACCTGGTCTTTTCTTCGCTGCGCTCGCTGCTGCGCGCGCGCCTGATCGCGGGCCGCCCGATGAGCTTTATCGACGCCACCAACCTCTCGCCGAAGGAACGCCATAGCTGGATCAAGATGGCGCAGGACTTCGGCTACGAGGCGCATGCGGTATTCTTCGACGTGCCCACCGAGGTCTGCATGGAGCGCAACCGTAAGCGTTCCCGCAACGTGCCCGACGAAGTGATGCTGCGCATGGCGCAGAAACTGCGTCCACCAAAGTTTGACGAGGGTTTTGCCAAGGTGATCGTGGTCCGCCTGAAAAGCAAGAAAACTGCAAGCCCCGCAGCCGAATCAGCCGAATCACCCGAATTGCCGGAGCCGGACGAGGGCGGCGGCGAACCGTAGGACAAACGGTGCCGTAGGGCGGAAGATATAGAAACGCAGGCAGCGCGGGCGGGATGCTCGCGCTTTCTTGTGTCCGCTTGCGTATCGGCCCGGCTTCGCGCTACAAATCGTTTTGTCCACGGCACCGGCAGGGCAGCGCTGCCGGACCATGACTGGAGGCACTTCGATGCGAACACTCCTGGCTCTCCTGCTGTTGGGAACCTTGTCCGCGGCGCAACAAACTGCCACGCCCGGTGTCAATGCGCCGCAGACGGCTCCGAATTCTCCGGTGCTCGTGGATCCGAAGGCAGCCCCGGTTCCTGCGCCCACCGTGCGCGCCATTCCCGCCTCTACCCCGAATGCCGACGCCTACACCTTGGCTGCGGGAACCAGAATCGCCGTGGTGCTCAAGCACGCCATTTCCACCAAGAGCGCGCGGGAGAACGACCCGGTGTATGCCGAAACCTCATTCCCGGTGGTCTCCAACGGCCGCGTCGTCATTCCCGTGGGAACCTATGTGCAGGGCGTCATCCAACGCTCCGAGCGTCCGGGCCGGGTCAAGGGGCGTGGCGAGCTGCTCATCCACTTCAACACCCTGATCTTTCCCTCCGGCTACACCCTGCTGCTGCCCGGCGCCATTGACAGCGTTCCCGGCGCCGACAAGACAGAGATGAAAGACAAGAAGGAAGGAAGCATTGAAAGCCAGGGCACAAAGGGTAAGGACGCCGGAACCGTCGCGGCCACCGCTGGAGCCGGAGCCGCCCTGGGCGCGGTGGTTGCCGGCAATGCGAAAGGCGCGGGCATCGGAGGACTGGCGGGCGCTGGCGTGGGCCTGGCCTCGGTTCTGCTGACCCGCGGGCCCGACGTCCGCATCGAGAGCGGCACCCTGGTTGACATGGTGCTGGAGCGCGAGATCGTCGTGGAGCACGACCGCGTGGGGCAAAATGACACCCAGGGCATACGGGCCGTTCACTAGAACATGAGTGTGGAAAAAACACAAACGATTACTTCAACTGAAATAGCACGTTGACATGAGCCGTCAGGGTGATTTTCGACGGAGCAAAATCTTCCACCGGAGAGGCCATGGCTCCGCTGGCGGCGGACTTGTCCATCCGCATCAACATCGGACGCGGCTGCGGAGAAAAGTCGCTGGCATCTACCGAGGCGTAGCTCATCGCGCCCAGCGCGCGGCCCCCGGCGTGAGCCAGTGTTTCGGCGTTGAGACGAGCTTTGCGATAGGCGTCCTCGACCGCCTTCGCCTTGGCAGACTCAATGTCCTCCAAGGTATAGCCGAGGCTGACGCCGTCGCTGGTGTCCAGCTGCGAAAAGCTTTCGAGGATGGGGCCGAGCTTGCCGAAGTCGCGCACCTTGATGGTGACATGGCTGTCGACTTGGAAGCCTACCAGCTTACGCTTGGGGCTCCAGCTATATCGCGGCGTCATGGAAAGGGAGCTGATTTCGGCGTCCCTGGGATTGATTCCGTTCGCCTGCAAGGTCTGCCGGACGTTCTGCGCTGACTCCTGCGCTTTGGCGTAAGCGGCCTTCAGTTCGGGCTGCTGTACCGAGATGGAGAACTGCACCAGGGCGGTGTCGGGCGCGCTCTCAAACTTGCCATCCCCGCCGGCCCAGAGCGTGTCTGCCGAGACCGCGGCCGGTTGCGCCGGGGAGGCGGCGGCCAGCAACATCAGCGGCGCAATCCACAGGATTCTAAAACGCTTCATTCTTCTCCTTTTGTGCGATGCCAAAGGCAGTCCGCACTGCCGGATCAATCCGCCGGTCTGGAACCAGATTCTAATATGTTTACCGCGGACAGGGTTTTCGGGTTGCTCCCTTGGCTGAATTACGGAAGAATGGAAGCCGGAGGAGTGGTAGATGAGCATGCGCAAGTGGACCATATCTCTAACGTTTATGGGACTGGGTGGACTGGGAGCAATGTTGTTCACCGAACGTGGCCGGAAGCTGATCCGGTCCGGGGCCGAACGCCTGGGGGCAACCCGGGGGCGGCTGGCCGCCTGGAACGGCCCGGCTCAGGAAGAACTTGGCCAGATTCAGCAGGCCGTGAAAGAAATCGAGCAATCATTGGGAACTCAAACAGCGCGATAATTGGATTGCATCCTACTTAAATAGCAAAACCGGCGCCGGGTGCGCCGGTTTTGCTTGCCTCGAACCCTCTAACCGCCTACCGAATCGATCCGGTGTGCCATCTGGAAGTCCTTCTGTGTCAATCCGCCGGCGTCATGGGTGCTGAGGGTGAAGGTGACGCGGTTGTACAAAATCCGGATATCCGGGTGATGGCTATCTTCTTCGGCGATTTCCGCCACCTTGTTAACGAAAATCATGGCGTCGACGAAGTTTTCAAAAACAAAAAGGCGTTCGATCTGGTCGCCCTGCAGGCTCCATTGCGGAAGCTTCTGCAACTGCTCGGCTACGCGTTGTCTTTCCAGCCTGACTGCCATCTGCCAGCTCCTTCCGGCCTAGCCTGTTTCCCTGTAAAAAAGTTCGCTTCCCGGGAATGGTTCATTGCGAGCGACGATTTCCTGGTGCAGATCCTCCCAGGTACTGGCCGGAACCGAGAGGAAGACGCTGACAACGTTTGGATCAAACTGCCGGCCTGACCACAACTTAATTTCAGCGCGCGCTGCTTCCACGCTGCGCGCAGGGCGATAGGGACGGTCGGAGGTGATTGCGTCCAGGGTGTCGGCAACGGCGAAGATTCGCGCCCCGAGCGGAATCTCCTCGCCTTTGAGGCCACGCGGATACCCGTTCCCGTCCCAATGTTCCTGGTGGGCATAGACAATCTCGGCCGCCTCGCTGAGGAACGGAATCTTCTTCAAAATTTTGTAGCCGATGTAGCTGTGTTTCTTCATGATGGCGATTTCTTCCGCGTTGAGATAATTCGGTTTGCGCAGGATCGCATCGGGGATCGCCATCTTTCCAATGTCGTGCAGAAAAGCTCCGCGGGCCAGCATGTGAGTGACGTCGGCACTCAATCCCAAGGCACGCGCGATCTGGATGGTGTAGGCCGTCACGCGTTTCGAGTGGCCTTCGGTTTCCGCGTCTTTCAAGTCGAGTGCATCCCCCAGGGCCTCCAGGGTCATTTCATAGGAGCGCTCCAGTTCATCCACGGTGTCGCGCAGTTCCTTGGTTCGCTGATCCACAAGCGCTTCCAGGTCTGACTGGTAAATATGATTCTGCACCCGGAGGCGGTTGGCCTCCAGGGCGCGGCGCACCACGGCCAGCAACTGGTCGCGTTCAAATGGTTTGAGCAGATAGTCGTAGGCGCCGTTACGGATCGCCGCCAGGGCCACGGAGATGTCGTGCACGGCCGTCACCATCACCACTGGTAATTCCTTATACTGCACCTTTACAATTTCCAGCAGTCCGACACCGTCCAGCTCCGGCATCATCAGGTCGGTTAGCACCAACTGGAAGTTGCCATCATTGTTCAGGATTGACAGCGCCTCCACGCCCGAGCAAGCCTGCTCGCATTCATACCCGGCATTTTGCAGCATGGAACTGACAACTTCCCGGATCGGTTCTTCGTCATCAACAACCAGAATTCTTTCGACCGACATAAGATACTAACTCCCGGAATCCGCAATCATTGCTGACCGGTTGACATTGTACCCGGAAACACTTGGGTTCACATCTCGATGAAAACCTGAAAGCATTCCGGCGTCAATATGATATACAGCAAGACTGGCAAATAAATGTTCGATTCTGCTCACTTGGACTGGTTCGGCAATCTGGCGGTGGCAGCAGCGTTGCCCATTGGGCAGTGGGCGCTCGCGCTCGGTCTGCTCCTCGCCGGACTGTTGGTCTATTATGGCGTTCGCGAGCGTTATCAGCTTATCTGGCTGGGAGGATGGCTTTTCTTTCTGCTCAGCCGGGGAGCCATGCAGGCCACGACGCTGGGTGGAAGCCCGCAGGCAGACTTGGCTCTGGCTAAGTTTTTTTTCGTCCTGTCGCTTGCATTGTTTTCCGCCTCGGCTCTGTATTACACGGATTCACGGCGCTACCTGCCATGGATCGGCGTTCTTGCCTGCCTCGGTTGGGGCGTGGCAGTTGCACAGGCTTTCTGGTTTCCATCTTCGCTGGCCGCCATGTTGTCGTACCAGCTTCTCTGCTACGCAATGGCTTTGCTGGCGGCGGCGCGCTTGGCGCTGTTTGCGGTTGGGCGTCCCGAGATGGGCCCGTGGCTCTTTGCCCTGACCCTGTTGTTGCTGCGCCCGGATGCGCAAAATACCGGCGGATTGCCGGCCAGTGGATATGACTTCTACAGCGAAGTCCTGCTTCTGCTCAGCATCCTGTTGCTGATGCAGGATGAGTCGCGGGCGCGGGCGCGCCGGCTGGATGTAATGAACGCGATCACGGCGGTTGCGGCCGGCGCCCAGGAATACAGCGCCATGATGCTGGCGGCCATGCAGGAGCTCTGCCGTTTCTATGGCGCCCGCTACGCCACCTTCCAACTGGTGGAAGGCGAGGAACTGGTTCTGACGTTGCAGATCGGGCTCCCGGCCTGGCTGTCCGTGAAGTACGCAAGAGTGCCGGTTGGCGAGAGCGCCAGCACTTCACCGCATGGCACACCACAGGCCATCAAGGTGAACGTCCGCAGCCTCGCTCCGGAGTTGCGCCACGATCTGGAATCGGCCGGGATGAAAGGTATGATTCTGGTCCCGGTTCTGGGCAAGACGGCGGTGCTGGGCCGTCTCAGCTTCGGCCTGGTGGGCCGGCGCTCCTTCACCGCCGAGCAACTCCAGTTTCTGACGACCCTGGCGAATCAGTTGGGCATCGCCGGGGAAAACCTGCGCCTGTTCGCACGGGTTTCGCAATCACAGCGGCAGTGGCTGAGCACCATAGACTCCATCGACGACTTCATCCTCGTGCATGACGACGAACCGAGAGTGCTGCGCTTGAACCGTGCCCTGGCACACCGCCTCGGCCGTCCCTTGGTGGAGTTGACCGGCCAACCCCTGGCCGTGGCCCTGCCGAATGCGATCCTCGGCTGTCCCTATTGCCGGCTGACGGGCGAATCCCGAGACGAGGCGCCGGACCCGTGTTTCGGCGGATACTCATTGGTCTCCACTTCGGAGTACATCCTGGACCAGGCGGGCCAGGTCGGCACCGTCCACATCGTCTGCGACCGGACGGAGCAACGCGCCAGCGAAGAGCGTTATCGCAAGCTGTTCGAATCCGTGCAGGAGGGTGTCTTCGTTTCCACTCCGCAGGGAAGGCTGGTGGACTGCAATCCCGCCTTCGCGGCGATGCTCGGCTACCAGGGACGCACGGAAATGCTCGGCATAGACATTGGCAAGGAGTTGTTCCTCAATGCAGAACAGCGCGCCGTCTATTCCAAGGCGATGGAAAGCCAGGGAAGTCTGCGTAATTACGAGGTTGCCTTGCGCCGCAAGGACGGCGCCGTCGTAACCCTGTTGGAGAACAGCTTTGCCACCTGGGACGCCAACGGAAGGATCGAGCGCTACCAGGGATTTCTGCTGGACATCACCGAGAAAAAGAGGGCGGATGAGGAAATGCACCGGCGCAACCGCGAACTGGGCGCGCTCAACGCCATGGCGACCATCGCCGCGCGGACATTCGACCTGGGTGAAATTCTGAACAACACGCTGCAATGGACCATTGAACTGTTCGACCAGGACTGCGACATCCTGCTCTTCGATCTTGAAACCGGACAAGTAATGCAAAGCGTAAGTCACCGCCAGAACCAGGAACGGGCGCGCGAGGGCGCGCGCGGGCTGATGGAGGAAGAGTTTACCCGGTTCGTGGTCCTGGCGCGCCCTGAGATCATCACCGAGCAGGACCTTCCGCGGCTGCCGCAACCGGCTCAGTCCTGGTTCGCGCAGCGCGGCTATGAATCCTTTACCACGGTCGTGATGTACTCGCAGCATAAGACCATGGGAATCCTGTTTCTCGGCAGTGCGAACAAGAATCAGTTCAGCGAAACCGACCACAACCTGGCAACGGCCATCGCGCGCCAGCTTGGAAATTCCGTCGAAAAGGTGCTGCTTTATGAGGAGACGGCGCGCGCCTATGACAACCTCCGCAACACCCAGGAGCAACTGCTGCAGAGCGAGAAAATGTCTGCCGTCGGACAACTCATCTCCGGCGTGGCGCACGAGTTGAACAACCCGCTGACGGCGATCCTTGGCTATGTGCAGTTGCTGGAGACCGAACCGATGGGGGAGCGTGCGCTGGACTACGTGAACAAACTCTACCGCCAAACCCAACGCACCCATCGCGTGGTGCAGAACCTGCTTTCGTTTTCACGACAGCGCAAGCCCATGCAATCGCAGGTGGATCTGCAGCGGGTATTGGAAGACACCCTGGCACTGCGGGAATTCGATCTGAAGCTGAACAACATCCAGTTGGAGCGCAACTACGAGGCCGCCGTTCCGTTCATCACCGGCGATGCGCACCAACTGGAGCAGGTTTTTCTGAACATCATCAACAACGCCGTGGACGCGATCATGGACTCGGCGAAGGGGGGCAGCTTGAAGGTGCGCATCTATCCCGAGGGGGACCGGGTGTGCGCCGAGCTACGCGACTCCGGCCCAGGACTCAAGGAAACCAGCAAGATTTTCGATCCGTTTTACACCACGAAAAAGATCGGCAAGGGCAGCGGCCTCGGGCTGTCCATCTGCTACGGCATCGTAAAAGAACACGGGGGAGACATCCTCGCCTTCAACCACGAACAGGGAGGCGCGGTCTTCCAACTGAAACTCCCGATTGCCGGGGCGCAGAAACCATCCGGGGGCGCCGCGGCGGCTCAGACTGCGGCGCGCCCCGACCCAGGCCCGCGGAAGCCGTGAGCCTGGGTTCGCCAGCCCGCGGCCGGACTACTTATTGTCGAGCGCGATCGGCGAGAGGGCAAGATCCCAGTGGGCTTCGAGAATCTCAAAGCGGCGCTGCTCCTCGCGCTTGAAAGTTGCCTGGTCGGGAAAGAGCTGGAGTTGGATGGCGTGCTCATCGACCGGGGTGAAGGCCGCCTGCGCGTTCTTGAAAACGATGGTGACGCGGTAATCCCAGCGCTCAACCTCCGGCATGTGGTAGGCGGGAGTGTCCATGCGCACGGATAGAATGCGGCCCTGCGCCATCTCCGCCTGCAGCACCGGGTAGTGATTTTTCTTGAAAAGTTCGAGGAATTCCTCCTGATGGCCCCAGGGAGTCTTGTAGTAGTACTCCATCACGTAAGGCTTGTCGGGATCGGGCGCGGGCGGAGCTTGCGCGAGGACGGCGGCAGAGAGCACGAAAATCGAGACGAAAAGCAAAGCGGCGGAAATGAGTTTGCGCACGAAGACCTCCATAGGTTTCAGGTATTGTAGCCGAGCCTGGCCAAGCCGGTGAAGCGTCCCTGATCTGGACCAATGCGGGAAGCCGGACGGGGGATGAAAAATAGATTGCGGAAGATTGCGCGTTTTGGAGTACCATTCTCGGCGGACGTCCCCAGGGCCGGAGCGTACTCGCCGTTTGCACTCATATCCCGCAAGTCCACGCACTCCCGCGCGCAACGGGGTCGGGCGGGGATACAAGGCGGCTTGAGTCTGCGCTCCGGCACCTGGAACCGAGCCTCGTCCAATCCCAACGATTGTCAACTTGGTGAATAGTTTTTGGGAAGGATTTTACCTTTCAGGCAATCGTTGTGCAGGATGCTGAGGGATTTACCAAGGAATCAACATTCTGAATCCAGGGATTGCCGCCCCAGGCAATCGTTTCGATCGCATTGCGGGAATGGAGGCCAGTTTCGGTTTCCTTTCTGGCCGGAGCGGTGCACCTCACTGATCCGAACCGGCGGGTTGCGACCGGAATCTTTCAGCAACGCGGTCTCCAAGTCATGGCGCTGCGATCAGGCGACCCGGCCCGGCTGGTGCGAGAGGGTTCAATGTGCGCTCGGTCAACGGCGCGAGCCCGGCTGGCCGGCGGGAAAGTTGCGCAAAATTAGTAAGTTGATTGGGAAAGGCTTGTGCTATAAAAGTTGGTTCCATATGATTGAATGCTCTGACGTAGATGGCAAGCGTCAGATGGCAGACGGTAGCTGGCAGATTTTCGAGGCCCCCGGGAAAGCGGACGGGAGTGGGTTGCTCCGCAATTCTTTTCCTACATTGAATGCAGAGGGAAACTGATGTCCACGACAACAACTACACCCCGGGGTCTCGAAGATGTGATCGCAGGCTCATCTTCCATTTGTTACATCGATGGCGAAAAGGGAATTCTTGCTTACCGCGGGATTGATATTCATGAACTTGCGGACTATTCGACCTTTGAGGAAGTCACCTACCTGCTGTGGCACGGCAAGCTGCCGACGCGGCCGCAGTTGCAGGATTTCAGCCTGCAACTGGCACGGGAGCGCAAACTTGACGCGCAGATCGTCAGCCTGCTGCGTCAGTCTCCCCGACACGCGCTGCCGATGGATGTGCTGCGCACGATCGTAAGCTCGCTCTCCTTCTTCGATCCGGAAGAGCAGATCAATACCCAGGATGCGAACTACCACAAGGCGCAGCGGCTGTTTTCGCAGATTGCCATGGTGGTGGCGGCCTACGATAGGATTCGCAAGGGCAAGCCGTTGATCGAGCCGGACCGCAGCCTTTCGCACGCGGGAAACTTCCTGCTGATGCTGAACGGAGAGCGGCCCAGCGAGACGGCGATCCGGGCGCTGGATATTTCGCTGATCCTGAGCGCCGACCACGAGTGGAACGCCTCGACCTTTGCGGCGCGCGTGGTGGCGGCAACGCTGAGCGATATGCATTCGGCGATCACCGCCGGCATTGGAGCCCTGAAAGGTCCGCTGCACGGCGGCGCCAATGAAGCCGTGATCAAGGTGCTGATGGAGATCGACGAGAACGGCGCGGACCCGGTGGATTACATCAAGGGAATGTTCGCGCAGAAGGCAAAGGTTCCCGGCTTCGGACATCGGGTGTACACGACGGAAGACCCACGGGCGACGCACCTGCGGCGGATGTCGCGCGACTTGGGATACTCGAGCGGACAGACGAAGTGGTTCGAGTACTCGAAGGCGATCGAGGATTTCATCAACGCTGAAAAGCATCTGAACGCCAATGTGGACTTCTACTCAGCCTCGACCTATCACACGTTGGGAATCGACGTGGACCTGTTCACGCCGCTGTTTGCAGTTTCGCGCATTGCGGGCTGGACGGCGCACGTGATGGAGCAGTTGGCCGATAACCGGCTGATTCGTCCGCGGGCGGAATACCTGGGGCCGGTGTATCCGGCGAAGTGGGTGGCGATCGACGAGCGCGGATAGGCTCGGCCAGAGAAGTTGCCAAAGGCCCGGACGTGCGGCTCCGCGAGAGCGGGCGGCATGACCGGGCTTTTTGCGTACGGCGGGCGGGCCCGCTTTACCGCGGCTTCGCCTCGTGCCGCAGGACGGCACATTTGCCATTTGGCAGCGGGGAAGGGAAAAACGAGGTATTCTCCCTGCACAGAATGAAAAGAAAATCTTGTCACCTGGACCTATATATGGTCCAGGTGTACTATATTTAAGGCAGGATGGAACCATCGGCTCGCAAAGTCTCCGTCGTTTTCTATCGAACCAGCACCGGGGTGGAAGTTGTTCGCGACTGGTTGCGCGGATTGAGCGCGGAGGACCGCGCCAGCATTGGGCAGGACCTCATGCGCGTGCAATTTCGCTGGCCGGCCGGTATGCCGTTGTGCCGGCCCTTGGGCGATGGACTTTGGGAAGTCCGGACCGACTTGACCAGCAACCGCATTGCGCGGGTCTTTTTCTGTTTTACGGAAGGCCGGTTGGTGGCACTTCATGGCTTCATCAAGAAGACCCAAAAGACGCCCGACGACGAGCTGAAACTCGCCCGCAAGCGAAAGCGCGAATTCAAGTTAGAGGAGGGACAATCATGACGACGAAAAAAACCCGGAGTACCGAGGGCTTCACGACGCTTGACGCTTTCCTTGAGGAAGAAGGCGTTCGTGACACGTTTCAGGCGGTGGCGATCAAAGAGGTTTTGTCCTGGCAGATCAAGCGTGAGATGGAGAAGCAAAAGTTATCACAGGTGCGTCTTGCCAAGCTCATGGGAACGAGCCGGAGCCAGATAAGCCGGTTGCTCGATCCAGCGGACGGCAACGTGACCCTAGTCACCTTGCAACGCGCCGCCGAGATGTTGGGCCGAAAGGTACGGCTGGAATTGGTATAAGGGCGTATTGCGTTTCTCTCGACAAAATGAACTATTTTGTCGATGGTGGGGAGTAGGGGCGAGCTTAAGCTGTTGGGGGGGAACGCAATGCCCCAGAGTTGGAACTACGCCAACTCTGGGCCACCCGCCACACGGCTAGCGCCGGAGGTTATCAGCCTCATGCGGGAGATGCGGGGGCAGGGCGCGAGCCTGCAAGCCATTGCCGCCCTTCGCTTTCTAAGGCCAGCGGAACACATCTACTTCAGTGCGACGACACGCACTCGGCTCACATATTTGCTAAGTTCAGTTGCCAGCCTCCCGGCGTCCTGCATGGATGTACCCGCCTTGAGATCCAATGCAATGCCTATTTTGCGACCGCCGAACTTCAGATCTTTGTCTTGAGGATGGGCGTTGATGGAGAAAGTGCCATCAGGAAAATCGAAGGTTTCGAAATCGCAGTAGGCGCTATCGAGTTCTGTGCTCATAGATCTCAATTATCGCGCGAACCGGAACACAACACCAAACCCCCGAAACGACAGAGCAAATTTCCCCCATCCTCCAGCCTTGTACAAATCTAAACGGTGGAATAGAAAGCGCGGGGATGGGAGGCGTCGGGATAGAATAAGAGGGAGCGATGCGGCGAATTTATTTTGACAACAACGCGACCACGCCTCTGCTGCCGGAGGTTTTCGAGGCGATGCGGCCTTATCTGCTGGAGAGTTTTGGCAATGCCAGCTCGATCCACCGGCAGGGCCAACAGGCGCGCGCCGCCGTGGAGCAGGCGCGCGAGCAGGTAGCCGGGCTGATGGGAGCACGAGCCAGCGAGATTGTGTTTACCAGCGGCGGCACGGAGGGCGATAACCTGGCGCTGTCCGGGCTGGTGACGCCGGGCGGCCATGTGGTCACCTCGTCCATTGAACACCACGCGGTGCTGAACTCCTGCAAGCGGTTGGAGGAGATGGGCGTGGCGGTGAGCTACGTTGCCTGCGACGCCAATGGGGTGGTGCGTCCCGAGGCGGTGCGGGCAGCGTTACGGCCGGAGACGGAGCTGATTTCCGTGATGATGGCCAACAACGAGACGGGAGCGCTGCAACCGGTGGAGGAGATTGGCGAGATTGCGCGCCAGGCGGATGTGTACTTCCACACCGACGCGGTACAGGCGGCGGGCAAGGTCGCCATTGACGTGGAGCGGATTGGCTGCGACCTGCTGACCATTGCGGCGCACAAGATGCACGGGCCGCAGGGGGTGGGCGCTCTGTTTGTGCGGCGCGGAACCTTACTGCGTCCGCTGCTGGTGGGTGGACGGCATGAGCGCGGGCGGCGCGCCGGGACGGAAAACCTGGCGGGCATTGTGGGCATGGGCAAGGCCGCCGAACTGGCGATGGCCTGGCTGGGGGCGGGCGCGGATGACAACGCGTCGCAGCCGGGTACGCGGCAAGCCATGCCGCCGGGGCCGCAGGCGCTGGGCATGAGCCGATTGCGCGACCGGCTGGAGCAGGGAATTCTCGGCGCGGTAGAAGGCACGCGGGTGAATGGCGCTGCGGCCTTCCGGGTGCCGAATACATCCAACATTGTGTTCGACGGCATTGAGGGCGAAGGGTTTGTGATCGCCATGGACCTGAAGGGAATTTCGGTTTCCACCGGCGCGGCCTGCTCGTCCGGGGCGATTGAGCCCTCGCACGTACTGACCGCGATGGGGCTGGGCGAAGCGGCCCGCAGCGCCATCCGCTTCAGCCTGGGCAAGCAGAACACGGCAGAGGAAGTGGAATGCGTGCTAGGGGTGGTCCCCGAGGTTGTGGAAAAGCTGCGGGAGCTGAGTCCGGTGTGGGCGGAAAAGTAGCAGGGGTGGACGTGGGAGCGGGTGTGGTGGATGAGGGGCAGACAGTTGCGGTGGCCATGAGCGGCGGGGTGGACTCCTCAACCGTGGCGGCCCTGATGGTGCGCTCGGGCTACAACGTGATTGGACTGACCATGCAGTTGTGGAACCAGCGGCGGCTGCCACGGGCCAATCCCACGGGCGAGCCGCAGGCGGGACGATGCTGCTCGATTGACGATGTGTACGACGCCCGCGCGGTGGCCGGGCGGTTGGGGATTCCGTACTACGTGGTGAACCAGGAGGATCGCTTTGAGCGCGACGTGGTGCGTCCGTTCGTGGAGGACTATCTTTCAGGCCGCACCCCGATTCCGTGCTCGCTTTGCAACAACCATTTGAAGTTCGATCAACTGCTGCGCACGGCGCGCTCGGTGGGCGCCGACGTGATCGCCACCGGGCACTACGCGCGCAATGAGTGGGACGCGGGGCGCGGGCGCTGGATCTTGAAGCGTCCGGCGGACAGGGCCAAGGACCAGACGTACTTTTTGTTCGGGCTGACCCAGGAGCAATTGAGCCGCACGCGGTTTCCGCTGGGCGAGATGCAGAAGCCCGAGGTGCGCGAACAGGCGCGATCGCAAGGACTGAGAGTGCTGGCCGATAAGCCCGACTCGCAGGAGATCTGCTTTGTTCCGGGCGGCAACTACAAGGCGTTTCTGGACGCCTACATGGAGGAGCAGGGCGCGCGGCTGCCGGACTTGTCTGGCGAGTTGGTGACCCTGGCGGGCGAAGTGCTTGGGCGGCACGAGGGGATTCACAACTTCACCATCGGGCAGCGCAAGGGACTGGGCGTGGCCACCGGCGTGCCGCTCTACGTGGTGGAGATTCGCGGCGACCGCCGGGAAGTGGTGGTGGGCGGCGCGGAGGCTTTGCTGTCAAAGAGCTTGCGGGCACGGAAGTGCAACTGGATTTCCGTTGCGCGGCTGGATGGGCCGATGCGGGTGGAGGCGAAGATACGCCACCGCCATCCGGCGGCGGCGGCGACCGTGGAACCGGTGGGTGACGGCGAGGTGCGGGTGACCTTCGACGAGGCGCAGAGATCGGTGACTCCGGGGCAGGCGGTGGTGATGTACAGCGGGGACGAAGTGGTGGGAGGCGGGTGGATCGAGTAAAGCGCGCTGGAATCTCCTAGCGTGGACCGTCCGGATGGAGACCGGTTCCCAGGCTCCAGCAGAGTGGATATTCTGTCCTCTCTTTTTCTTGCAGTTATGCAGGCTATTGGCACGGGCTGGCCTTGCGGTTTTGGGCCGGGAGGACGGCGCGAACGCTCGGAAACGAGGCCGCGTGGCTTGCTTTCCTGCGCCCGTGGGAAGCAGCGGGATAGGACTCGGCAAGGCTGTCTTGCCAACCGCAATCCGGCGGCTTCCATGGCCGGGCGCGAGGTTGCACGGATTTTGAAGCCGGCTCCGGCGCAAGCTCCGGACTGGCATCGGCCCGGGATCTGACCCGGGCAAGTTTTTCAGCGAGATGTGCAGTTTTGTGCGGTGCAATGGGGAAGATTTTTGCCTGGCTGCACTTATCCTCTGACTTGTCATGTAACATGACTGGGGCACAGAAATCCCATGACAGGGAGCGTTACTTTGGGGACTCGCAGTTTTGATGAAACAGAGATTCGCAAGATTGTGTCTGAGTCCGAGGCAGGCGCTGAAATCGAGGAGCTCTGTGCGAAGCACGGCATTGAAAAGGAAACGCTGCAGCGCTGGAAGGGTCAGTATGGCCTGCGCCCAGGCAGCGACTTTGAGACGCAGAAGCTTGTGGATGAAAACCGCAATCTGAAGCAGATTGTGGCTGAGCTGCTGCTGGAAAAGCGGACCCTTTTGCAGCACCGGATTTCCTTTGAGGAGGCGCGGGGCGCGGGAGCGTATTGTGGTCTGTCGATCCCGGAACAAGATGCAGCCGCGGCGCCTCATCCGGAACTGGGCCCACTGGGGGTCGATCAGAAACCGGGGGCCGAACACGGCGAACCCGGCCCGCAAGCTGCGCACATGGATCCCGTAGCCGGCTCCATGTGCGAGATCCACCGGAGCGTTGGCAGACTGCTGGAGCGTTCGCGAATCATTCCTGCGATTCGGAATTCCGAATATATTCCGGCTGCGATTGCATCTCCTGGCTTGATCGTCTGGCTGCTGTTTGGCAGCCCGATGACGATTGGGGACGTGGTGCGGAAGATGCGCGCCGCCGGGAAACTTCCCATTGCCAACCTCGACCTGCTGACCGGCTTTGCCCAGGATGCGGACGCCGTCAGCCTGCTGGTGAAACTTGGTGTGGCGGGGATTGTTTCGACGCGCCAATCGGCGCTGAGAGCGGCACATTCACAAGGCATTATGGCCATCCAGAGAACCTTTGCCGTTGATTCCATTGCCCTCCACAACATCACCCGCGCCCTGCATCACTTTGTTCCCCACGCCATAGAATTGCTGCCTGCGGTTGCCGCGCCACTTGCGGTGCCTTCGTTTCGGGCGGTCAAGCCCGAACTTCCGGTGATCGCAACCGGCCTGGTAAACAGCCTGCGCCAGGTTGAAGAATTAGTGGGACATGGGATCACTTCGGTTGCCACCAGCAATTCGTCTCTCTGGATTATATGAGCGAGGATGGGGTGGCGCGCTGCCCGGACGCCCGCAATTATCTGAGATTTGAAACAGGCCCCGCCCAAATCACGCCTGGGCGGGGAAGTTGGTTGCGGAATTGCGCGGGTGGCTGGGAGTAGGTTCCTTTCATGCCGTGGTGGCCGAAGCGATTACAGGAAAACGGCAAACCTCCCCAGGCTTTAGTGCTTCCACTTTATGTTGCAACCTACGCTCGGCTTCTGGTCTGGGGAAACGGCGCCGCCGGCCAGCACCGTGTCAAGCGCCGTGCGCAGGTCTGCACCCGTCACCGGACGCGAGTT
>Ga0181520_10000662_pt1 | contig 74301 bp, 59 predicted proteins | sample PEATcosm2014_Bin_29_FD_132451 | JGI IMG/M metagenome (GOLD analysis project Ga0181520, IMG submission 132451) | Peatland microbial communities from MTU Mesocosm Facility, Houghton, MI, USA - PEATcosm2014_Bin02_30_metaG | ecosystem: Environmental > Terrestrial > Soil > Wetlands > Peat | place... | reverse complement strand
TATATCTGGATTTCGGCTGAGATTGGCAAAGGCCCGGGCCTAAAGGCCCAACATTTTGGTATCAATTTCAGAGGCCTGAAGGCCTCTGCTCCCTCCGATCTCGCAATCTACAACTGTAGTACTTATCCGGCGGCACGGGCGGGCGCGGCTTCTACACTATCCACTATGGAAGTTCTGTACGGAGTGCATCCGGTCGAGGAGGCGCTCAAGGCGGGCAGGCGACGCTTCGACCATGTGATGGTGGCGCGGGAGCGCGAGGATGCGCGGCTGGAACGTCTGGTCGGGCTGTGCCGCGCGGTTGGCGTTCGCGTCCGCCAGGAGAGCCGCGAAGAGTTGACGCTTCTGGCCCAGACCGCGGCCCATCAGGGGGTGGTGGCGCTGGTGCGTCCGCGGGAGTTTCTGGCCATCGAGGATTTGTTCGATCCGGCTGCCGCAAATGCGGGAGCGGCGCGCCTACTGCTGGCATTGGACGGCGTGGAAGACCCGCAAAACCTGGGCGCGCTGCTGCGCGTGGCCGACGGCGCGGGCGTGGACGGCGTGGTGCTGACCGAGCGGCGGGCGGCGCCACTCAGCGCGGCGGCCGTGAAGGCCAGCGCCGGCGCCGTTGAACACCTGCGCATTGCCCGGGTGGTGAATCTGGTGCGGGCGCTGGAAGAGCTGAAACGCCGGAATCTATGGATCGTCGGCCTGGACGAACGCGGCACGGAAGACTACGACCGCTTCGACCTGACCGGCGATTGCGCGATCGTGCTGGGGCGCGAGGGCGCGGGGTTGCACGATCTGGTGCGGCGCACCTGCGACCACCTGCTGCGGATTCCCATGGCCGGCGGGGTCAGTTCGCTCAACGTCTCGGCCGCGGGAGCGGTGGTGCTTTACGAGGCCTTCCGCCAGCGTCGCCAAGCCGCCCGGCGCGGAGAAGGCGCAGTTGACCGCAACGCGGGCGGCGCGTCCAAACCCAAGAAACAGAAAGGCCTGGGATCTTGAAATTCTCCTTTGCCGTGGGGTTGGCGGCCGTCAGCTTTACGGCTCTTTGTTGCGCGGCGCAAAACGCGCCGTCAGCGCCAACCGCTCCGCCACAGCCAGCCGATGCGCCTAGCGGCAAAGTCATCTTTTCTCGCTCGACCGATGAGAACGGCCAGACCACGACCCAGGCAACCCCGTCCGCATCCCTGCCCGCAATCGAGATGGTCAAGGCGCCCTCCGCCGAAGACGCCGAGCGTCAGGCCGTCCGCTATGTAGGGCTCGATCTTGACGTTCGCCTGCGCCCCGCCGAGCGGCATATTGCCGTCCGCGCGCTGCTTACCGTGCGCAACGACGGCAAGACGCCGCTGGCCCGCATCCCGCTGCAAATCTCCTCCTCGCTCGACTGGGAGCGCATCCGCGTCATCGGTCCCGCTGGTCAAGGCAAAGACATCGGCTTTCAAGTGGCCACGCTCAACTCCGACGCCGACCACACCGGCCAGTTGCACGAGGCCGCGCCGCTTCTCGCCCAGCCGCTTCCGCCGGGCGCAAGCCTCGATCTCGACGTGACTTACTCGGGAACGATCGCCGCCTCCGCCCAGCGTCTGCTGACGATCGGAACCCCGGAAGATGCGGCGCTGGCCTCGGACTGGGACCGGATCGGCGTGGATTTTACCGGCTTGCGCGGCTTTGGCAACGTGGTCTGGTACCCGGCGACCAGCGTTCCAGCAATTCTCGGCGACGGAGCGCGCCTCTTCGACGCGATCGGCGAGCATAAGCTGCGGCTGAGCGGCGCGCGCTTCCGGCTGCGGCTCACGGTCGAGTTCCCGCGCGGCCAAGCGCCTACAGTGGCTGTCGTCAACGGCCATGCACTCCCGATGAAAGTAGGCGAATCCGGCGGACTGGACCAAAGCCAGGAGGTGGACGGCGTGGCCACGGCGGATTCCGGCAGCGCGACCCTCGGCTTCGAAGCGCCCAGCCTGTTTGTGGCCATTCGCGTACCGCATCTCGACAAGAACCTGATTGCCTGGACCCTTGCGGACGACAATGCCGCCGTCCAGGACTGGAGCGCGGCCGCCGCGGCGGTCACTCCTTTTCTGGAAGGCTGGCTCGGCCCGCGGCCCCGCTCCCAACTCACCCTGCTCGATCTGCCCGACCCTCTGGACGCGCCCTTCGAGTCCGGTTCGCTTCTGGCAGCGCCGATGCGCGAAGCCGGCCAAAAGAGCTATTCGGATCGGTTGAACGGCATTTTAGTCCACGCCCTCACCCACGCCTGGCTATCGGCTCCCAATGCGCCGCAGCCGCTCCCGGCTTGGCTCAACGAGGGAGTGGCTGCCTTTATGGGCACATTGTGGATCGAAAAGCGGCAGGGTCGCGAACAGGCGCTGCGTATTTTGGAAGCGGACCGCGCCGCGCTGGCTCTGGCGGAGCCGGAAAGCCCCGGCCAGAGCGCCGGCCAGCCGCTGGCAGCGGCCATCTCGCCCGTCTACTACCGCGCCAAGGCCGCCTACGTTCTATGGATGCTGCGCGATCTGGCCGGCGACGCCGCGCTTCGTGCTGCGCTTCGCGCCTACAATGCCGACGACGGCGCTTCCGCGCTGAATGGAGGCAAGCCCCTGGAAAAGTCTGCCGTGCGCAGCACCAGCACATTCCAAAAATTGCTGGAAGAGTCCGGCGCCCGCCGCGACCTCTCCTGGTTCTTTGCCGACTGGATCGATGCCGACAAGGGCCTGCCCGACCTGAGCATCGACGGCGTATTTCCCACCGTCGCCTCGGCGGGCAACTGGCTGGTCTCGGTCAACGTATCGAACAGCGGCTACGCCGCCGCCGAAGTGCCGGTCACCGTCCGCTCGGCCGACACGTCAGTCACCGAGCGCCTTCAGGTTTCGGCCCGCGGTAAAGCCGTCCAGCGCATCCTCATCCAGAGCAAGCCGGTCGAGGTGCAGGTCAACGACGGAACTGTGCCGGAGACGCAGGCCAGCGTACATATTTTCAGCACGAGATAAAATCGCGGCGTAAAAACAAAACTAAGCAAGGGGTTGTGCTTTTTTCTTGACAACTCCAGTATATTGCGTATATAATGACACTATGGAGGGAAAAGATGGCAAAAGATCAGTTGTTTGTGGAAAGACGCCCGCAAGGTGACTACGCTGTGCGAAGACCCAACGCAGATAGGGCCAGCGCGGTTTTGCCCACACAGGCAGAGGCGATCAAGAGGGCTAAAGAATTGAACCCAAACAATATCCCGCTGGTGGAGCGCCAAAGGCACACATCTTGTGGAAGGCCGGACCATTGGCGCAAGCCGTAGCAAGCCGTAAATGATATATCAATTCCTGCTGAAAGGCAGGCGGCGCGGTTGATCGCTGAGTAGGCGAGGGAAAAGCGTCGAGAGCACGTCCGACCAAGACCTACACTCCACCGCACGGCGAAGGTGGAGCACTGGTTTGAGGCGTGGGATGCACCTTATTGGGCTGCTGTATCGCGGCTGAGGATCGGATGGGAAACTTGAGAATCACAAATCCGTGCAGGACACTTAGGATACGCTCAGCGACTTCGTGCGCTCGCCTGTCACGGTCTAGGTTCGGCGAAAACTGCAATACCTGGGCACCATACAGCCCAGCGAAACCAGTCCATGCCGCTAAGATGGGGTTGTTAAAGCTCCCTGATGCCTGTAATTTCCGTTCCTTTCTCGTAAGTGTCCCGGCTTCTTCTTTCAGGTCTCAAACGGGGTTTCCCAACGCTGCTGCGGTATGGGGGGAGTGTGAGCAAACGGGCGTTCCTGGACACGGGGATGAGCGGCGCACTCCAGAATTGAGGCACAAATGACCTGATTCCAGAATCCAAAAAAGACGCTAAGTCCTTTATTTTACGGTTGAAACCACTGCTTTGCGGAGCGGGAAAGCTCCGGGTTTGCCTTATTGCATCCCCTACTCATCATGCAAGACAAATCACCCTTCCGCTCACGGCGGAACCGCGCCCGACGATTGATCCTTCCAATGCTCCGGCAACAGTTCCTCGATCGTCATCACTCTGCCGTTCTTGAGCAGAACCCTAGCTTGGGCGTTGCGCTCGTCCATCTGATAGATGAACTCGCGGCATCTTCCGCAGGGGGAAAGAACGTCTCCGTTGCGGCCGACTGCCACAATGGTGACGATGTGGCTTTCTCCGCCGGTCACCATGGTTCCGATCGCATTGTGTTCGGCGCAGAAACCCATGCCGCAGTCTGTGTCGATGCAAACTCCGACGTAGACGTTTCCCTTGCCGGTGACCAGTGCGCTGGCAACCTTACCGGCCTCGGCAAAGGGCGAGAGCCGTCGCGGGTTCAGCGCTTCTCGCGCCTTGCATATAAGCTCTTCGTCGGCGATCATCTCATCCATTCTTCCACATTCGCAACAAATACATCTGAGAACATTCGTCGCGCATCCAAAACTCAACGCGGAGGCACGAGGGATTTTCCCTGGCCCCGCCACGCATCCGGCGGTTTCCCCGTCTCGTCCCCAACCCCCAGAACGGCCCCCGGGGCCGTGCACCGAAAGGAAATTCGACGATGAAACGTGTGGCAATTGTCACTGGCATTCTGGCGCTCGCCGCTCCCATGGCGCTGGCGCAATCCTCCACCTGGACCAGCGATCCGGCCCACAGCGAGGTGGATTTCAGCATCAAGCACGGTGGCGTCTCCAACGTGCATGGTCGCTTCGGCAAGGTGGCGGCCACCATTGTGTACAACGAAGCCGATGTCACCAAGTCGACCGTCACCGCCACCATCGACGTGAGCACCGTGGATACCGGCGAGTCGCCCCGCGACAATCACCTCAAAACCGATGCGTTCTTCGACGTCGCCAAGTTTCCCACCGCCAGTTTCACCAGCACCGGCGTAGCCCGGAACGGCGGCAAACTTACGGTGAGCGGCAACTTCACCCTGCACGGCGTCACCAAGCCGGTGGTCCTCGATGTGGAAGGCCCCAGCGCGCCGGTGCCGGGGATGCAGGATCACAAGCCGCACTCCGGTTTTTCGGCCACCGCCACCATCAGCCGCACCGCCTTTGGGATAGGGACAGCCTTCCCTTCCGCGTTGGTGGGCGACGAGGTCAAGCTGACCATCGAGCTGGAAATCGTCAAGCAGTAACCGCCGAATCCGATCCCCATCGGAAAGCCTTGAACGGCAATCGCGGACGCGCGGGCTGAACCGGCAACCGAAAATCCCATTTTGTCAGCGGGGCGCTCCCCGTCGCTTCCGTTCGCGGAATCGGCGGGGAATTCCAACCAACTGCGATTCGTTTTATTTTGCCAGCAAACTTCACGTAGGCATCGCTTTTGTTATCCATGCGATGCTACTCGGAAAAGATGTCAATCATTCGTAGAAGCCACTCGCGGGTCGTTCGGCCTTCCCATCCCTCGAAACCGGCATCTGGATTAAAAAGACTCTTAAATGTCGTAGACAGTTTTTCGTCACTCTCGCCAAAATCGGCAATAAACCTCCTAGTGTCTGCAACTACATCCCTGACGTGCTCTTGTGGTGCCTCGCGTTTGAATGCGGCAAGAATTTCATCAGGATGCTCACTGATGATGTCGTAATCCTGATCGAAATATGTTACTAGCATATTGTTGAGTTCAGGGTAGATGTCGCACTCGCGAAAGGCAGGACTAACTCTTTTCGTGCGTGCGAATATATTCGTTACCATTTTCATCGCATTCATAACTTCCTCCTTATGGAATGGGATACGCGGTGACGATGTAAAAGAGCTTACCGTCAACCTGCGTTGTCTTGAAAACCACTCGGATTTTGCTCATCTGCTGCATACTACCCGCACTTTCACAACGCCGCGCTTCCGCGGTTTGCAGTCTTCTGGTCAAGGGGTTTAACCGGCGGCGGAACCCAGCATCCGACAGGAGGCTTGAAGCTGAAATGCGTTTGATTGACATACCATGCGTTCGGATGAGTCAGATTCGGCGGAAGCGGCATTTTTTGCCACAGATTTGTAGCCAACTCGTGTGAAGTGATGGACTCGCCGTTGAGCATAGCGTAAAGCTCAACGGGTGAGAGTGCGAAAGTTACTTCGTCGCTCTTTGACATACAACCACTCCTCTTCCTTCCGTTTCGCAACGGGCCCGGAATGGCTTCGACTTCCGCTACTCGCTAATCCTAACTACTCCAGCGCATAGATGGTCAAGCCGCTGAGCAGCTTGGGAAAGAAGTCGGTGGACTTCTGAGGCATGACGTCGCCGGCGAAGGCCACTTCCCGCAGTTGCTCCATGCTTACTGGGTTAGTTAGAAAAGTTACATCCGCCTCGCCGCGGCGGACTTGCTCGACGGCCTCGCCCGCATCGCGCAGATAACGAATGTTGGTCTGCTCGCGCACCTTTTCGGCGTCCAGTCCGAGCAGCCGGTCGAGCACGATGGAGTGCAAATGGCTAAGGTCGAGCGCGCGTTGACGCTCGGGCAAGCCGGCCAGAGCGGCGTTGACGGCTTCGGGCTTGGAGCGCAGCAGATACTCTCCGCCTTTTGTCACTGCTACAAATGCTGTTCCACTCTGGTGCCGAAGTGTGTCAAGTAATTGTTCAACGCTGTTGCACGAGAATTCCATCAAAGGAAAGAACCCAATGGAATTATTTTTCTGCCGCAATATTTGTGGCAAACGATCAACCTGAAAGAATTCCAACGCAGAATTAAGAAAAGCCTCTGGATCGAAGTTCGCCAAGCTATGCACCACGCGGTGAGTCGGCAGAACGACAAGCCCGTCGGAGTCCATGTTGACGAAGGTCATCATCACCGCGGCCTCCGGGTAAGCCGGTTGCTGCACCTGGCCGGTACTGGATTCGGTCTTGGCCGAAGCCTTGCCCGCGTGTTCCTTGGAGTAGTTCAGCGCGGTCTCGTAGCGGTGATGGCCGTCGGCGATAATCAGTTTCTTGTCGGCCATGGCGGTGGTCAGCAGGTTGATGACGGCCGGGTCGTTGATGCGCCAAATCCGGTGCAGGACGCCGTATTCGTCGGCGACCTCGGCGTCGGCGGGTCCATTGCCGTCGTAGAGAATCTTTTCAATGCTGCCGGCCGGGTCGGAGTAGAGCATGAATATCTGGCCGAAGTGGGCGCGCGTGGCCTTGAGCAGGTTGAGGCGGTCGCCCTTGGGCTTGCTCAGGGTCTGCTCATGGCGGTAGACCACTTGCTCGGAATAGTCGTGTAGCTTGCCCAGGGCGATGAAGCCGCGCCGTTCTTTCACAGTTTCAGTGCCGGGAACCTTGAAGCGCTGCGAGTAAGCGAATATGCAGGGGTCTTTCTCCCGCACCAGCACACCCTCTTTGCGCCAGGCGCTGAAGTCGCGGGCGGCGCGCGTGTAGACGCTTTCGCCGCCCTCGCCGTCGAACAACTCCGGCTTGCCCAGGATGATGCGCACCAGATTGTACGGGCTGCGATCGTAATAGGCCTGCTGCATGGCCGGAGAAATCTTGTCGTAGGGCTGGGTGACGACCTCGTCCAGGCGAACGGCGGAGGGATTGTAGCGCCATGCGCGAAACGGATAGATGTGAGCCATGCTGAAGTCTTTCTCTCGTTGAAGCCGACCGCGGAATTTGCGCGCCTGGATTCCACGGCTTTCACTTCAGAATCCTTGCGCGTCTAGGTCGATTGTATCCCAGTGCATCGCCGGGTGTTTCTTTCCGCGGAGCCTCTTGCAAAACTCAAGCGGGGGGCTTCGAGAGGGGAGAATAGCTTCCGATGAATGGGAGTTACGAAGGCCGATGAGAAGGCGCAAGACGACGAGCCGCATCAATGCCGGCTCGCTATCCAACAGCTCGATGAATCGCCAGCAATTTCTCCAGGAGGGGCTTCAGGAGAGTCAAATCCAGCGCATTGGCTCCGTCGGATTTGGCGCTGTTCGGGGCGTCATGCACCTCCAGGAAGAGGCCGTCGATGCCGGCGGCCACGGCGGCCCGCGCCAAGAGAGGAATGAACTCCGGCTGGCCGCCGCTGACCCCGTCCGCGGCCGAGGGCCGCTGCACGGAATGCGTGGCGTCGAAGACCACCGGAGTCATCCTCCGCATCACCGGCAGGGAGCGGAAATCCACCACCAGCGAGTTGTAGCCGAAACTGACTCCGCGTTCGGTGAGGAAGACTCGCTCGTTGCCCGTCGAGCGGACCTTCTCGACTGGATGGGCCATATCCCAGGGGGCGACAAACTGGCCCTTCTTCACGTTGACGGCGCGTCCGGTCTTGCCGGCGGCCAACAGCAGGTCGGTCTGGCGGCAGAGAAATGCTGGAATCTGCAAGACATCCGCGGCTTCGGCGGCAATCTCGCAGTGGGCCGGCTCATGCACGTCGGTCAGCACCGGCAGGCCGGTGTCTTTTGCCAGGCGGCCCAGGATGCGCACGCCTTCCACCAATCCGGGACCGCGAAAGCTGTTCATGCTGGTGCGGTTGGCTTTGTCGTAGCTGGCTTTGAAGATATAGGGGATGGCGAGGTCGGCGGCGATGCGCTGGATGCGCTCGGCCATCGATCGAACGTGCGCCTCGGACTCGATGACGCAGGGACCGGCAATCAACACAAGGCGGCCCGCGCCAAGTTGCACGGGACCGATTTCAAAGGAGTCGCTCACGAAAGCGATTTTATCCCGCGAGCCGTCGGGGCGCTTTGCGAAACTCGGCGCAGGCGGCTTACCGAATCACCTTCAACGCCGCGCGGAAGAGGCCGTCGAAATCGGCTCCCAGCGCCGCATCCCTGGCCACGGCCTGCTGGATGGCCTTCTCGGCGGCGGGGCGCTGGTACCCCAGATTGACGAGCGCGGAAAGCACATCCTCGGCCGCGGGCCCTTGCACGGCCGCATATACCGGCGCGGCGGCAAAATCGTCGAGCTTGTCCTTCAACTCGACCACCAAACGCTCGGCCAGCTTTTTGCCGACGCCGGGAATGCGCGTCAGTTGCGCGTGGTCCTGGCCGCGAATGGCCTGCACGGTGCGCTCGGCGGAGAGGCCGCTCAAGATCGTAATCGCCAGCTTCGGCCCTACGCCGGTGACGGCAATCAGCCGCTCGAAGAGCCGCTTCTCCTCGCGGTCGAGAAAGCCGAAGAGGGCAATCTGGTCCTCGCGGACGACGGTATGAATGTGCAGCGCGGCCTCGGCGCCCACCGAGGGCAGAGCCGTGAAGGTGGGGACGGAGATGGTGACGTCGTAACCCACCCCAGCCGCCTCGACGATGGCCTGGCCGGGCTGTTTGTGGATGAGCTTGCCGCGCAGGTGAGCGATCATGCGGATACCGCCTCGTCTCCAAAGAGCTTCTGGCTTACTGCGGCGGCCAAATCGAAAACGGATTCAAAGTCGAAATTCCTTCCGATCTTCGGCTGCCAGTAGCGGCCATGAGCAAGCCAGTGGCGGAATTTGAAGGCAGTTCGCAATTCGCCGATTCGCAACCTGGACTCAGCGCGATGAGTTTTCCAGGCCTCGAAGATATCCTGCTCCAGCTTCACCTTTCTTTTTCTATTCTTGTATATGGCGCGGAAGGATCGAGAGAGATTGTCTTTCAATCTATATCTGCATCTATCTTCGTAATCGACCCGAAAACGAGCCTCCACGCTTGCCAGGACAATCAGGATGGATCGAAGAGATGTTTCTTCGACGCGTCTCCTCAATTCCTTCGCGCGTTCGTCCGGCGTGTATGCAAAAAATCTTTCTGCGGAATACGCAGACAGTTCGTTGAAGTAATATTTCAAGCAGGAGACGACATCCTCATGGTATGCGGCAATTTCCTCGAGCGAGAGCATCTGGCCGCCACTGTCGGGAGTATCAGCCATTGGCGACTTCCATAATCATCTGAAAGAAAGTCTCCTGCGTCAATTCCGTAAATCTCCTCTCCGGCGGGCGTGTGACAATCTTCCACTCCAACTTTTCGTTAAACTCATTCTTAGGCGCGATCGGCGATTTGCCTTGCCGTTCCAAAAAGACGCGAGCCATATCCGTCGGACGCGCAGCTCTGCCGTCAACCAAAACTAGACGGGCATCCGTGGCTCCCGGTCCGATAACATCGACGCGCCCCTTGCTCCCGCCGAACAAAAACGTGCCGATCGGCTGGAACTTAACCTTTTTCCGTCCGATCGTAAGTATGATTTGCTTGGCTTGATAAAGCCCGATGTTCTCCTCGTTCAACTCGACCGAACTGTCCTCAAGTTGGATTCGTTCAGGAATGTATTCCTTCAAGTACCCGCTAATCATGCCGTGGAGTTCATCCAGATGTTTGAGCCATTCCTTCTTTCTCCGATCCCAATCGATCTCAGGATACGCGGCTCCCTGCTGACTCTTCACGAATTCGTCGAAAACTGCGCTATGCATTTCAGTCCTCCCGCTCTCGTCTGGAATGACCCCTTGGCGGTCCGCCTCTTCCTTATTCTATCCCTGTTCGGCTTGAAGCTGTGCTCAACCATACCGAACATCGATGCGCCGAACGCGTCCTTCTCTCGGTTGCCGCGTCCAAACAGGGACGCAATGGCTCCGGCGCGGCTCCGCCGGATACAATTAAGGTTCTACGCTGCGGCAGCCGGGCGAAGCGGAGTTTTCGAGCGGTATCAGTCGTCGTCCCGTTCGGGGGCGTGGATTGAAATGAGATTTGGAGCGGGTACACGTGAGAGGTTCGATCCGCCGCGGTTTGCGGCTTGAGTTGGTTGCCGGAGTCGGCATCGCGCTGGCGCTGGCGGGGCTGTCGGCGATGGGCGAGCGGTTCCAAGCCACGCACACGGCGCTGACTGTGGAGACCCGCGACCAGGGCATAGGCACCCAGGCGATCGTCGCGGTCTCGGTAACCGGCGAGGACGGCTTGCCGGTTAGCGGAGCGGTCAGCATCGAAGACAACGGCGCGCCGCTAGCGGGCGTGGCCCTGAACGCCGAGGGCCAGGCGAGCGCCGCGATCGCGCTACCCGCCGGAGACCACTCTCTGCGCGCGGTTTACAGCGGCGACGCGGCCCATAAGGCATCAGCCTCGGCAGTAACAGAGGCGCAAGGCCAGGCCAGCTCCACACCCAGCTTTCAGGTTTCCGTTGCGCCTACTTCGCTCTCCCTTACTCCCGGCCAGTCGGGAACGGTCGCGGTTGCGATTACTCCGCTGAACAACACGTCGCTTACGGCCCCGATGTCCGTCACGCTCTCCTGCTCCGGCCTTCCCGATGAGGCATCCTGCACTTTCACCCCAGCGGGCGTCGAGATTCTTCCCGCCACCACAGGCGCTATCGCCAGCTCAATGGTCATCGGCACCGAGGCGGCCTCAACCGCCTCGGCCAAGCCCGTTGCCGGCCCAATCGCTTGGGCGTTTCTGCTGCCTGGAGGTCTGGGCCTCTTGGGACTGGCCTGGGGTGGACGCCGCCGCCGCTGGCTGAGCAGGCTCTCGCTCGTTGCCCTGGTTGGATTGGTTACCATCCTCGGCGCCACCGGCTGCAATCCGCGCTACGACTACGAGCACCACGGACCGCCGCAGAACCCGGCGACCCCCGCCGGAACCTATACGGTAACCGTCACAGGCCAGTCCAGCAACGGCATCACCGCCATCACGCAAAGCGCAAAGCTGGCGCTTACCGTGCAGTAACCGGCATTCTGTAGGCAGAATGAACCGCTGGCATTGCCTTCCCGCCGAAGTCTACGCGCTGGTGGAGCGAACCCCGGGCACGGTGCTGCTGGAGAGCGCGGCGCTGCCCTCGGCATCGCGCACGGCGAATTCGAGTCCGGCGGAATCAAGTCCGGATCGCTTCTCGCGGCTCTTTACCGCGCCCGCTCGAGTCCTGTTCGCTCACGATCCAGCGCAACTCGCAAACCTCTTCAAGGAGATCGAAGGCGCGGTCGCGGCCGGTCGTCAAGCCGCCGGATTTTTCACCTATGAGTGCGGCAATTGCTTTGAGCCGAAGGCCGGCCAGCGTCCCAGCCGCGCCGGTGAACCGTTGGCCTGGTTCGGCATCTACGATCGCTCCTACCTCTTCGATCATCGCGCGGGAGAGTTTACGGGCGGCGATCCTCCGGGACTTGCCCAGCTTCGCCGCGGTCGGCAAGCGCCTGAAGCCGATTCATCGTTCGAGTGCGGCTTGGGTCTGGCGGAAGCGGAATACGCGGAACGCATCGCGGCCATTCAAGAATGGATTCGCTCCGGCGACGTTTACCAGCTCAACTTCACCCTCCCGTTGCGCCTGCAAACGACCGCCGGCCCGGCCGCGCTTTATCGCCGCCTACGCCGCCGCCAGCCGGCTCCCTACGGCGCTTTCCTGCACTGGCAGCCGGAATGCCGCATCCTTTCCTTTTCGCCGGAGCTTTTCTTCCGCCTTGACCGCATCGGCGACACCCGCCGCATCGTCGCCCGCCCCATGAAGGGCACCGCGCCCCGTGGCCGCGCCACCCGTGAAGACCGCATACAGGCCGAATGGCTGCGCACCGACCCCAAGAACCGCGCCGAGAACGTGATGATCGTGGATCTGGTGCGCAACGATCTGGGCCGACTCTGCCGCTTCGGCACGGTCCGCGCCGAGAGCCTCTTCGCCGTCGAGCGTTACCCAACACTCTGGCAGATGACCTCGACGGTGACCGGCGAACTGCGCCCCGAGGTCGATTTCCAGCGGATATTTCGCGCGCTGTTTCCTTGCGGTTCGGTTACTGGAGCGCCCAAGCTGCGCGCCATGCAATTGATTGCCGAACTGGAGCGGGAGCCGCGCGGCGTTTACACCGGCGCCATCGGCTTTTTCTCGGCGGCGGCGACCGTCTTCAACGTAGCCATTCGGACGCTCGAGCTCAGTGGCAACTGTGGGGTCCAGAGTGGCCTTATGGGGATTGGAAGCGGCATCGTCATCGACTCCGACGCGGCTGACGAGTTCCGCGAATGCCTCTTGAAAGCGGAGTTTCTTGTCCGTCCCGCGAATTCCTGCCCGGAGGGTTTTTCGCTGGTCGAAACCCTGCTCTGGCGCGGCGGCTATCCGCTCGGCAGTTATCCGTTTATCGAGCTTCATCTCGACCGGCTTGAGGATTCAGCCGACTACTTTGCCTTCGCCTGCGACCGCGCCGAAGCTCAGGCCGCGCTGCTGGACCACTCCGCCCGCTTCGCGGACCGGAATCCGCGCAAAGTCCGGTTGCTGCTGGACCGCGAAGGCAATCTCCGCATCGCCAGCGAGCTTTTGCCGGAAGTGGACGCCAAGCCGATCCTGGTGCGCATCTCCTCCGAGCGCACCGACCCGCTCGATCCCATGCTCTTCCACAAGACCACGCATCGGCCACTCTACACTACGGCTTTCCAGGCCGCCGTCGCAGCCGGTTGCGACGACGCGCTCTTCCTCAACCTGCGCGGCGAGGTTACCGAGAGCGCCATCGCCAACCTCTTCGTCGAGAAGGACGGCCGCTGGTTCACGCCCCCGGTGGAATGCGGTCTGCTGGCCGGCGTCCAGCGCCGTCATCTGCTGGAGACGCGGCCGAACATCGAAGAGCGGCCCATCCATCTCGAAGACCTGCGCCAAGCCGACGCGATCTACTTGGCCAACGCTGTGCGCGGCCTGCGCCGCATCGTCATCGACTGGGAATCGCTCTGATCCGCGCCGCCTTCGCGCGACGCCAGACCCGTCCCTTGCCGCCGGTTCCGACAATGGGTACGCTTCCGGTTTGCGCCCCGCGCGCAATCGTTTTATCGTTGACTCGAAACCACCGTTTCGAGGCGCCTCATGCAATTCAGAACGCTTGCCGCGGTTTTTCTTCTCGCCTTTACCGTTATGGCCGCTGCTCAACTGCCGGACAAGCCGCTCGTTCGCCCCAAAATCACAGGCATCTCCCACATCGCCGTCTACGCCTCGGACATGGCGGCCACGGATCGCTTCTACCGCGAGGTTGTGGGCGCGGCTAAACTGCCCGATCCGGAGAATCCCAAGGGCGTTCGCTATGCCCTCAGCTCGACGCAGTTCATCGAAGTGCTGCCTCTGCCGGCTGACGCGGGCATCCATCGGCTGGACCACACCGCTTGGAACACCGAGGACGCCGAAACGCTGCGCCGGTATCTGGCCGCCCGGGCCTGGAAGACCCCGTCCGAGGTGGAAAAAGGCGCAGACGGCAGTCGTTGGTTCACGGTGCGCGATCCGGAAGGCAACAAGGTGGAGTTCGTGCAGCCCGCCCCGCGCGAGAAGGAACTGCATCCCCCGGCGGCCATCGGAACGCATATCGTCCACGTCGGCTTCGTCGTGCAAAACAGAGCCTTCGAGGATACCTTCTACCGCTATCTGCTCGGCTTCAAGCCCTATTGGTACGGCGGGATGGTGGAAGGCAAGATCGACTGGGTGAGCCAGCAAACTCCCGACAGCCACGACTGGCTGGAATATATGCTCAACGCCGGCTCCTCGATCTCCAAGCGCGACCTGGGCGTGCTCGATCATTTCTCCATCGGCGAGGATTCGGTGGACGCGGCCTACAAGACTCTCAAGGACGGCAACCGTCTGGCGGGAGTTATCAACGACGGGCATACTCAGATAGGCAAGGACGGCAAGGGCCAGTTCAACTTATACGACCCCGACGGTGTGCGCGTGGAACTGATGAACTTCCACGCCACGGAAAAGCCCTGCTGCTCGAAGTTCACGGCGGAGGACCCGGAGGAGTAGCATGGCAGACTGGTTGCCGGTCTTGTATTATGGGTGTGTTTGTAAACCCGGACGAAACATCTTAAATCTTGGAGGAAGATTATCGAATGACGACGATATACTTTTGGTTCGCAAGGAATGGAGGAGTAGGTCACGTCAGCGCTAAGATATCGAATGAGTATGTCAGTTATTGGCCCGGAGGCGCTGGAGCCGATCCTAAGAAGGATGTCAAAATCGGTCAGAGTCATGAGCCGCATTTCATGTCGCAATATGATCGTGACTGGCGGGCGGAGGGAAAACGCCATGCCGATGCCCAGTTGACGCTGACGAATATTAACGAGGAGGCCGCGCTGAAAGCGTGGAAGGAAATCAAGGACAATGAAGTTCGATACAATATGCGCCGTTACAACTGCTCGACGGTGATCGCCTTCTTGATTGAAGTGGGTTCGCAAATCTCACCATCGTTCGTCCCCACGGTCGACCTGGGTGAGTATGATCTTCCGTGGATGCTGCGGATAGCGTTTCGCCTCAGGACGTTCGGAAACCAAGTCAAGATGTGGACGCCGGAATCCGTATACCGCTACGCCCTGGAGATTGCTCAGCACACGCCATGAAACATTTTGTCGTCTATTCACCGCAATACGACCTTCGCTTGCCTGGATTCAGCCTGCTGCACCCGTTTGACGGCCGGAAGTTCAGCCGCGCCTGGGAAATCCTGCATCGGCGCTTCGGCGCGGCGCTGGAGGCGGTACGCCTCGATCCGGGCGGCGAGGCCAGCCGCGATGATTTGTTGAGTGTGCATACCGCTGCATATCTCGACTCTCTTTCCTCTTCCGCAGTGATTGCCCGCGCCATCGAAGTTCCGCCACTGAAGTTTCTGCCTGCTTCTCTATTGGACCGGGTTATCCTGAGGCCGATGCGTTTTGCCACCAAGGGAACTAAGCTGGCGGTAGAGACCGCTCTTCAGGGCAATTCCGTGTTTCATCTCGGCGGCGGCTTCCACCACGCCTTCGCCGATCATGGGGAAGGCTTCTGCATTTATGCGGATGTGGCGATTGCACTCACTCTCGCCCGCCGTAAGGGCACTCTGGGTCTCGCCGATGACGTTCTGATCATTGACCTCGATGCTCATCGCGGAAACGGCGTCGAAGAGATTCTCAAAGCAGATAAGTGTGTCCATTTTTTCGACATATACAACTTTCAAATTTATCCGGGATACGCCGATATAGAAAATCCGTATATCTCGCCGGTTCCGGCCACCGTTAACGGAGAGTTCTATCTCAAATTTCTGAGAGAGGAGTTACCGGGTTTTCTAGCGTCTGTGCCGAAGCCGAAGCTGGCGATCTATAACGCCGGCACCGATATTGTGGCGGGAGACCGCCTTGGACAACTCAACGTCAGCGATCGGGATGTGATCAAGCGCGACCGGTTTGTTCTCGATTCGATCTCGGCGCTCGGGGTGCCCGTGGTGGTCCTGACCAGCGGGGGATACACGAAGCGCTCCGCCGGCCTGATTGCCGAATCTCTTGCGTATTTTCTTCGAGGATGAGTAGGGCCTCGCGGAGACCGGCAAAACTGAAGTTCAGGCATGCCATTTCCAGGTACTCTTCTCCCCCTTCGCGCTAAAATCAAAGTCAATATGCCCGCCGCCGCGCTATCGCCCCAACTCCTGGCCAAGTACGAGCCAGTCATCGGACTCGAAGTCCACGTGCAACTGCTCACCGTCACCAAGGCCTTTTGCGGCTGCGCCAATCGCTTCGGTTCCGCGCCGAACACCAACGTTTGCCCGGTCTGCCTGGGCCTGCCGGGGGCGCTTCCAGTGCTCAACGCCCAGGCGGTCGAGTTCGCCGCGCTGGCCTCTTTGGCCATCAACTGCGAGGTCCGCGAACGATCCATCTTCGCGCGCAAGAACTACTTCTATCCCGACCTGCCCAAGGGCTACCAAATCTCGCAGTTCGACAAGCCCATCGCCGAGCACGGCTGGATCGATGTGCCCACCGCGGACGGCGGGTTGAAGCGTATCGGCATTACCCGCCTGCACATGGAAGAGGATGCCGGCAAGAGCCTCCACGACGGCTTCGCCGATTCCGCCACCCGCACCTACCTCGACCTGAACCGCTGCGGCACGCCGCTGGCCGAGATCGTCTCCGATCCCGATATTCGCACCCCCGACGAGGCCTTCGAGTACCTGACTCGCCTCAAGGAGATACTGCTCTACTGTGGCGTCTCCGACTGCAACATGGAGGAGGGTTCGCTACGCTGCGACGCCAACGTAAGCGTACGGCTGAAGGGCGCGGAGAAATTCGGGACGAAGGCCGAAGTGAAGAACGTGAACAGCTTCCGCTTCGTCCGCGCGGCTCTTGAGTACGAGATCGAGCGCCAGATCGAGGTGCTGGAATCCGGCGGGCGCGTGATCCAGGAGAGCCGCCTGTGGAACGCCGCCGAAGGCCGCACCTATTCGATGCGCTCCAAGGAACAGGCCCACGACTATCGCTACTTTCCTGAACCGGACCTGCCGCCGCTCGTATTGACTCGGGACTTTATTGAACGCAAACGAGCGAAGCTCCCCGAACTGCCCGAAGCCCGCCGCGCCCGCATGGTCACAGAGTACGAACTGAATCGGCAGGATGCCTTCACGCTGACCGCGTCGCGCGAGTTTGCCGACCGCTTCGAGGCCGCGGCCAAGACCGCCCGCAGCCCCCGCCGAGTCGCCAACCTGCTGTTGAGCGAGGTGGGCGGGCGATTGAAGGCGCTGGACCTCGAACCGGAGCAGTCGCCCGTCTCCATGACCGGCATCGTGCTGGCAGCCGATCTGCTAGAGGAGGGCAAGATCAGCTCCAAGCAACTCAAGCAGCTCTTCGACATCTGCTTCGAGACGCACGAGGACTTCCCCGCCGTCTACGAGCGCGAGAAGCCCGAGCAGATCGGCGACGCATCGGCCATCGAGAAGCTCATCGACGAGGTTATCGCCGCCAATCCCAAGCAGGTGGAGCAGTACCGCGCCGGCAAGACGAGCTTGGCCGGTTTCTTCGTCGGCCAGGCGATGAAAGCCTCCAAAGGCCAGGCCAATCCTGCCTTGCTCAACGCGCTGGTAACCAAGAAGCTGGCTGGGTGAAGGAGAGACTCACCGGGGCCGGATCGGCCAGGTCTACGGATCGATCCTTTTCTGGATTGTAGTAGCGGCTTAAAAACCCACCATCACCGGCTCCATCTCCAGCCGTATACCGAAGCGCTTCTCCACCGCGTCGCCGATGTGAGTGGCCAGCGCCAGAATCTCCGCCGCGCTCGCCCCGCCGCCCCCGTTGCCATCGAGAAGGTTCACTAGCGCCAGCGTATGCCGGGACGAGATGCCGGCCCTGCCCAGCCGATAGCCTTTGGCGAATCCCGCCTGCTCGATGAGCCACGCCGCCGGCACCTTGAAGAGACGCGAGGCCCGCGCGTTCCCCCCCCCCTCCGGCCCGGCGGGAAACCGCGGCGGCTCTTTCGCGCTATTTTCCGCGATACTCCGAAGCCGCTCTTCCTCGACCACCGGATTCTTGAAGAAGCTGCCCGCGTTGCGGCCCTCCGCGTCGCCCTCCACCGTCAACATTCCCTTGGACTTGCGGATGCCATACACCGCCTCGACGACCTCCGCCAAGCTCACTTCGCCTACCGCGGTCCGGCTCGCCGCAAGCGCCCGTTCCAACTCCGCATAGCGCACTATGGGCGCGCCGCCCGGAGCGAGCCGGTAGTCCACGCGGGTTACGAGATACCGCCCTCGATCGGTCGAGTTGAAACGGCTGCGCCGGTAGCCAAAACCGCACTCCACCGCCTCAAACTCGACAAAATCTCCATGATGAAGGTCGTAGGCCCGCACACGCGCGATGGCCGAGGCCACCTCCTGCCCATACGCGCCCACATTCTGCACCGGCGTTCCACCCACGGTTCCCGGAATCCCCGCCAGACACTCAACCCCAGCGCAACCGTCTGCGACGGCCCGCTTCACAAATCGGTCCCAGTTCTCCCCGGCGGAAACCTCGTAGATGGTTTTGCCTGCTTGAGCGCGCACGGCGATCCCTCGCAATCCCACCCGCAGCGCCAACCCATCGAAGCCGGAGTCGGAAACCAGCAAATTGCTGCCCCCACCCAGCACAAACAGGGGCCGATTCCCTGCCCAAGCGACCGCCTCGACAATTTCGTCCTCATTCGTCGCCTCGGCAAACCACCGCGCCGGGCCTCCGATGCCGAAGGAGGTGAAGGGGGCAAGCGGTTTGTTTTCTTCAATGCGCATGGAATCGATTCTCCGCTTGATCGGATCGTCGCGAGAAGCGCCAACTGGCGCTAAAATGAATACAGGCAACTTCCCTTGCCGGAGGCGAATTATGTACCCAGAGTTGATGGTAATTCCCATGCGCGAGGAACTCACCCGCGCTGGAGTCCAAGAAACACGAACCGCCGAGGACGTGGACGCAGCCCTCGCTCAACCAGGCACGACTTTGCTGATAGTGAACTCGATCTGCGGCTGCGCTGCCGGCAAGATGCGTCCCGGAGTGCGGCTTGCGCTGGCCAACTCCGCCAACCTGCCCGACCGCAAGATCACCGTCTTCGCCGGCCAGGACCGCGAAGCCACCGAACGCGCCCGCGGTTACTTTGAAGGCAACCCACCCAGTTCTCCAGCTGTGGCTCTTCTGCGCGACGGCAAGCTGGTTTACCTGATGCAGCGCTCGGTCATCGAGCAATCCACCGCGCCGCAGATCGCCGGCGAGTTGCTCCGCGCCCTGGACGAGTTTTGCGCCAAGACGACCGCGTAAGGCATCTTGCCCATGTAACTTGCGGACAGTTCCGAGTAAATCGAAGTTTTGAAAGGGCACGGCTTCGTTCGTGCCCTGAATATTCCTTCCGTTCCGCGGGCGAAGCGCCTCACATCGACTGCACCGGCAGCAGCGTCAGATCGTCCACCAGTCCCACTTCCTTCTGCACGAAAGGTTCGCCGTAGAGAACCCCGGCCAGCAGGCCGTAGTGGCGGGCCTCGGCGAAGGTTCGCTCGCGTATCTCCTCTTCCGGGACGAAGAGGCCGCCGCCGGTGGACTGATTGGCGTACTGCGACCGGTAGGCCATCAGCGCCCGATGCCGCTGCTCGATGAACGGCGCGATGTCCACGATGAAGCTGGGGCGCGCGTCGGCATAAAGGCTGGCATAAACGATCTTGAAAGGGCGATGCGGAGGAGCCGCGAACTCCACTGCGTCCGGTTTCGCAGGCCGCACAGCAGGCGCCTTGGCTAGGCCGGAAAGAAAGCAGGCTTCGTAGCCCAGTGCGGCCACGGCGGCGTGGTCCGGGTGGCGCGCCTGCCAGTAGGGCAGGATCACAACGCGAGGGCGCAGGCGGCGCAGGACACCGACGATCTTGATGCGGTTTACGAGGGTGTTTTCCACCGCGCCGTCGGGCAGATCGAGCGCCTGCCGCCAACTCACGCCCAGCGATCGCGCGGCTTCGGCGGCTTCATTGCCCCGCTCCTCCGCGCTGCCGCGAGTTCCGGCCTCGCCCTGGGTCAGGTCGAGAATGGCGGTGCGCAACCCTCGCGCGGCCATGCGCAACAAGGTTCCGCCGCAGGTCTGCTCCACATCGTCCCGGTGGGCGGCGATGGCCAGCACATCGGCCGCGGGAAAATTGTCGCCGGAGGCATTTGCCGCGGCGTTCATCGCCGGCCGCTCAGTAGACCGTGTTGTTGGCATCGGTCTGCCCGTCCATGTAAGCCACGTCGTAGGCCGTGCCGGTCACCGTCACGTATTGGTTGTCGATCGCCGAGCCATCCACGGTCGAGTAGATATACACCTGCCCGCCCTCCGCCGTGTAAATCTTGTGCAGGCCGGTAATTGCGGCAATGCCCGTAGCATCGCCGATATAAGGTAGCAAGGTAACGGTGGGGCTGGCGGGAGTCGAGATGTTGACCATGGTCAGGCAGCCGTAGGGCAGTCCAAGCGCGGCGCGTGCTCCATTGGTGCATTTGGTCATGGCGATCCAGAGAGTATTGTCGTCGGCCTCGATCATGCGGCTCATCGCGCCGGGAGCGCCGTCACTGATGGAAACTGAACCGGCGACCTGATTGGTTGCGAGGTCGATCACCGAAAGATTGCCGGTAAAGAGGCTGTTGGAAGTGGGCGCGACGCATTGCGGCTGCTGGCTCGACGTGAGCGTTGTGGCGGCCGCGCATTGTCCCACGACGTAAAGCGTGGAGCTATCTACCAATGCGTTGCTGGCTCCGCCGGGAATGGGAATGGTATTGCCGTTTACCATCGCTTGCGTCGGGAGCAACCCCGATTGTTGGCCGATCGAGAAGAGCATCGGAGCCACCGGCAACTGCGAAACCGAAGCTGTTTTCCCTCCGCACTCCGGACCGCAGTTGAGAATATAGGCGGTGCCGCCATCGGCGGAGAAGACCGCCTTGACTGGACGGTCGAAGGTAAGCGGTACGATGTGCGCCGGAGTGCTGCCGTTCGCGGGCGTACTTGAAGGATCAAGTGCCTGAAACAGGCACCAAGCGGGAGCGTTCTGCGGTTCGCAGTCCACCGCGCCCAAAGGCCATGCGCTCGGGCCCCCGGAGTAGTCGATCGTTTGGCCGGACGTGAGCTTGACCGGATAGTAGACGTAATTCGAGTTCTGCACGAAGGCCAGCGCCACTGAGCCGCCGGGATTGACGCTGACCCGATACACGCCGGGAAGATTGAAGCTGTAGTTGCCGCTGGCGCTCTTGTCCAGCACCGTCAACAAATTCGCCTGCTGGTTGGCGGCGAAGGTATACGCCTCGCTGCGTGTGGTATAGATGCTGGACGAGAGGCCGGCAAGACCGGAGGCCGTGCCGTTGACGGTCTCCGTGGCGTAGTTGACGATGGTGAAACTGCCGTCGCCGGAGCCATAGACTCCGCCCACCTGCTGCTCCGGCATATTCTGGATGGTCACCGGCAGCGCGCCGTTGAATCCGGAGATCGAGAAGGTGGCTGTCTTGCCGTTATAGCTGGAACGAATGTCGTAAAAGGCATCGACGATCTGCAACGCCCCCTTGCTTCCCGCGCCGGGATTCTGGATCGCAATCATGACTCGATTGATCAATCCGCTGGGCGGCAGCGTCCGGCCCGCAAAATAGGTGGTGGTGCCGCAACCGGCCAATATTGCCGCCACCGCCAGCGCGGCCGCGACGCTCATGCCAAGACTTCTCTTCTTCAAAATCCCTTACCTCGACGAAAATCGCGGAGTCTTCCCGCCAACGCGGCGTGAACTCTCGAATAGGTCTAGATGGATCGGAGAGAGGACGCAAAGCCCTCATCGCAAATCTTACGTCCGGGCCGATCTTGCCAAGCCGTTGACTGCCCAAGTATAACAAAGCGCCCTTGTCGGCTGACGCGGCCGAGCCGGGTGGCTTAAGATGGCAGCAGAATGCCGCAACTTGCCGCCATCTTCGCCGACCGCCCCGTGCTTGCCGACGGCGCCATGGGCACCGTGCTCTACGCCCGCGGCATCTTCATCAATCGCTGCTACGACGAACTGAATCTCTCCGATCCCGGCCTGATCCTCGGCATTCACGAGGAGTACTTGCAGGCGGGAGCGGAACTCCTTGAAACCAATACCTTCGGCGCCAACCGCTTCCGCCTGGCCCGCCACGGCCTGGCGGGGAAAATGGCCGAGATTAACGCCGCCGGCGTGAAGCTGGCCCGACACGCCGTCGCGCATCTCAAGGACAAGCAGGCCGGCGAGGCTTGGGTAGCCGGCTCCGTCGGTCCGCTTGGAATCCGCCTGGAACCGCTGGGCAAGACCGGCCTCGACGAAGCCCGCGCGGCCTTTGCCGAGCAGATCGCAGTATTGGCCCAAGCCGGCGTGGATATGCTCGTCTTTGAAACCATGCCCGCCCTCAACGAGGCCCGCGTCGCCCTCGAAGCCGCCCGCCAAACCGCGCCTGAGTTGCCGGTGCTGGTGATGGTGACCGTGGACGACGACGGCAACTGCCTCGACGGCGCTTCGCCCCAGCAGGCCGCCGCGCTTTTGACCGAGTGGGGCGCCGACGCCATCGGCGTCAACTGCTCCACCGGCCCAACCACGGTGCTCACCGCCATCGAAGCCATGCGCCCCGCCACCACGCTGCCGCTGGCCGCCATGCCCAACGCCGGAATGCCCCGCGCCGTCGAGGGCCGCAACATCTATCTCTGTTCGCCCGAATATATGGCTAGCTTCGCCCGCAAAGCCATCCACGCCGGGGTGCAGTTCGTGGGCGGCTGCTGCGGCACCACGCCCAACCATATTCGCGCCATGCGTTCGGCCATACGCGCCCTCGACGCGCAGGTTCGCATCGAGGCAGCCGGCGCGGCCCCGGCGCTGAATGCCGAGACCCAGCCGACGCCCTTGGGCGCGCGCTCCCGCCTCGGCGCGCTGGTCGCCGAGGGCAGCTTCGTTTCCCTGGTCGAGATCGTTCCTCCGCGCGGCATCGACTGCTCCAGCGAGATCGCGGGCGCGCGCCTGCTCGCCTCGCTCGGCGTCCACGCCATCAACGTGCCCGACTCGCCCCGCGCCTCGGCCCGCATGAGCGCGCAGAGCCTCTGCATCCAGATTCAGCAGCACGTCGATATTGAAACGGTTCTGCATTACACCTGCCGCGACCGCAACGTTCTTTCCATCCAATCGGACCTGCTGGGCGCCTCGTCCATCGGGCTGAAGAACATCCTCTGCCTCACCGGCGATCCGCCCAAACTGGGCAACTATCCCGACGCCACCTCCGTCTTTGACGTGGACTCCATCGGTCTGGTCAACATCGTCCATCGCCTCAATCACGGCCTGGACATCGGTGCCAACGCCATCGGCGCCAGCGCCAACTTCACCATCGGCGTCGCCGCCAATCCCGGGGTCGCCGACATTGAGCAGGAGTTGCGCCGCTTTGCCTTCAAGGTCGAGGCCGGCGCCGAGTACGTCGTCACCCAGCCGGTCTTCGACCTGCGCCTCTTGGAGAATTTTCTGGAGCGCATCGAGGACCACAAGATTCCGGTCATCGCCGGCATATGGCCGCTCACCAGCCTACGCAACGCCGAATTCATGAAGAACGATCTGCGCGTCTCCATGCCGGAGGAGATCATGCTGCGCATGGCCCAGGCCGACACCCCCGACGCCGCCCGCCGCGAAGGAATTCTTATCGCGCAAGAGATGCTCGAAGCCGTCCGCCCCTACGTGCAGGGCATCCAGGTCAGCGCCCCTTCCGGACGCTACACCGTCGCCGCCGAGGTCATCGCCAGCGTGTTGCCGCAACCGCCCGCATAAGCGGCAGACGCAAGAACGAGTGAAGATTTCTCTTGACGCATGGCGACCATGCGAGTATAAGTAAAAGTATTCCGTACGCTCGTAGGCGAGCATATTACGGCAAACCCCGAAGCGAAAGTTTCGGGGTTTGCTATTTTAGTACATAGATGAAAAAACTGGTCCTCATGATTGACGGCGGTTTTCTTCGCGTAGCCGCCAAGAATGCCAGAATCCGCTATAACCCCGGCTTCATTGAGGCCTTTTCCCAGAATTGTCCTGCTGCGGATGAGGAGCTTTTTCGATCTCTTTATTACGATTGCGCGCCCTATCAGGGGTGCCAGAGGCTCCCGGTTTCCGGCACGACTCAGACTTTTGCCGATTCGGATCAATGGCTGAAGGATCTTGCCAAAAAGGATTTGATGGCTGTGAGACTCGGCGTATTGAAGTTTCGCGGTTACATTCTGAAGAGAACTCCTATGAAGGGAGTTGCGCCCCTGACCGATGCCGATTTTCGCCCGGATTTCGAGCAGAAGGGCGTTGATATGCGTATCGGCTTGGACATCGCATCCTATTCCGCGTTGAAATGCGTGGACAGGATAGGTTTGGTGACGGCGGATACCGATTGCGTTCCAGCCATGAAGCTGGCAAGAAAAAGCGGAGTGCAGGTTGTTTTGATAACCATACTTGGCAAGACTGCCCCAATTGAACTTGCCCATCATGCCGACTATGTACGGGCAGTAGCATGGCCGCCATAGCGCGGATTTCGATCCCTTCAATGAGTTACTAGTATGCTAACAGCCGCAAGAAGATTATGGAGTAACCTCATGCCCACCTTTGAAGAATCGCTCAAGAAGCTGGAAACCATCGTCGATCGACTGGAAAAGGGCGATATGGCCCTCGAAGAATCGCTCAAGCTCTTCGAGGAGGGCGTGGGGCTCTCCGCGGCCTGCAAGCAGGAGTTGGATGCCGCCGAGGGCAAGGTGCAGACGCTCGTCCGCCAGCGCGACGGTTCCCTCAAGCCCGAACCGTTTTTGACCGAGAAGCCGTTTTGATTGCCCGATTTCAAATTCATTCATGGCCTCGGCCAGACTGCGCGAGGAATGGCATCGTACCCAGCCATCCATCTCCAATCCGGCAAGCTAATTGGAGATGGATGCGGAGATGGCCCGCATTCGCGGTTCTCCCGATGGCGAGGACGAAAGATGCGCTCGATCGCACTCGACGCCAACGCAATTGTCTCCGCCGGCATAACTCCAGATGGGCGGGCATCCCAGGTTCCACCTCCTGGAATGGGATTCCACGCACGAGCTTTACACCCGAAACTTCCGCAACGCTTCCGCAAGTCCGCTCTCGTATGCCTCGATGAGCTTGTCCCAGGCCGCATTCGCGTCTTCGTCGATCTCCTTGCGTCGCGGATCGGCGTCGAACCACGCGATCGTTCGCTGAATCCCTTCCGCGAACGGCACTTTGGCGCAATAACTCGGAACGAAACGCTTGATCTTGCCGTTGTCGAAGACCACGCTCACAGATTTGTCTCCAAGCAAACCGCCCGCCGCGTCCGGGAGGCATGCGCCCACGAAGTCCGATGCAATGTGAACGATCCGCGCCTCCGCGCCCGCGGCTTGCGCCGTGATGCGATAGAACTGGTCCCATGTCATGGCTTCGTCGCCTGTTATGTGAAATGCGTGGCCGATAGCTTGCCGATGCCCCAGCAACCCCACCAATCCCTGGGCAAGATCGCTGTTGTGAGTTATCGTCCAAAGCGAGGTTCCGTCTCCAGGAACGATAACCTTCTTGCCCCGCCGCATCCGATCCACGGCCGTGTAAGACTTCCGCCAGCTATTCACCGCCAGGGGAATCTGCGTATCGCCGTAAGTCAAGGAAGGGCGCACGATGGTGATCGGAAAATCCTCCTCGCGGTACGCCTTTGTCAACCGATCCTCGCAGGCGATCTTGTCCCGCGAATACTGCCAATAAGGATTGGCCAGAGGCGTCGATTCCGTAATCAGATAGTGCCCTACCGGTTTTTGATACGCGCTCGCCGAACTGATGAAGACAAACTGCCCCGCGCGTCCGCGAAACAGGCGGATGTCGCGTTCCACGTCGGCGGGCGTAAAAGCGATCCAGTCCACCACCGCGTCGAACGATCGCTTGCCCAGCGCCTCGGCCACCGCCGCCTCGTCCGCAATGTCGGCGGCGATCGTGGCAACGTTATCGGGAAGCTCGGCAACCCGCCGTCCCCGCCGCAGCAGCGTCAATTCCATGCCCCGTTCCGCCGCCAATCGCGTCGCGGCCGTGCTGACGATGCCCGTCCCGCCAATGAACAGAACCTTCATCTCGCCTCCAGCGGCCTTTATACGCTCCGAAGGATCGCGCTACCCGAGCCGATGCCTCCGCAATCCTCATCGATCCGGGCGATGCGCGGCAAGCGGCGCGGCAAGCCTCCCAAACGCCGATTTATAATCCAAACGAGCGCAACGCGGCCCCGCCTGCCCGCTCCTTGGAGCTAGAGCAATGACGTTCGACATTCAGGATATCCTGGGATTGCTGCCCCACCGCTACCCCTTCTTGCTGATCGACAGAGTGGTCGAGTTCGAGAGAAGGAAGCGCCTGGTGGCCATCAAGAATGTAACCTGCAACGAGCCATTTTTTCAAGGACACTATCCCGGCTATCCCATCATGCCCGCCGTGCTGGTCGTCGAGGCCATGGCCCAGGCGGGCGCCATCATCATGCTCGCCGAGATCGAAGACCGCGAAAAGAAGATCCCGGTGTTTACCGGCATCGAGCGGGCCAAGTTTCGCCGCCCGGTCACTCCCGGCGACCAGTTGCGCATCGAGGTAAACGTGCTGGCCATGAAGACCCGCGCCGGGCGCATGGAGAGCAAGGCTTTTGTGGACGGCAAGTTGGCCTGCGAAGCCACGCTGACCTGCCAGGTGGTGCCCAGGGTTGCGTCGGCGCCCACTGCCGAGGTCTCCCCAGCTCCCGATGAGGCCGTCGCGTCGCAAGAAGCGGTTGTCGCCGAGTGAGCGTTCATCCCAGCGCCGTGATCGCCGCGGGAGCCGTCGTCCCCGACTCCTGCGCGGTGGGGCCATTTTGCACCGTGGGGCCGGAAGTGGTTCTCGGCGAGGAGTGCGTCCTCGTCTCCCACGTCGTGCTCGACGGACGCTCCCGCATCGGCGCGCGCAATACCTTTCATCCCTTCTGCGCGGTCGGCGTCTCTCCTCAAGACTTGAAGTACGGCGGCGAGCCGACCGAGCTCGCAATCGGCGACGATAACGTCATCCGCGAAAATGTGACCGTCAGCCGCGGCACGGTAGGCGGCGGCGGCGTCACGCGCCTCGGCTCCAACTGTCTGCTCATGGCCGGCGTACACATCGGCCACGACAGCCAGGTGGGCAATCATTGCATCCTGGCCAATGCGGCCACCCTCGCCGGTCACGTCACCATCGAGGACTACGCCGTCGTAGGCGCATTCAGCCCGGTCCATCAGTTCTGCACCGTGGGAACGTATGCCTATATCGGCGGCGGCACCATCGTCACCCAGGACGTGCTGCCCTTCTCGCTCACTTCCTCACACCGCGAGAACAAAGCCTTCGGCATCAACAAAATAGGTCTCGCCCGGCGGGGCTTCTCGCCGCAACGCCTGCAAACGCTGCAAAAAGCCTTCCGTTTTCTGCTCGCCGCCAAGCTGAATACAACCCAAGCCGTCGAGAAGATCAGGGAACTGGAGGGCGAGGACGCGGCGCTGCTGGTCGCCTTCATCGAGCGCAGCCAGCGCGGGATCGTTAAATAGAGCCTCTCGCGCATTTCTCCAATAGCGGCGACGGCCTCGGCGGCCGAGGCATATCCATGCTCCCAAAGCACGGTTTGACGGTGGGGCCACTGTTTCTGCGAGGCCATCGGCGCTTTCAACGGGCAGGCGCAATGAGGCGTTTCCAATCCATTCCCCACAGCCTGCCGTGAAGTTGCTCCACGCTCTGCCGATGTAGCAGACAGCGAGGTTTGCATGGCCGACCGATCGGAGTTGCTGGAATCCGCGCTCGATTGTTTCCCGGATGGCATCGCGCTGCTCGATGCGTCTTCGCTGGTGGCGGTTTGGAATCGGGCGGCGGAAGCGATTACCGGGTATGGGGGCGCGAATCTGCTGGGGCGGCCGGTGCCGGAAGCGATGGAGCCGCTGCTGCACTGGCGCCCCGCGCCGGGGGTGCCGGAGCTTGAGTCGGGTTCTCAATCGGGCCGCGGGTTTCTGGTTCACACGCGTCACAAGATGGGCCACGATATGCCAGTCATGGCGCGAATTCTGGAGTTGCGCGACGGGCTGGGCGGGCGCATTGGCACGGCCGTGGTCTTTCATCCCGCCGAGAGCCTCGATGCGCTCCCCCAGGGCGACGGCGAGGGCGCCAAGGTAGCCTCCAGCCAGGCCGAACTCAAGGACCGGCTGGCCGTAGAGTTCGAGGAGTTCCAGCGCGGCGGACAGCCCTTCGGGGTGCTGTGGATCGCCGTGGATCAGGGACGCGACCTGCGCAAAACCCACGGCACAGGGGCCTGCGAGGCGATGCTTGAAAAAGCGACAGCCGCCATGGCGCACGGTCTGCGACCGGGCGAGGAGATGGGGCGCTGGGGCGACGATGAATTTCTCGTCCTCTCCCATGAACGCACCGCGGAGATGCTGGCGGCTCATGCGCAGGCTCTGGCCGGACAGGCCCGAACCGCGGATTTCCGCTGGTGGGGCGACCGGGTCGAGATCACCGTAAGCATCGGCGCGGCCCAGGCGGAGCGCGACGGAACGTTGGTCAATCTGCTGGAAAAAGCGAAGGCCGCCATGATTGTCAGCGTGCAAGCGGGAGGAAACCAAATCGCCTCCGCGCCGGGGGGGCAAGTATGTTCGCCATTGTAGGCATCGTCGTGGTTCTCGGAGCGGTGATCGGCGGCTTTTTGATGGAAAAGGGGCACATTGCCGTCCTTGTCCAGCCAGCCGAGTTGCTCATACTCGGCGGCGCCGCGATCGGCACACTTCTGGCGGCCAACCCCATTCACATCATCAAAGCGATCGTCGCCGGATTGCTGGGAATACTCAAAGGCTCGCCCTTCGGCAAGGCGCGCTACCTGAGCACCCTGAAGATGATGTACCAATTTCTCAACAAGGTCCGCAAGGAGGGGCTGCTGAGCGTCGAGATGGACGTGGAGAAGCCCAAGGAAAGCTCCATCTTCAAGAACTATCCCGAATTCCTCGCCGATCATCATGCCAAGGACTTTGTCTGCGATACGCTGCGCATGGCCATCACCGGGGGCGTGGAGCCATTCGACATGGATCAGATGATGGAACTGGACATGGAGGTGCATCACCACGAGGCCACCCAGCCGATCGCCTCGCTCTCCACCGTGGCCGATGCGCTGCCGGGGTTGGGGATCGTGGCCGCCGTGCTGGGCGTGGTGATCACCATGGGCTCGCTGGGCGGCCCGCCCGAGGAGATCGGCGAACACGTGGCGGCGGCGCTGGTGGGCACCTTCCTGGGGATTCTGGCCTGCTACGGAGTGGTCGGCCCCTTGAGCTCGAACATGGCCAAGACCGCCGACGCGCATAACGAATACCTGCACGTAATGCGGGTGCTGCTGCTCTCGTTTCTGAAAGGCTCGGCGCCCATGATCGCCATCGAGATGGGGCGGCGCGCGATTCCCGCGTATGTGCGGCCCACCTTCGACGAGATGGAAAAGAACTGCAAGGGCCAGGCCGCCGCGCCTGAAGCGGCCGCGGCCTAGACCGCCGCGAGGCTTTTCGGAAGGAGCGCGGCGGAATGGCAGCCGGCAAGAGTCAACCGATCATCGTCATCAAGAAGAAGGGCGGCCACGGCGGCCACCACGGCGGCGCATGGAAGGTGGCCTACGCCGATTTCGTCACCGCCATGATGTCGCTGTTCATCGTGCTCTGGCTGATGGGCTCCAGCGAAAAGGTCAAGCGCGCCGTGGCCGGGTATTTCAACGATCCCAAGGGCACCGGCAAGCTGTTGGGCACAACCTTGATCGGCACCGGCAAAACTGTATCGCAGTCCACCACGGATGAACTCGTCAAACTCAAGGAAAAGCTGGAAGAGGAGATCAAGGCGAGAAAGGACCTGGAAAAGCTCTCCAAGCAGATCGAGATCACTATCACCCCTGAGGGCCTGCGCATCGAATTGATCGAGGGCAAGAACGGAACCTTCTACGAGATTGGCAGCGCCAAACTCAGCGAAAGCGGGCAATCGTTGCTGGCGCTGCTGGGAAAGGAGTTGAAGACACTGCCCAATTCGCTGCTGATCGAGGGCCACACCGACGCCACGCCTTATTCGAGCGACTCCGGCTACAGCAACTGGGACCTTTCCGCCGATCGCGCCAACTCCGCGCGGCGGCTGCTGCAACAAGACGGCGTCCGCACCGATCAAGTCTCGCAAGTCCGCGGCTACGCCGATCAGATGCTGCGCGTAAAGAACAATCCCACCGACCCCTCCAATCGAAGGATCTCGATCCTGGTCAAAAACGACTCCGAACAGGTGCCGACGCTCTTGGCGGGCAATGTCGTGAACGGTTCCACGCCTCTGCCGCTGGGCGCGAAGCAAGATGCCGCGGCGGCGAAAGGAGCCTCTCCGCCTAGCGTTCCGCCTCCCGCCAAACCCAACGCCGCTCCAGCGCCGGCCGCGCCGCCCAAGCCCAACGCCGGCACCCCGGCCCCCAAGCCCGGCATCCCCACCTCCGGCATGATGGATAAGCTCAAGGCCATGCTGCCCGGCAAGAAATAGCCGCCGCTCCCGCAACGGTGGTGTACTCTGATGGGCAGGCAACAAAGCGTTACCCACAAGGACATTCCTTCCATGACCGTCGTTGCAGGCGTTGACTTCGGCACACTCAGCGCGCGCGTAACTCTGGTGGATAGCGAGAACGGCTCCATCGCAAGCGCATCGGCTTCCTATCCGCTTCATCGCCGCCGAGAAGACCCCGACTTCGCCACTCAGTCCCATGCCGATCAGATGACAGCCCTCGCCGCCGCCACGCGCGAGGTTCTCCGCTCCACCGGCATCGACGGCGATGCCGTGCAAGCCATCGCTCTCGATACCACCGGCTCCAGCGTGATTCCGGTGGGCGAGGGACTGGCTCCTCTCGACGACTATTACCTTTGGTGCGACCATCGCGCCCACACCGAGGCGGCCGAGATCACCGCCCAAGCCCATGCCCTGGGCTTTGAGGGCATCGAATGGTGCGGCGGCGTCTACTCCCACGAGTGGGGCTTCGCCAAGCTGCTCCACTGGCTGCGCCACAACCCGGAGAAGCGCGATCGCCTGGTCACCGCTCTGGAACATTGCGATATGGTCGCGGCCACGCTGGCCGGCATCCGCACGGTCGGAGAATTGAAGCGATCCGTCTGCGCCATGGGCCACAAGTGGATGTGGAACCCCAAGTGGGGCGGTCTGCCGCCGGAGGAGTTTCTGGTCGCCGTGGACCCGCTCTTCGCCGGCATTCGCGCCAAACTCGGCGGCGAATACTTGACCAGCGACCGTCTGGCCGGCAGGCTCTCGCCGGAATGGGCGGAGAAACTCGGCCTGCGCCCTGGAATCCCCATTCCCGTCGGCGCATTCGATGCCCATTGGGACGCCATCGGCTCCCATATCCGCGAGGGCGACGCGGTCAACGTGGTCGGCACCTCCACCTGCATCATCGCCATGGCCCGCAAGGCGGAGTTGGTTCCCGGCGTCTGCGGCGTGGTTCCCGGCAGCGTCCATCCCGGCTATACCGGCATCGAGGCTGGCCTCTCCGCCACCGGAGACATCTTTGAGGCCATCGCCCGCCGCGCCCAGACCGCCGTCGCCCAACTCTCCGAGGGCTTGGACGCCTATCGCGCCGGGCAGACCGGCCTTCTGCGCCTGAGTTGGGACAACGGCGACCGCACCGTGCTGGTCAACCCCGATCTGGGCGGCGTAACTCTGGGCTGGAATCTTCTTCACACCGCGCAGGACGAGCTGTTCGCCGCCATCGAAGGCACCGCCTTCCACACCCGCATCGTCTTGGAGCGCATGGCCGAGCACGGTGTCCGCGTGGATCGCGTCATCAACGCCGGCGGCATTCCGCAGAAGAACGAAGCGCTCAACCGCGTCTACGCCAGCGTTCTGAACAAGCCGGTCCTGGTGCCCGCCGGCATCCCCACCAGCCTCGGTTCGGGCATCATGGCTCTGCTGGCGGCGGGCGCGTACAAGACCATCGAAGAGGCGCAAGCCGCCGTCTGCTTGCCGCTGCGCGCCGTCGCGCCGGAGCCCGCGGACGCGGCCGTCTACGAGCGGCTTTACCCGATCTATCGCGATCTGTACTTTTCCCTGGGCGCGCCGGATGCGAAACCCATCGCCCTGGGCCGAGTTTTACCGGAGTTAAGAAAAATTGCAACGGAAGCGCGGAATGCGGGTCGATAGCTTTCACCGATGAACGCGATGGTCGCTGACTTATGCGATCGTCCAAGGAGCGAAAGATGGAACGGCGAAATTTTCTGAAAGCGGCGGCGGCCTCCACAGCGGCGGCGCTGGTCTTCGGCAAGCGCGCGGCGCTGGCCCAGCAAGCGGACAGCCGCATCGAGGTTCTGGTGGACGAACCCATCGCCATCATTGCCCCCGAAGTCTACGGGCACTTCACCGAGCACTTGGGCTCGGTGATCTACGACGGCATTTATGTCGGCGAAAACTCGAAGATTCCCAATCAATTCGGTATGCGCTCGGCGCTGATCGAAAAGATGCGCGCCATCAAAGCTCCCGTCGTCCGCTGGCCCGGCGGCTGCTTTGCAGACAGTTACGACTGGCGCGACGGCATCGGCCCCAAAGACACGCGCCCCCGCCGCACCGGCTTCTGGAGCGACTCCTTCCCGGACGCGCTGAAGAAGCGGAACCTTCCGCAGGTCTACGAGAGCAACGAGTTCGGCACCGGCGAATTCGCGCGCTTCTGCAAACTCTGCGGCGCCGAGCCTTACCTCGCCGCCAACCTGCGCAGCCTGACCCCGCTCGACTTCGACCGCTGGGTCGAGTACTGCAACGCGCCGCGCGGAACCACCACCCTGGCCGAGATCCGCGAGGCCGGCGGCTCGCCCGATCCCTATGCCGTTCGTTACTGGGGCGTGGGCAACGAAAGCTGGGGATGCGGCGGCGGCTTCGACCCCGAAGACTACGCCATCGAGTTCAAGCGCTTCACCACTTGGGTTCCCGTCTATGGCGTCCCCCTGCGATTCGTGGCCTCCGGCCCTGGCTCGGAGGAGGATTTGGCATGGACCCGCGGCTTCTTCTCCAAGCTCTTCCACGGCCAGCCCAGCCACGATCCGCACGGCGTTTGGGGCCTCAGCGTCCACCACTATGCGTGGAATCTCTCTCGCGGCAAGACCAACGACTGGGATGCGGCCAAGGGCGATGCGCTGCAATTCGATTCCGTCGACTGGTACGAGTTATGCAAGGAAACCGACCGCATGGAGAGCGTTATCCTCGATCAATGGACCGCCCTGGGCGAGTTCGACCCGGAGCGCAAGATCAAGTTGGTGGTGGACGAGTACGGCCCCTGGTATCGCCCCGGCTCCCAAATTGCCCCCGAGCAGTTGCTCGGCCAGCAGATCACCGTGCGCGACGCGGTGGCGACCGCCATCTCCCTCGACACTTTCAACCGCCACGCCGGAAAAGTGGGCATGGCCGCCTGCGCGCAGTTGGTCAACTGCCTCAACTCCCTCTTTCTCGCCCGCGAGGACAAGTTCACGACCACGCCGGTCTTCAACGTCTTTGAATTGTACGCGGCGCACCAGGGCGCGACGGCGCTGCGCGCAGAGTTTTCCTCGCCCCAGGTCCACTACGACCGCGACGGCAAGCCTGCCAATCTATGGGGACTCAAGGGTTCCGCTTCGATGAAGAACAAGACGCTGACTTTGACCGCGGTCAACCCGGATACCCGCGAACCGCGCGAGGCGGAGATCGTTCTGCGCGGAGCCAAGGCCGTGAGCGCCAAAGCCTGGGTGGTCGCCGAAAGCGACATTCACGCCCATAACATCCTCGGCCAGCCGGAGCAAGTTAGCACCCGCGCCGCCGAAGCAACTCTGCGCCCCGGCTCGATCGGCTTCGTCTTCCCCCCGGCCTCGGTGGCAAAGATCGAAATCGAGTTGAGTTAGAGGAGTTCCTCCGGCTTTGGGATTGTCGCCACGACACGGCGTCGACTGCTCACGAAGCCTGCGCCACCTGCGGGCGAACGGATGCCGCCGTTGGCCGCTGCGGTGGGCGCATCATCCAGAAACCCGCGCGAAGGACTGCAAACGCGGCCAGCAATCCGAAGATCATCGAGCCTGCCGATGCCGCAACCAGTATTGCCAAATTCAACAAATCCGCCATTGCTCCCTCGCCTCGCCCGATTGCGCCAACGCTCAGAGACCCGCGAACGGGCGCTCGGAACTCATAAAAATTCTCTGCGCAGTCGGAAAACGCTTATCCGATTGTCGCAGAAAAGCCGGCCGGGTTGCCCGCCTAAACTATTGACCAATGGAATACCCCCATCCAGTTCAGGAGAGTTTCGATTCGGGAACTGGCCCTGAATTGCGACCCGCGGTCGCGCATCCTTCTTGGATTGCCTCGCGGTCATCCGGCTTGGAAAGACCGATCGAAGAAGGGGCGCAGACCATGTTTCAGGAGGAATCGAGCGGCGGTTCTCCAAGATCGGCGATAATCTTGCTATCGCCTTTCAAGGAGAGTTCCCCATGCCTGAACCGAAAGTTGCGCAAAAGTCCTCTTATCCGGTTGACGTCGAAGCCGGCAAAAGCTACTACTGGTGCGCCTGCGGCCTGAGCGCCAGCCAGCCCTTCTGCGACGGCAGCCACCAGGGCAGCGGCTTTACGCCCGTAAAGTATGAAGCCGCGGAATCGAAGACCGTCCGCTTCTGCGGGTGCAAGCACAGCGCCAATCCCGCGATTTGCGACGGAACCCACAAAACGCTTTAGGAAGTCTCCGGCTAGGTCCAGGTCCGCGGCGGGCATTCCCTCAAGGGCTAAACAGGCCGCGGAAAGACTCGATATTCAGGGTGAAATCAGCGAGAAGCTTCCCTCGGAGGCTAAAGCCCGCGTCGATTTCGGCGCACTTGCGGCACGACTGAAGTCGTGCCCTTTCAAGACATCGACTCAATCGGAGGTTCCCGAACCTCTCGCCGAACACAGAGGTCCGATTCCGCTTATGGCGATTGCTCACATCACGGTGCGGGGCGCGCGTCAGCATAACTTGCGCGACATCAGTGTGCGCATCCCGCGCAACACGCTTACGGTGGTCACCGGACTCTCCGGCTCCGGCAAGAGTTCGTTGGCCTTCGACACCATCTATGCCGAGGGGCAGCGTCGCTATGTGGAGACGCTCTCGGCCTACGCGCGCCAGTTTCTCGACCAGATCGAGCGGCCGGATGTGGACTCGATCGAGGGGCTCAGCCCGGCGATCTCCATCGAGCAGAAGACCACCAGCCGCAGCCCGCGCTCGACGGTGGGCACCATCACCGAGATCTACGATTACCTGCGCCTGCTCTACGCCTCGGTGGGCACACCGCACTGCCCCAACTGCGGTCGGCCGATAGCGCGGCAGACGGCGGAACAGATTGTGCAGCGTATCTTGCAACTCGGCTGGGGCGAGCGGGTCACGGTGATGGCGCCCGTGGTGCGCGGACGCAAGGGCGAGTTCAAGGAGTTGCTCGACCGGATCGATCAGCAAGGCTTTCGCGCCCGCGTGGACGGCGAGATGCGCGACCTCTCCGAGCCGCTGTACCTGGACCGGCGCAAGAACCACACCATCGAAGCGGTGATCGACCGCATCCTGCTGAAAGCGCCGCCGGCCGACGCTCCGGCCTTGCAGGCGGCGGCCATGCCGGCGGCATCCGCCAAGCCATCCCTGGAGAAACGGCTGGATACGGCGGTGGCCAAGGCGCTGCAAATGGCCAACGGGCTGGCGCTGATCGGCGTAGCCGGGGGTGAGGAGCAATTGTTCTCCTCGTCGATGGCCTGCCCGGACTGCGGCCTGGACGTGCCCAAGCTGGAGCCGCGCAGCTTCAGCTTCAACTCGAACTTCGGCGCTTGCCCAGGGTGCCACGGGCTGGGTTCGCTCTACGATCTGGACCCGGCCAAGGTGATTACCGACTGGTCGAAGCCGCTGCTGGACGGCCTCGGCCCCGGCTCGACCTCGCAATATCTGCTCAAGCTCCTCCATCTGGCGGCGGTTCGCTACAAGATCGACCTCAATACGCCCTTCGAGGAGTTGCCCCCGCGCCAGCAGCACATACTCATCTATGGGCCGCCCAAGGGCGAGGCGCCGCGCACCGGATTTCACGGCGTTCTCGCCTTCCTGCGAGACAGCATCGAGGAGGCCCGCAACGACAGCTACCGCGAGTCGATGATGAACTATATGTCGGCGACGCCCTGCCCGGCCTGCCGCGGCAAGCGGCTGCGCCCGGAGTCGCTGGCGGTGAAGATCGGCGGGCTTTCCATCGCCGACTTCACGGCGCTGCCGCTCAACCGCGCCCTTTCAGCGGCCATCAACCTCAGCTTCACCGCGCGCGAAATGCTGGTGGCCGAACGCATCCGCAGCGAGATCGTCGAGAGGCTGGAGTTCCTGTGCAACGTGGGCCTCAACTATCTTTCCCTGGACCGCAACGCGGCCACGCTCTCCGGCGGCGAGGGCCAGCGCATCCGCTTGGCGACGCAGATCGGTTCACGGCTGCGCGGGGTTCTTTACGTGCTCGACGAGCCTTCCATCGGCCTGCATCAGCGCGACAACATTCGGCTGATCGAGGCCCTGGTCAAGCTGCGCGATCTGGGCAATACCGTTCTGGTGGTGGAGCACGACGAGGAGACCATCCGCCACGCCGATTACGTGCTCGACCTCGGCCCCGGCGCGGGACGGCTGGGCGGCTTCGTGGTAGCCGAGGGCACGCCGGCCGAGATCATGGCCTGCCCGGAGTCGCTCACCGGGCGCTATCTCTCCGGCGCCAGCGAGATGCTGCAACGCGAACATCCGCGCAAGCTCACCGGCAAGTGGATCGCCGTGACCGGCGCTCGCGAGCATAACTTGCGGGAGGTGAACGCGCGCATTCCGCTGGGCGTGATGACCGTGGTGACGGGCGTGAGCGGCAGCGGCAAGAGCACACTCATCAACGACATTCTCTACCGCTCGCTGGCGCAAACCATCTACGGTTCGCGCGAGGAGCCGGGCGCGCACGAGTCGGTGACCGGCGGCGAGCAGCTCGACAAAGTCGTCCGCATCGACCAGTCGCCGATTGGGCGCACGCCGCGCTCGAATCCGGCCACATATACGCAGGTCTTCTCGCCCATCCGCGACCTCTTCGCCATGCTTCCCGAGGCCCGCGAGCGCGGCTACAAGCCGGGGCGCTTCAGCTTCAACGTTGCAGGCGGGCGCTGCGAAACCTGCTCCGGCGACGGGCAGCGCCGCATCGAGATGAATTTCATGCCCGACGTTTACGTGCAGTGCGAGGTCTGCAACGGACGGCGCTACAACCAGGAGACGCTGGCGGTGAAGTTCAAGGGGCACTCGATCGCCGACATCCTCGACCTGACCATCGAGGATGCGCTCACCGTGCTGGCCGACGTGCCGCAGGTGCGCCAGAAGTTGCAAACTTTGGTGGATGTGGGCCTGGGATACGTGCACTTGGGGCAAAGCGCGACCACCCTCTCCGGCGGCGAGGCGCAGCGCATGAAGCTGGCGCGGGAGTTGAGCAAGCGGCAGACGGGCCGTACGCTTTATCTGCTCGACGAGCCGACCACCGGGCTGCACTTCGACGACGTGCGCAAACTGCTGGAGGTGCTGCACCGCCTCGCCGACCTGGGCAACACGGTCGTCATCATCGAGCACAACCTGGACGTGATCCGCAACGCTGACTGGATTCTCGACCTCGGCCCCGAGGGTGGCGAGGACGGCGGACGCATCGTGGGCGAAGGCCGCCCCGCAAAAGTTGCAGCCACGCCCGGCTCCTACACCGGCCAGTTCCTGGCCCGCTACTACGCCTCCGCCAACGGCCGACTCGAACCGCTCGACGCCGACTTGGACCTCGCCGATTGCGCCCCCGATTCCGGCGCGGCAATAGAGGCCTCGTTAACTCAGAGCTTTGCCGCCTCCTCCACGCCAAGAAAGGCCAAGGCGAAAACGACGGCCGTCAAGAGGACCGCCGCAGGCAAGACCTCCGTCGGTGCGCGGAAGCCAAAGCCCACATAAGCAAGCCGCGCATGAAGACCCTTGCCTTTCGACATTGCCGCGACGGAGCCGTTTCCGCGACCAGGCTATGCGGAGCGACTCTTACCGCTCGTTCGCTGCGATTGACCGGATCGAGTTTCTTGCCAGTCGATTCCGGCGTAGGTACAATCAGCATGGATTGGCATTGAATCGAGCGCACCTATGTTGCACCGCTTCCGGGGCTTCCCCGCGCAAGAACAAGATGGCAGTGGATAGCATTCAGTATGCGGCGCGTTTACAGGCCGCGGAGACTCTGAATCTTCTTTTCATCGGCTCTTCTTGAATGAATTGTCGCTAGGCCACGGAGGTCAATCTCTCTCCGGCTGTCGTCTTCAACCATCGTCGGTATCGCGAGGCCGCGCTTGAGCGTTTACTTCAAGATCAGGGAGACGTTGAGGCTGAATCCTTGCGTGCAACGTCTCGTTTATACATCGGAAAGCTTGCGCTATGCCCTTCGCAGTTCGCTGAGCGACCATATTCGAAGACGCGCCGATGCCGTTCCTGCCCTCGCAAATGGAGTTGCAGTCTGCCTGCGGATCAAGGATGAGGCTCCTTTCCTCGCCGAGTGGCTGGATTACCATGCGGCGGCCGGAATCGAGCACTTCTTTATCTACGAGAGCTTCAGCTCGGATAACTTCCGCGAGGTGTTGCAGCCCTATGTCGACCGTGGAACCGTAACTCTGATCTCCGACTGGCCCTATGTGCCCGTAACTCCATACGCCGAGCGGGACTGCATCTTGCGCGCCCTCAATCGGTTCGAGTGGGTGGGGTTTCTGGATGTGGATGAGTTTCTCGCGATCGCCGACGGTTCCGGCATCGGGGAGTTTCTTTCGCGCTTTCCCGACGCCCCCGCCGTGGCATTTCACTGGTTTATGTACGGGTCCAGCGGGCACAAGATCAAACCGGCGGGGTCCGTGATCCAGGCCTACACATTTCGCTGTGCAAGGCCGGACCAGCACGTCAAGGTCTTCGTTCGCCCAGGGCAGGTTACGCATTGCCGCAACCCGCATTCCTGGCAATACAAGTCGATGCGCCATGCCATTTCCGAAGCCGGCCAACCTATTTACGGAAGTTTCTCCATGAAGCGCATCGTGCGGAATGCCTGGATCGCTCATTTTTTCTGCAAGAGCGAGGATGAATACCGTGCAAAAATGACTAAAAGGGAAGATTGCGATAGAGTCGCCCAGAAGTTCAAGCGGCGCAGCGAAGAGAGTCTGAGGAAGACGCTGGTGGAATGCAACCAAGTCGAGGACCTCTCCGTTCAAAACTATTACCGGAGACGCTGCGAGGCGCTCTCCATTTCCCCGGAATTGCTCTCGCAATAACTGGCGGGTCTTTGTGGATAGCAGCTTCAATTCGACGAGTCGGCATCCGATCCCCCAGGAACCGGATGCACTTCTCGCGTCCGATGAATCCGGTCCTTCCAGCCCTCTCCGCGAAGATCGAATTTCGCCGGAAGATGGCGCCGCGCTTTTCGAATTCCTCCCCGCGGCGGAGATCGTTCCTCCCAAACGAATCCCGCATTTGGGCCACCTGGGGCTGTTTGTGGGGGTTGTTTTTTTTGGATATGCGTGCGCGGCGGCGGCAATGCTGGCTGGAGCGCATTTCCATTTCGATGGCGTCGCCACACTGGATCAGGCCGCCAACGACGCTCGATACATACTGGGCGCCGAGACGGTCCTCTATCTCGTCATGCTGCCTCTGTGCCTCGCGCTTTTTCCGCTGTTCTGGAACAAGAGCTTCTTTGCCGGCATTCACTGGCGCGGCGCAACGGCGCTCAGACTGCACTGGCGGCTGGGCGCCGCGGCGCTGGGCTGTGCCGGGTTGGCCGCGCTCGAAGAGTCGCTGTTCAAGAGTCCCGCCCACGCGCCCATCGAAGATATGATCCGAACCCCCGGCGCGGCGTGGCTGATGTTCGGCTTCGGCGTCACCTTTGCGCCCTTCTTCGAGGAGATATGTTTCCGCGGATTTCTGCTGCCCTCTCTGGCGACGGCCTGCGACTGGGTCGGCGAACGCTTCACCGACAAAGCCCCTCCGCCGCTCGACGAAAACGGCCATCCCCTATGGTCCCTCCCGGCCATGGCAGTCGCCGCCATCCCTACCAGCCTGCTCTTCGCCGGAATGCACTCCGCGCAGCAGGGCTATTCGCTAGGTCCGTTTCTTCAAGTCTTCGCGGTCAGCCTGATTTTATGCGCCGTGCGCCTGGGCAGCCGTTCACTCGCGGCCAGCGCCCTGGTCCACGCCGCATACAACTTTCTGCTCTTCTCGGCGATGATGATCGGAACCGGTGGATTTCGGCATTTCGACAATATGTGAAGTCGGGGAACAGGCAATGCAGCGTACACAAATCCGAACTCCGTGAATCGTTGCCGCGGCCCATCCACAATGCCTTTGACTTGCAGCTTGTCCGTTCCCTATTTCCCACTCGCTTCTTCCTTTACAATCGAGAGCGATGACCACCCCAGCCCACAAGCAGGAATTGCTTTCCCTCCTTGCCCGCTTGAGCTTCCGCCTCGGCCAATTCAAGCTCTCTTCGGGCGGCACAAGCGACTACTACATCGACTGCCGCACCACTACTCTGCACGCCGAGGGAGGACGGTTCACTGGCCACGCGATTCTTGAACTGCTGGAGGAAAATGACATCGAGGCCGAGGCGGTCGGCGGTCTGACGTTGGGCGCCGACCCGATCGTCTCGAACGTGGCCACGGCCAGCGCATGGCGCGCGCTTTCGCATCCGGGCGCGCCGCTGCTGCACGGCTTTCTAGTGCGCAAGGCGGAGAAGGCGCACGGCACCGGCCGCCGCATCGAAGGCTTTTATCGGGAAGGCGCGCGCGTGGTCGTTGTGGACGACGTATGCACCACCGGAGCCTCGACGATCAACGCACTTGAAGCCGCGCATGAAGCCGGCATGATCGTCGTTGCCGTGGTCTGCGTCGTCGAGCGGGAAGAGGCTGGCGGCCGTTCAGCCGTCGTAGGCGCCGCGCTCGGCGCGCCTTTCTTCAGCCTCTTCACCGCCGGCGAAGTTCGCGCCGAGCACATCCGGCAAATTGCGAACTGCGCGTAGATTGGATATCCGAAGTCTTGATACGCGGCGGAACAGGTCGAGAGACCTGTTCCGCCGCGTGGCTGCCGTCAACTGGCGGTTGGCTAGTTGACCGTGATTGTAAATGGCTCCGTGTATGCGCAGCCGGTGGGGTCGGTGTAAGTCGCCGTGTAAACGTTGGAGCCGCCGCTCAGCGCGATGCCATCGATCTCGCGCGAGGCGGAGGTGTAGCCGTTCGGTCCGGTCCAGCTCCAGCTTCCGCCGCTCGCCGGCCACGGACCGAGACTTACGGAGGTTCCCGAAGCCACGGCTACCGCGCTTTCCGGCGTCTGGTTCCAGGCGCCGTTCACTTCGATGTAGGGAACGATGGGGTTGGCGGTGGCGCATCCGCCGACCGTGATGACAAACGCCTGCGTATAACTGGTTCCGTTGACGGTGTAAGTCGCGGTGTAGGTGTTGACGCCGGCGCTGAGCGCGATGTTATCTATCTCGCGCGAAGTGGAAGTGAAGCCGTTGGGTCCGGTCCAGGCCCAGCTTCCGCCGCTCACCGGCCACGGGCCGAGGTTCACGGCGGTAGTGGCCGAGGATACCGTCGCGGTGGACGAAGACGGGACGATCCAGACGCCATTCACTTCGATGTAGGGAACGATCGGGTTGGTTCCGGTGCCGACCGTAATGGTGAACGTCTGCGTGTAGCTGGTTCCGTTGACGGTGTAAGTCGCGGTGTAGACGTTGGCGCCGGTTGCCAGCGCGATGTTATCGATCTCGCGGGTGCTGGCGGTGAAGCCGTTGGGTCCGGTCCAGGTCCAGCTTCCGCCGCTCACCGGCCACGGGCCGAGGTTCACGGCGGTCGTGGTCGAAGGTACCGTCGCCGTGGACGAAGACGGGACGATCCAGGCGCCGCTCACTTCGATGTAAGGCACGATCGGGTTGACGGGGCCAACCGTTACAGTGAACGTCTGCGTGTAAGTGCAGCCGCTGACCGTATACGTAGCGGTGTAAGTGTTGGCGCCGGTGGCCAGCGCGATGTTATCTATCTCGCGCAAGGTGGAGGTGAAGCCGCTGGGGCCGGTCCAACTCCAAGTTCCGCCGCTGGTTGGCCAGGGGCCGAGGTCCACCGCGGTTCCCGAAGGCACGGTGAAACTGCTTTCCGGCGTCGTGTTCCAGGCGCCGTTCAGCGCGACGTAGGGCGTGATCGGGCTGGTGGGATTGCAGACGGGAGGCGCGGCGGTGACGGTCAGCGCTACGTTTGCGGTTGCGGTCAGATTGCCGGAGGTTCCGGTGACGGCAACTGTAACCGGGCTTGCGGTGACCGCGGCCGCGGCGGTAGCCGTCAGAGTCAGCACGCTGGCTGTGCTTGCGGGGTTGGGAGAGAAGGTTGCGGTTACTCCGCTGGGCAGGCCCGCGGCGGCTAGAGTTACGCTGCCGGAGAAGCCATTCTGGCCGATCACCGCGACGGCGGATGTGCCCGATGCGCCTTGAGTTACGGAAACGGAGGCGGGCGCGGCGCTCAGGGTGAAGGCGGCCAGGTTGATGGTGTAAGCGGCGGTGGCGACCGGACTGTTGCTGTAGTTCGGCGCGACGGCGATGGCTTCGACGGTCTCTGTCGCGGAGACGGTTATAGGTCCGCTGTAGAGGGTCGAGGCGGCTGTGGGGGCGGTTCCGTTGACGGTGTAGTAGATTGCCGCGCCGGGGGTAGTGTCGGCGATAGTTAGCGTCTGCGCCGATGTGTAAGTTCCGGCGGCGAGCGAAAAGGTGGGCGCGGCGGCGGTCAGGTTGATGGTGTAAGCGGCGCTGGCGACGGCGCTGTTGGTGTAGCCGGTGGCCACGGCTTCAGCTTGGATGGTCTCGGAGGATGAGACTGCAATCGGTCCGCTGTAGAGAATCGCGCCGGCGGTCCAGGGGGCCGTTCCGTTGGTGGTGTAGTAGATTGCCGCTCCGGGGGTCGTGTCGGAGATAACTACCGTCTGCGCCGATGTGTAAGTTCCGGCGGCGGGCGAGAAGGTTGGCGTAGCGGCTACGGGCAGGTTGACGGTGTAAGCGGCGGTGGCTACGGCGCTGTTGGTGTAGCCGGTGGCCACGGCGATGGCTTCGATCGTCTCCGTGGCGGAGACGGTTATGGGTCCGCTGTAGAGGGTCGAGGCGGCGGTGGGCGTCGTGCCGTTGGTGGTGTAGTAGATTGCCGCGCCGGTTGTTGTATCGCCGATAACTACCGTCTGCGCCGAGGTATAAGTTCCCGCGGCGGGCGAGAAGGTGGGCGTGGCGGCGGGCGGAATGACGGTGTAAGCGGCTGTGGCTACGGCGCTGTTGGTGTAGCCGGTGGCCACGGCGATGGCTTCGATCGTCTCCGTGGCGGAGACAGTTATGGGTCCGCTGTAGAGGGTCGAGGCTGTGGTGGGCGTCGTGCCGTTGGTGGTGTAGTAGATTGCCGCTCCGGGGGTCGTGTCGGAGATAACTACCGTCTGCGCCGATGTGTAAGTTCTGGGAGCGGGCGAGAAGGTGGGCATGGCGGCAACGGGATTCACCACGTTGAAGCTACCGCTGTTGACCAGAGTTCCGTTCAAAAGAGGCGAGGCGACAAAGAGCGTGTAGCCTGTGCCAACGGTGTTGACGGAGAGACCGCTGAAGGTAGCCACGTTGCTGGCGGTCTTCTCCGTGAGCGTTCCCGCGATTTCGCTCGATCCGCCGCTGAAGCCCAGGGTGATGGGGATGCCATTGATCTCATCCGTTGTATCGCTGATGGTGTTGGTCTCGATCACTTCGACGGTGGGCGCGGGCGAGATAGGCTGGCTCACAACGGAATTCATCGGCTGCTGCATAAAGTGGATGGCAGTGTAGTTGGTCTGGACAGCGCCTTTGTCCATTGCCGTTGTTCCGTTCACGCGTTGAAAGCCGCGCTCGTCGGCGGTGAGACCGCCTGACAAGCCTACGCTTCCAGCGCCGATGGCCGGGCTGCCGGGGAGCGGAATCATGGTTGGGATGGAGGTGCCTGCTCCGTTGACCTGAAGTGGACTGAGCTGGGGTGGCGTGGTTACCAGATTGGACGCGTCAAGCGTTCCGCATTGGCCACAGTCGCCGGAGTTGGCCGTGCCGGCGCTCGTGTTGCCGGCGATGATGCTGTTGTAGGCAGTGATGGTGCCAGCCGCGTCGTAAATGCCGCCCACATGCGACGCAGAATTGGCTGCGATGGTGCTGGAATTGATAACCAGCGTTCCGCCGTTATAGATGGCGCCGCCATAGCCCGCCGATGTATAACTCGCCGTATTTCCGGCGACGGTGCTGTCGGTCAAAGACATTGTTCCCTGATTCTCAATGCCGCCGCCGCTATTGGCCGTCGAGGAGTTGTTGGAGATGGTGCTGCCGAACACATTTGTCAAAGACGGGGATGCCGTGGCAATGCCGCCTCCGTAGGCCTCTGTCGTGTTTCCGGTGATATTGCAGGCGTTTACCGTGAGATTGCCATTTGCGCTGTTGTAGATGGCGCCGCCAAAGTATCCGCCGGCGCTGCCGCCGGTGAGGGTGAGGCCGGAGATCGTAGCTCGGCCGCTCCCGGCGATCGTAAAGATGTTGCTGTCGCCAATGCTGTTATATTCATTGGCGGCATTGATCGTCAGCAGGTTTGCGCCCGGCCCGATGAGGTTCATGAACCCGGCGATCGCAGGCAGCGCGATGTCCAGAGAGATGGTCCCGGACTCGGGGATGTAAATATCGGCACCGGTGGCATAAGCGCTGGAGTTGGCCAAGACGATGGCGTCGCGCAACGAGCAAGTGCTGCCCGTGCCTGTCGCGCAGGCCGAAGGGGCATCGGTCTGATCGTTGAGGGTGGTCACCTGCAAGTAATGGGTCTGCACCGCGCCGATATCGACGGTGCCGGAGGTTGCCCGCGCAAAGCCGCGCTGATCGGCAGTGATCGTCGCGGTGCCGCCGCCGCCGATGGCCGGACTGCCGGGCAGGGGAATCATGGTCTGCGTAGCGCCGCCATTCCAGGTCAGCGGGCCGAGGTTGGGTGTGCCGCCGATCAAATTGCCGTTCCCCGTGCTGGGGCAGTCATCCGTGGGATATTGGCTTCCCGCGTTCCCTGCACAGTCACCGCCAGTATTGCCGGCGAGGATGGAGCCGCTGATTGCAAACTGAGTTCTAATCGCCATATATTGCTCGTAGAGGCCGCCGCCCGATCCCTCTACGGAATTTCCGGAGATGGTCGTGTCGGATATCGAAAACGACGTGCCCGCATCGTAGATGCCGCCGCCTTGTTCCGTCGCGCTATTTCCATAGATCGTGCTGTTGACGATCGTCAGCGATGCGGCGTTGTCGATGGCGCCGCCGAAGCCGGGGCTGGAGTTCCCGGAAAGGGTGCTGTCGACGATGGACAATGTGCCCGCGTTATAGATGCCACCGCCGCCGTAGCCGACGGAAACGGCAGTGGAGTTTCCAACGATCGCGCATGCTTGCAACGTAATATTGGCACTTGCACCGACTTGAATGCCGCCGCCAGGGTTTGTGCCGCTACTGCCGTTGGCGATAGTCAACCCACTGATCGCTACCGATCCTGAAGCGATCCTGAGAACCTGAGTGCTTTTGCCGCCGGAGACGGTCAGCAGATTCGCGCCCGGACCGCTGATCGATAGGGTCTGCGAGGACAAGCTCCCGATGGTCAACGGACCCTGGCTGGACGAAAGCAGGATGGTTCCGAGGATGCCGGGGCCGAAATTGATGGTGACGTTGGGGGCGATGGTTCCGGACTGGACGATGGCGTCGCGTAGTGAGCAGGTTCCGCCGGTGCTGCAACTGTTGACGGCGTCTACGCTGTCGGCGAGGGTGTTGACGGTCAGCGTGGCCGCCGAGGCCGAGACGGAGCAAAAGAGAGCGCAGAAGGCGACGAAAAAAGCCGCCGCGGAACGATAGAAGCGGAAGATTCGGGTTGGGCAGGCGAACGGATTCTTGGCCGCTAGGGCGAGAATGGCATCGTGCGACGAGCGTTTAGACGTAACGATGGGCAGAGTTGCGGCAGGAGTTGACGATCGCATTTGGAGGCTCCAATTTCGTATCGTGAGACGAACTGTATGGTATTGAGCGGAATACGGCTCACGCCGGGCCCGGACAATTCGATGGTATAGGTAGCGCGGGGAAGAGGATTGTGACGGCTAATACTAAAAAAATGCCAAAATGCGGAATCCCAAGTCTCGGAACTCCGATCGAGACTTGGGATTTATTGGTGCCTTGGTTTTGCGCGGCAGTAGCTGGTTTGCATGCCTGCCGCGCCCCGGCCGTATCCCGGTTGTGGATCAGTTGGCGTCGCTGAGACCGGCGCTCGCTCCAGCGACCGAACTGTCGCTGCTCGATGCGGCCGCGTTCCAGAGCGTGTTGACGGAGTCGGCGATGGACGAGCCGGTGCCCCATAGAACGCTTTGTTCGTACAACGTGTTGGTTCCCCAGAGTACGGAAGTGCCCCAAAGGACGGAGGTTCCCCAGAGTACGGAAGTGCCCCAAAGGACGGAGGTGCCGCCCAGCACCGAGGGGCCGTTGACCTTGAGTTCGACGGCGTTGCCGCCGGCGGCGACCACCGCCGTGGTGGGCGACAGCGCGCTGCCCGAGGCGCAAGGCGCCAATGCCGTGCTCTCTAGCGCATTGGGTATGTCCAACATTCCGGCGCCAACCGTGAAGGCATCGGTCTGTTCGACGAAGGTTTGGCCGCTGGAGGCGACGGCTGTGCTGGTCTCCGTCGGATATTTGTAGGCGGTGAGCATCAGCCGCGCCTTGACTTGATCTGGCGTCAGCGACGGATTTTGCTCGATCATCAGCGCCGCCGCTCCGGAGACCATGGGCGCGGCCATGCTGGTCCCGCTCAGGGCGAAGTAGTAGGGCGAAGCGGTGCTGCCGCCGTTGGGAATGTACAGGGCTTCGGGAATCGCATTTCCGGGATTCGCCGTATAAAGCGTTTCGGACGGCGTGTACAGGGAGACGATGAGATTGCCCGGCGCCACAAGGTCGGGTTTGGCCGTCTGATCGTAAAGAGTCGGACCCTTGGAGGTGTAGCTGGTGGGCACGGCGGAGGCGATATTCTTGCTTCCCAAGGTGTTCATAGCGCCCACGGTGACGACATACGGCGAATTCGCGGGCGAGGTGATGGTTCCGTAGCCATTGGTGCCGGCGGCATCGTCGCGGCCGTCGTTGCCGGCGGCAACCACGACAACCATGCCCGCATTCCAGGCTGCCTCCACTGCCAGGCAGAGGGGATCTTGCGCGTAACTTTCAACGATATTCGCTCCGATCGAGAGATTGACGATGCGGATGTTGTACTGTGTCCGGTTGGCGATGGCCCAGTCGATGGCCTGGATGGTCTGGCTGATGCTGCCGTTGCCGTTCTGGTCGAGAACCTTGAGATTGATCAGGTTGACGCCGGGGGCAATGCCGTTGAAAACGTAGGAGTGGTTGGTAGCGGCGGCGCTGTTGCCGTTCCCGGCGATAATGCCCGCGACGTGGGTTCCGTGGCCATACTGATCGGCAGTGGTGCCCGTACCGGAGTAGTCCTGACTGTAGAGGATGTTCGGTCCGATAGTTCGGACTTCAATGCCGCAGGACAAGGGCATATTGGCGGGGCCTGGAGTGTAGGCGATGACGAACTGGCCCTGGTTGTTGGCCTGGGCCGTGAAGACCTCGACTACCGCCACATTCGCTCTGCCCGCCGTCTTGAGGATGTCGAAGTTCGACAGCACCGTGTTGCCATTGATCGCCACATTGAAGACGCGCTGCCCGGCGGCGTTGAAATACGGTTCCGTGAAGTGCAGCAGAACGGTGTACTTGACGTTGGGAACCAGACCGGGAATGGTGTAGGTGAAGGTTCCGTAGCGGTAGTTCATGTACACGGCCCCCGGCGCGGCATTGGCGACGCCGGTGACGTTTTGAGCGACCGGGCTGGGCAGCGTGGCTCCGCCGCTGTAGAACTCGTCGGCGGAGAAGAAACTGTTGGTGCCGCTGACGGCGCTCAATACCGTCGTGGAGCCGGAAGCGATGGCGTAAATGTCGGTGCTGGTCAAGTCGGGAACCGAGGCGATGCCGCTGTCGATCAGCGCCACGTTCACGCCGGCGCCGTTCAGGCCTTGCGCCCAGGCGTAGGAAGCGCCAATCACTTCGGTGTGATGGTCGATGGCCAAATTCGAGGAGCTAGTCCCGGTGGCGTGAATCGGCCGGTCGGGGGTGATGTAGACCACCTCGGGATCGGAGGCCAGACTTTCCACCTGCGAGGCAGGCATGGTGTAAGCCCCGCCCTTGAACTGGCCGAGGTCGCGCTTCATCGCGCCGCCTCGGCTGTAAACCTTTTGGTGATGAGCCGCCGTAGGCGTCTGGTTGTATTGCACGATCACATCGACATTCCCGGCTGCGGACGTGTTCAGATCGTGCGCAATCTTGGCCGGAGCGGCATGGGCCAGACAGGCGCATAGAGCCGCCGCGCCCAGCGGCAGGACCGCTCTTCCCCACATTGCGCTTTGACGAACCAGTCTCGCCCACAAGGCGAAGACGATTTGCTTGGTCATGATTTTCATTTCTCTCCTTCTTTCACCCGCGCTTGCAGGATGGCGTAGTCCAATAGCTCTTCGGTTTTTCCGTTTGTGGACGATCTTTGCGCCGAGTTCATACTTGGCGCGCTAGCGTTGCTTCTACGATTTGCCAACCAGGCATCGCATCCGGACCGGCGCTCCCGACCGTCGGATGCGAATTTCGAGGTTCCCCAGATCCCGAAATCGAGACCTGGGGCGCCCCGATTGCGATCAGTCGGAGATGATGAATGCCTGCTGGTACGAGCATCCATTGATGGTGTAGGTTGCCGTGTAAGTGTTGGCGCCGGCGTTCAGCGCGATGTTGTCGATCTCGCGGGATGTGGAGGCGAAGCCGTTGGGGCCGGTCCAACTCCAGGTGCTGCCTGTCGTCTGCGGGCCGGGGCCGAGGTTTACAGCTGTTCCTGAAGCCACGACGACGGAGCTTTCACCGGCTGCACTCCAAACGCCCGCCACCGCGATGTAGGGAACGATCGGGTTGGTGGTGCTGCAGCCGCCTACCTTGATGGTGAACGCCTGCGTGTAGGTGTTTCCGCCTACGGTGTAAGTCGCGGTGTAAGTGTTGGTTGCCAAGGGCAGCGGGATGTTGTCGATCTCCCGGGATGTGGAGGTGAAGCCGTTGGGCCCGGTCCAACTCCAGGTGCCCTCGATTTCCGGCTGCGGGCCGAGATTTACAGATGTCCCCGAAGAAGCCACAGTGACGGAGCTTTCACCGGCCGCGCTCCAAACGCCTGCCACTGCGATGTAGGGAACGATCGGGTTGGTGGTGCCGGTGGAGGCAAAGTCGTATACGGAGGTGGCGGCCCCTCCCACTACGGGGCTGTCCTGGCTGGTCGAGCTCGATCCCCAGATTTCGTCTACGTCGGTGAGAACGGCCGAGCCGGTGCCCCAAAGTACGCTTGCGCCGTCCAACGTGCCGGTGCCCCAAAGTACGGAGGTGCCCCAAAGAACGGACGTGCCCCAGAGAACCGACGTGCCCCACAGGACGGAAGTGCCTCCCAGCACCGAACCGTTGCTCGCTTGGATCGTCTGGTTTCCATTGACGATGGAAACGGTGGGCGACATCGCGGTGCCCACCCCGGAAGGCGCCAGGGCGGTGCTGGCCAACGCGGCCTGAATGTTCAGCAAGCCGGCCCCGGTCGTGAACGCATCGGTCTGTTCAAGGTAGATCGTTCCGGTGGTCGCGTCTTTGACTGTGCTGGTCTGGGGCATGCCTTTGAAGGCGGTAGCCATCAGCCGGGCTTTCACCTGGTCGGGAGAGAGAGACGGGTTTTGCTGGAACATCAGGGCCGCGGCGCCGGCCACCATGGGCGCGGCCATGCTCGTGCCGCTCAGCGCAAAGTAGTACGGAGAAAAGGAGTTGCCGCCGCCGCTCTGGTAAAGAGAGAGCGGAATCGCGTTGCCCGTATTCGCCTCGTACAGAGTCGATGTGGGGAAGTAAAGGGAGACAATCAGGTTGCCCGGGGCCACGATATCGGGTTTCACCGCCTGGTTGAAAAGCGACGGTCCTTTGGAGGAGTAACTGGTGGGCACGGCGAGGGAAGGATTCGACTGTCCCAGGGTATTGACCGCGCCCACGGTCATCGCCAAGGGGGAATTGCCTGGACAGGTAATGGTTCCGTAGCCATCTGTGCCCGCGGCATTGTCGCGGCCGTCGTTGCCCGCCGCAACCACGACGAAAATGCCTGTCTCCCAGGCCTGGTCCACCGCCTCCGAAAGCGGGTCGAGCGAGTAGGATTCCCAAATGCCTCTGCCCACCGAGAGGTTGATGACGCGGATGTTGTACTGAGCCCGCAGGTTGATGGCCGTCTGAATGGCCGCGATGGCCTCGCTGTCGGTGCTGGCGCCGTTCTGGTCGAGCACCCGGAGATTGACGATGTTGACGCCGGGAGCAATGCCGTTGAAGGTGTAAGAGTAGTTCGGCGCGGCGGAGCCGCGGCCGTTCCCGGCCAGGATGCCGGCGACGTGAGTGCCGTGGCCGTATTGGTCGACGGCGCTGCCCGATCCGGTGAAGTTCTGGCTATAGACGATGTTCTCGCCAATGGCTCGGATCTCGATGCCGCTGGACTTGGGGACATCCGCGGCCCCCAGGGTGTAGGCGATGACGATTTGGCCGGTTTGGCCGGTCGCGGTGTTGGCGACGACAGCCGTTGCCGTGAACTGCTCGACCACAGCCTTGTACATGCCCCCAGCCGTCTTGTAGATGTCGAAGTTCGACAGCACGGTGTTGCCGTTGATGGCTACATTGAATTCGCGCTGACCGGGGCCGGTCCAATAGTTTTCGGAAAAGTGGAGCAGGACGCTGTACTGAACGCCGGGGATCAGGTTTTGAAAGGTGTAGGTGAAAGGCTCGAATCGCTCCGTCTGATAGACCGAGGCGGGAGCGGCATTGGCTACGCCGGCTACGCTGATGGCGTTCGTGACGGAGTCCGTGGATCCGCCGCTATAGAACTCGTCGGCGGCAAAGTTGGCATCGCCGCCGCTGGCGTTGCTCTGTCCCGACCAGGTGCCGGAGGCGACGGCGTAGATGTCGTTGCCGGTCAGGTCGGGAACCGGGGCGATGCCGCTGTCGATCACGGCCACGCCTACGCCCGCGCCGTTGAGGCCCTGCGCCCAGGCTGCCGAAGCGTTGATCATGTCCGTGTGGCGGTCAAGAACGAAGGACGTCGAACCGGTGCTCAAGTTGCGCAGCGGCCGATCGGGCGAGATATGGACCACACTGGGGTCGGAGGCCAGACTTTCCACCTGCGAGGCCGGCATGGTGTAGGCCCCGCCCTTGAACTGGAGCAGGTCGCGCTTCATCTTGCCGCCTCTGCTGTAGACCTTCTGGTGATGAGCCGCGGTCGGCACTTGATCGTACTGCACGATCACATCGACATTGCCGGCGGCCGCCGTATTCAGGTCGCGTGAAATCTTGGCGGAAGCGGCATGGGCCAGACCGGCGCAAAGAATCGCCACACCCAGCAGCGGGGCCGCCTTTCCCCACATCGCGCCAGGGCGAAACGCGCTTCCCCACAAGGCGATGACGAATTGCTTGGTCGTGATTTTCATTTCTCTCCTCTTTTCACCTGCGCTTGCAGGATGGCGTTCTCCGAGAGCCTCTCGGAAGTTCCGGTTGCGGAAGCTCCTTTCCGAATGCTGGAGGGTCTATCCCGCGCTAGAGCAGTCATCGGCAAGAGATTGGAAAATCCTTAAAAACCAGTGGGCAAGCCGGGTGGTAACCATCGTAAGCGGGCTTGCAAAGCTAAAGATCCGGCGCTTCATGGCCGATGAATTCGTTCAGGAAGTTCTCATTCTTTGTGGGAAAAGAAGCGCCGTTTGGGGATTGCGGATTGGGATTGCCGCGAAACCGGGTTTGGCCGGGCGGGGCGGGCAAAAGCGAAAAGAGGCTTTGCGCCGACGCATTGAAGCCGAATTGGAAGAATCCCATTTGCGAGAGTGAGCGTTGGCGAAGGGCAAGCGCGCGAGGCGACAGTAGCCCGGAGAGCGAGAAAGTCTAGAGGATGGGGCAAGCCATGCCAGTGCGAGCGAAGTTATTCGTCGCCACTACCGCGACATTGGGGGCGGCGGCGATGGCCTTCGCCTGCCTGCATTGGCAATCGGCCGATCCGCTGAAGTTTTTCTGCTATCTCGTCATTGCGGTTCTGGCGGCCACCATGAAGGTGAGATTGCCGGGCATGGAAAGCACCATGTCGGTTCACTTTCTCATCGTTCTGCTGGGGGTGCTGGAGCTTTCGCTGGCCGAAACGCTGGTCATCGGCTGCGCCGCGGCGCTGATGCAAAGCGTCTGGAATACATCGCGCCGGCCGGAAGCGATCAAGGTGGTCTTCAACGTATTCAGCAACACCGCCAACGCCATCTTCCTGACCTACTACACCTATCGGCTGTCGGCCGGCCTTCTGAAAAACAGCACCCCTCTGTTGCTGGTGGTGGCCGCCTGCGCGTACTTTTTCTCGAACACCGTGCCGGTGGCCATCGCCATCTCGCTCACGGAAAAGATATCGCTGCGCAAGATGTGGGCGGAGACCTATTTCTGGTCTCTTCCCTACTATCTTGCCGGAGCGGCGGTGGCGGACTTCGTCAACTTCGCCAACCGTTTTGTGGGCTGGCAGAACTCTCTCCTGATCGTGCCCGTCATGTACGGAATCTACCGCTCCTATTTTCTTTACCTGGGACGGCTGGAGAACGAAAAGAAGCGGGTGGAGATCGAGGCCCTGCACGTGGCGGCGGAAAAGCGCCACGTGGAGGAGGTCTGCGCGCTGCACTTGAGAACCATCGAGGGCCTTGCCCTGGCCATCGATGCCAAGGATCACACCACCCACGAGCATCTGCACCGGGTGCGCGTGTACGCGGTGGAGATCGGCAAGGAACTGGGGCTGAGCGAGCCGGAACTGGACGCGCTTCGCGCCGCCTCCTTGCTGCACGACATCGGCAAGCTGGCGGTGCCCGATCACATCATCAACAAGCCGGGCCGGCTGACGCCGGAAGAGTTCGAGAAGATGAAGATTCATCCGCTGGTGGGGGCGGACATTCTGGAGAAGGTAGCCTTCCCTTATCCGGTGGCTCCGATCGTGCGGGCCCATCACGAGAGATGGAACGGCAAAGGCTATCCGGACGGGCTGAGGGGGGAGGAGATTCCCATCGGCGCGCGCATTCTGTCGACCGTCGATTGCCTGGACGCGCTGGCCTCGGATCGTCAGTATCGCAAGGCCCTGCCTTTGGAGGAGGCTATGGGCAAAGTGGTGGCCGAAGCCGGTTCGTCCTTCGATCCGCTGGTCGTCGAGGTTTTGCAGCGCCGCTTTCATGAACTGGAAAGCTATGCGGTGCAAAGCCTGCGGGAAGCGCGCAAGGATTCGCGCAGTTTCAGCTACGAAGTGGAGCGGGGCGAGGAGCCGGCCGCGGGATTTGAAGTGGATCTCAACCGCCAGCGCGGCAGCCAGACGGATTTTCTCTCCTCGATCGCCTCGGCCCGGCATGAGGCGCACACCCTCTTCGAGCTCAGCCAGGATTTGGGAAACTCCTTGAGCCTGAATGAGACGCTCTCCCTGGTTGCCATGCGTCTGCGCAAGCTGGTGCCGTACGATTCGATCGTGGCCTTCACCCGCAAGGGCGAGGTGCTGGTGCCGGCCTTCGTCAGCGGGGACAATTTCCGGCTGATGTCGTCGCTGGAGATTCCCATGGGCACGGGGCTGTGCGGATGGGTGGCGCAGAACTGCCTGCCCATCGTCAACGGCAACCCGGCGGTGGAGACCGGCTTTGCGCTGGACCCCAAGACGACAAGCGCCGAGCCGCGCTCGGCGCTGGCCGTGCCCCTGGAGGGGCCGGGCGGGCTGGTGGGGGTGCTGGCGCTCTATCGCAGCGAGGCGGATATGTTCACCAGCGACCACCTGCGGGTGCTGCAGGTGATTACTTCCCGCGTTGCGCTGTTCATCGAAAACGCCTTGAAGTATCGCGAGGCGGAAAGCTCCGCCACGGTGGACTATCTGACCGGAATGGCCAACGCGCGCGACCTGTCGATGCACCTCGAACAGGAACTGGCGCGCTGCAAGCGCGAAAACACAAGCATCGCGGTGATGGTCTGCGATCTGAACGGTTTCAAGCAGGTCAACGATCGCTTCGGCCACCTGTCGGGCGACAAGGTGCTGAAGATGTTCGCCAACTCGGTGCGGCAGGTGTGCCGGGAGTACGATTACGCGGCGCGCATGGGCGGCGATGAGTTTGTCATCGTCGCCCCGAATATGACGCCGGATTCGGTGAACGAACGGGCCGAGCTGCTGAGCGCCCTGGCCACCGAGGCCGGCCGCCAGGTCTGCGGCGAGGACCTTTTGTCGCTGAGCCTGGGAGCGGCCTTCTATCCGCAGGACGGGGAGAATACGGAAGAGATTCTGGCGGAAGCCGACAAGAGAATGTATTCGGCCAAACAATATCACTACGAGCATCTCAAGCTGATGCCGGCCGGCGGGCCGCCGGAGCCTGCGCCCGTTGCCGCGGAGTGAGGATGCCGGAGATGAATCCGGTCAGTTGGCAGGCTACATACTAAAAAGAAGGATCTGGAACGATCGAAAGAATGGCCGCGATTCCAGCGGCCGCGGACTCGGTCCGGCCTTCGTCGATGTTCCTGTCAGCCCGGCCACACATCTTCAATTGGGATGTTTGCCATAGCCTTGCGTACCGATTAGAATTCTCACAAAGCTTGCACAGGTTTGTGTACAATTCCCGTGCATGGCTTCAAAGAGAGAACTCGACCACCAATTTCGGATGCGGCGGTTGCAGGCGATTTCCGTTGGTTGGGAACGCCTGACCCAATTTTTATGTGTCCTTACCCCATGCATTTGCGTTTATTTTTGCCTTCGGGAACTAGCGGGAAGGCAAACTTTCGCCGATCTAAGTTTTAAGGTAGTGGCTGACCTGAAAGCGAATCGGTGGATGGCTCTCAGCGTTCCCTGGGGCGTTGCCACTATGGCTACCGCGTGGGGTGCCGGTGAGAGGTTCCTTCGCAAGAGGCATATCAAGCGGGTATCCAGCGAAGCATCGGAAATGCAAAAAATGCTGGACCAGGGAAGACGTTCAAGTCGTCTAAGCAAGAAAGGCGAAACGATCCCGGAGGATTATTGACCATGCAAAGTCCTATCTACCTTTTGAGTTGGATTGCAGGCGTGTGCTCACTCTGGCTTCTCTGGAGCCTGGCAATCAAGAAGCTGTTTTTGGATGGTTTCAGAGAGCGCCTCTTTGAATTGCGGTTTGAGTTGTTTCGTTTGGGGGTAAGCGGTGAACTCCCATTCGACAGCGACACATATCGCACTCTCGAAACTCTGATCTGTGGTCTTCTACGGTTCGGCCACCGGATTTCCCTCTTGACGTTCATCCTGTGCAGAAAGGAGCAGGAGCGTGCCAAGAAGGAGAAGAACTTCGTCGACGTGTCGCAGCAAATCGCTTTGAAGATTTCGCGTTTGGACCCCGCAACTCAAGCCAAGCTGACAAAGATTTTGGCGGGGATCAGTCAAGCGACTATTGTCTATATGTCCATTACGTCGTTGCCCTTCTTGTCGGCGTTTGCAGTTTACGAGGTTGCCAAGGCCTTCGGTCTATTGCGAACGCATCGGGAGACGAAGGAGATCAGCTTTGTAATCGAACGGGAAGCGTATCGTGTGGAGTCAATGCGTCCTTTGCGCGCAGCGGTCGCATAATGGCCACCGCTGCGTATTCTGTCAATGACCGGGCGCCAAAGTTCACGCCAAATTATGCCGGGTGGCGCCGGTCTCGCCTTTGAGACCTGGGGTTGCACGGTCTTTGCATGATTCAGACAGAATACGGCAGGGATTGCGAAGCCGTCTCCGGGGCGGCGAAGCGCGGAGCGACAGGCAGGGCGGAGATCAGTTTGCGGGTATAGGGATGCTCCGGGCTGGTGAACAACTCCGCAGTGTCGCGGCACTCGACGATCTCCCCTTGCTCCATCACCGCCACGCGGCGGCCGATGGTGGCTACCGAGAGAAGATCGTGGGAGATATAGAGAATGCTCATGCCCAGCTTGCGGCTCAAAGTGGAAAACAACTGCAATATCTCCGCTTGCGTGATAATGTCCAGCGCGCTGGTGGGTTCGTCGGCGATCAACAGCCGTGGACGATGCAGCACGGCCATGCCGATAAGCACCCGTTGCGCCTGTCCGACGCTGAGTTGGGCGGGATAGCGGCGCAGAAAGTCGTCGCTCGAGGGAAGGCTGACCTCCTCCAGAGTTTCGCGCAGCGCGCGCGCCCATTCCTCCCGCGTTGTCCGACGGTGAATCTTCCACGCCTCCTCGAACTGCGCGCCCAGGCGCAGCGCCGGGTTGAGCGCGGCAAGCGGGCTTTGCAGCACCAAAGCAATTTCCCTGCCGCGCAGCGAGCGCATCTCGCGCTCCTTGAGCTTCATCAGGTCGGTCCCGTTGAACTCGATTGCGCCCTCCGCGCGTCCCCGCTTCAGATGCAGCAGTTTCAGGATGGCCAGCGCCAGCGTACTCTTTCCGCAACCGCTCTGTCCCACCAGTCCCAAGATTTCCCCCCGGCGCACCTCCAGCGATAGATTGCGCAGCACTCCGGCTCTTCCCGGATAGCCGGCGGTTAGCCGCATCTGCAAGAGAGGCCGCTTTTCCATCACTTGCCTTTCGCTCCCTCGGTTGCAAGATAGAGTTCGTCGATATTCCAGTAGACCTGCGGCCGTAGAACCGCTGGATGGGCGTTGCGCACCCTGGGCGAGACCGCCGACAGGACGTTCTTGTTGACCAGATAGATGAAAGGCTCCTGCCGCCAAACGATCTCCTGAACCTTGTCGACGGCCTGCTTGCGCTTGTTGGCGTCGAAGGTCGCGGCCTGCGCGCGCATCAGCGCGTCGATCTCCGCCTCCCACGGCGTGGCCGGCGTCTTCTGGCTGGGATTCCATTGGTGATTCTCCGCCGAACTCAGCCAGACGTTCATCTGCGAGTTGGGGTCCAGGTCGTTGTCCACCAGACCCAGCAGACAGGCCTCGTAGTTGAAGGTGCGGGCGATGCGCTCGATCAGCGAGGGAAAGTCCAGGGTGACGATGTTCAAGCGGATGCCGATGCCGGCCAGGTCCTGCTGGATCATGGCGGCCATGCGTTCGCGCTCGGTGTTGCCGGCGTTGGTGACGACGGAGAATTCGACGGGGTGGCCCTCGCGGTCCAGCAGAGCGCCGTTCCGCAAGCTGAATCCGTCTTGCGCCAGCCACTGCAAGGCGGCCTTTGGGTCGTAGGGATGCGGAGTCAGCTTGGCGTTGAACCAGAACTTGTTGGCCGGCGAGATCCAACTGACGGCCGGCCGCGCGTGACCGCGGAAGACCACCCGGGCCAGATCGTCGCGCTGGATGGACGCCGAGATCGCGCGCCGAAAGTTGACGGATGCGAACCAAGCCTTCTTGTAAGCCGGCAGCGGCGCGCCGGGAACCTGATTGAACCACATCTGCTCGGCGTCGAAGCCCACCCCGGCGTCGTAGGCCGTCTTTGGAGCCTGGGCCGCCAGTTTGTCGTAGGACTCGGCGGTCAGCCGCTCGATCAGGTCGATCTCGCCGCGCATCAGGCGGAGCGTCTCGATCTCCCGGTTTTGCTGGATATCCAGGCGTACGGAGTCGATATAGGGCAGTTGGCGTCCAGCCGCGTCCCGCTTCCAGTAGTTCGGATTGCGCCGCAGCAGCAGATAGGAGCCGGGCTTGTTCTCCGAAACGTAGTATGGGCCGAGCGCCGCTTTCTCTTTCAGCGGCGACTTCGAGGAGACGATGGCCACCTGATCGAAGAGCTTGTCCAAGCCGACGACCGGCGCTGGAAAGACGATGGTCACTTCGTACCTCGCCGTTACTTGCGTCAGAACATTGCCTTCGCCGGAGCGGAACTCGTCGCCGGTAGGCGAGTGCAGCGCCGGGTCCATCAAACGCTGCATGGTATAGGCAACGTCCTCGGCGGTGAAGGGAGTTCCGTCGGAAAAGTAGAGGTTGGGACGCAAGGTGAAACGGATGGAGTCGCCCTTCGGCCCCACCTTCCACGCGGTGGCCAGTCCCGGTTCCAACTGTTGAGTCAGCCGGTTGAGGCGCATCAGAACGCCGCCGGTAAGATAGCGAACCGTCTCCGAAGGATCGTCGTCGGCCGCCAGCAGAGGGTTCAGGGTCTTCGGCTCCGCGCCCAGACAGAAGCGCAGTTCCGTCTCCGATCGCGCGCGCGGATCGGCCAGCAACAGAAGAGCGAGAAGAATCAGCGATCGTTTCATGCCCAGTCCTCCCGCTTTTGCATGGCGAGGTGAAAACAACTGACGGTGACGATGAGCAGAATCAAAGGGGCAAACTGCCAGGGTTGCGCGGAGAGAGTCGAAAATCCCTCCAACTCGCGCAGCAGGCTGCCCCACGAGGGAAGCGGTTCGGCGACGCCCAGCCCAAGAACTCCGAGGTTGGCTTCCGTAAGAATGAAGACCGGCACCGAAATCCAGAACTGCGCCGACAGGACCGGCTTGAGGTTGGGAACGATGTGCCGCCACAGCAGCCGGAAGCCGCCGCTGCCGGTGGCGCGGGCCAGCAGAACCGCGTCGGAGTCAGCCAGTTTCGCTGCATCGGCGCAGATGACGCGCGCCGCCGCCGCCCAGCCAAGGCATCCCAAGAGCGCAAAGGTGATGGCCACCGAGGCCAGTGGCGAGACGTTCAGCGGCATCAGCGCGCGCACGGCAATCAGCAGAAACAGCCAGGGCAGGGAGAGAAACAGGTCGATCGCGGCCGTCACGCAGACCTGGAGCCGGCCGCCCGCGAATCCCGCCGCCCCGCCGATGACGGCGGCCAGCAGGCTGGAGAGCAGCGCGGCGGCAGGGGCCAACAGAAGCGAAACGCGCGTCCCATAGAGCAGCCGGGAAAAGCGGTCGCGGCCGAGGTCGTCTGTGCCCAACGGATGCTGACTGGAAGGCGCGGCGTCGGGCAGATCGCGGAACTGATGCGCGTAGGAGGCCGGAGCGATGAACCCCGCCAGCAGGCAGGCGGTTGCCACCCCGAGGAGAAAGAATATCGCCGCCCAACGCACCCACTTCATGCCGAGCCTCCGCGATAAGGCTGCGCCGCCAGCTCGGCTGCGGAATTGGCCAGCGCCGTGACCAGGGTAACGATCATGGTGAGGTTCACCAGCAGAGAAAGGTCGCGGCCCAGCGCCGCCTTCCAAGCCAGTTGGCCGATCCCCGGCAGATCGCAGACCGCCTCCACCGGGATCGCCGCCGCGAAGGCCATGCTCACCGAAACCCCGGCCAGGGCCAGCAATTGGGGCGCCGCCACCGGCAGGATGTGACGCAGCAAGACCCGCAAACCTCCGGCTCCCTTGGCCCGGGCCGTCAGCACATGGGGCAGCGAGGCGCTCTCAGCCAGCAGATTGCGCGCGTAGTGGAAGACTTTGGGAAAAACAATCAGGCCTACGACCAGCCTCCCCGGTGCCTGCGCGATGACGAACAGAAGCGCCATTACCGCCGCCGGAATGCAGAGCAACAGACTCGCCAGCAAGGATGCGGCCAGATCGACCGCCAGCGCGCGGGAGAGAACCGCCGCCAGCGCCAGCGTCAAGCCGAGAGTCCAGCCGAGCGCAAGTCCCAGCCCCACCGTTTGCAGCGTCTCCGGCAGCCGCTCGGCCAGCAGCTGGCGGACCGGTTCGCCCAGTGTCCGCGAATCTCCCAGATCGCCGCGCAGGAGCCGTATGAGATAGCGGCCGTAGAAGACCGGCAAGCTGTCCTGGCCGGCGTTGGCTTGCCGCAGAGCTTGAATGCTCTCCTTGCTCAAGCGGCTGTCCAACTCTTCCTCGTCCACCCCGTAGCCGGGCGCAAAGCGCGCCAGCGTGGCGCCCAGGAAGCCGCCCAGCAGCAGAACGACAAGAACTCTTGCCGCCAGTTTGCCGAATTTCAATCCAAATTTCAGCTCATGAATCGGCATGGATTCGCCCGGTGCCGGTCGGCGCGGCGACGGCAACCGGGCAGAGAGCCGCGCATGAGCCAACCCGGCTCCACAAGCCTTCTATCGGCGGCGGATTGACGCTCGCTATGCCGTGGCGGGATGAGATTTGGGATCGGTTTCAGCCATTGCCCGTTTTGGGCGCGAGACAAGCTCGGCATCCACTCCGTCTAGGGCCTGTAAACCCTGCCTCAGGCGGCGCCTCAGGCGGCGCCTCAGGCAGCGCCTCAGGCAGCGTTGACAGGCCTTAGTTCGGAGCCGGGTTGGTTGTCGCGGGGTCGGCGCCAAGGTTGGCCTGGGGGTTCTGAGAGTTCAACCGCTCCATCATATCCCGCCGCCGTTGCGCCTCGATCATTTGCTGCGGACCGCGGGCAGCGCCGTGCGGCTGCATTGGGGGCACCCCGGTTGGCGGCTGTGCGTCCACTTCGGAATCGTCGTCGTTGTTGTTGGACGGGCTGGCATTGCCTGAGGGTTGCGGGCCGCCGGAGGTGCGGGCGGTGAGCACGATCTCTCGCGGAGCGCCCTGCCCCAAGTCCCCAGCCAGCAGTATGTTGTAGCCGGAGCCATCCAGCAGGCGGGAGAGCACCTCGCGGGCCGGACCGGGACCGTATTCGCCAAAGACGCGCTGATCGGAACTGAATCCCTCCAACTTGGCGCCGGTGGCCGAGGCCACATCCTTCAAAATCTTCTCCAGACTGGAGTTGGCGGCGGCGATGCGCAGCCCGTGACCGTCCCAGGTGACGGCGGCCGGGGCTGGCTGGTCGTTGACCGGCCATTTGGGAAGCGCCGGCTGCGGCGGGATGACGGGCGCCGGAGGGGCTTGAACCGTCTGCTGGGGCGGGGTCTTGAGATGCCCGGCGCGGGAACGCTTCTGTGCGCGAATCGGCTTATGAACGGGAGCGCTTGTGGGGGGAGTCGGAGCAGCGAACAGGGGCGAACCGGCGAGTATCGCCGCCAGAGCCGCGCCGACAATCGTCCACGAACGCGAAAGGCTAAGCGAACCCGCACACGGACACCGCTGTTCCGTAGGGATGAAGGTGCGCATGGAATCCGCTCCCCGCCCGGCTTCGGCGACGCGAAATGCCGCTGGCCGCCCTTCCGGACGCGGCAAACCGCTGCCGCTCTCTCTGTACTAGACTAGCATTGGCCCGCAAACGCTCACAAACAGGATCGCGGGACGGAAAGGATTCTGGAGCAGATGCGCTTCCGTTCGATCGTTGGCGATGGGATTCGGGCATGGGTCGCCGCGGCATTGCTCTCGGCGGCGCCGCTTGCGCCCGCGTACGCGGTGAGTTGCACCATGCAGGCCGCGATTTTGCCGCGGGAGCGCGATGCTCTGGCGGCCGCCGCCGGAAGGCTGGCGACGGCCGTGGCGCAGCAGGACTATCCGGCGCTGCGCGAGGATCTGTTGCCCTCCGTGACGGCCGATTGGGAGAGTATGCGCGCGGTGGCCGAGCAGGCCGCGCCGCTTCTCAAAGGCGGACAGATTCAGTTGCGGAATCTCTATCTGCTCGATGCCGCCAGCCTCGCCGCTCCCGCCGATACGCAGTTCTTCTGCTCCAACGCCAGCGGTTCGCTGACCGTAACGCTGACCATGAGGGCGCTGCCGCCCGGCCGCTACGCCGTGGTCCTGGCCGACGCCCAGGGCGCTCCGCTGGGCGGGCAGTTGGGCTTTATCCTGGCTTGGGACGGGCACGGAGCGGAAGCCGCCTGGAAGCTGGGCGGCCTCTCCGCGCGGCAGGGCGTCTTCAACGGCCACGACGGCGTATGGTACTGGACGCGGGCGCGCGAATTGGCCACAGCCGATTCCTCTCACTTCGATGCCTGGAGCGCCTATTACTCCTATGAAATCGCCCGCGCGCTGCTTCTGCCCGTGGATTTTCTCTCCTCGCCCAATCTGGAAAAGCTCGACCGGGAGCGGGAGCGGATCAAAAATTCGCCCCACGACGCATTCCCATTTGATCTCCGGGATGGGCCGCGCGTCTGGAAGATAGACTCGGTAACTCTGGATGCCGCTCTGCGCGAACCCGACCTGGCCGTGAGCTATGAATCAACGGGAGTGACCGATCCGGCCGCCGCCCGCACCGAGGCCGTGGCGGTGTTCAGCGCGCTGCTCAAGGCGCAACCCGGGCTGCGCGAAAACTTTCACGGACTGTGGGCCTACGCCGTGAAGGACGGCAAGCGCGAGCCGGTGCTGGAGATGCCCATGGCGCAGATTCCGTGACGGCCGCCGGTCACTGAACCGGCGCCGCAACGGCCGCGCCGCGCTCCGCAAAATCCGCGAAAACGAAGCCGTCGCGTTGCACGACTTCTCCCGCATCCAGATGCACCGGCGCGGCAAACATCGGTCCGGCATAGGCGCAGGTATGAAACTCGCCGCGCTCGCCGCAAGGGTCGATCTCCGGCGGCAAATCGTTCAGCAGCGCGGCATCGAACTCGCGCCCAGCGAACGATCCGTGCAATTTTTTCGGGTCCACGCAAACCAGCCTGGCGCGCAGGCCTCCGGCAATCATCTCGCGCGCCAAAGCGTCGGTCGGAATCTCCCACAACGGAAACAAGGGTTCCAGCCCGGTCGGCCGCAACTGCTTTTCGCGATAAGCGCGAATATCCGGCAAAAACAGATCGCCAAAGGCCATCGCATCCACCCCTTCGCGGATGGCGCGATCGCAGACTTCGCCCATCAGTCGCTCATAGACTTCGTTCGAGCAGGGCCAGGGCAGCGGCACATTCCAGAGAGGCAGTTGCGCCGCCGCGGCTTGCGCTTCCAGCACGGTGCGGCGCGTTCCGTGCATGGCCACGCGCTGAAATTCGCCGTTCACCGTGGTCAGCAAACCGATCACTTCGATGCCGGGCTGGAGGTGCAGGACGTGCAACGCCCAGGCGCTGTCCTTGCCGCTGCTCCAGGACAATAAAACACGCTTCATCCGTTCATCTTAACCGCCAACGGGAATGGTAACCGCAACTGGCTTGGCTGAGAGCGTCGCCTGAGCAATCCGGTACACCATGGAAAATCAAGGAGTGGTACAACGAACGTGGGCGCGGTTTCCAATGGGACCGCAATTATTCTCGCCGCACAACGTTGAAATCATCAACAAGCTTCGGAAACGAACCATCCCTGGAGGATTCGATTCATGGTAAAAAAGATTGCACTCGCGCTATTGTTCGCTCTCACTCTTTGCCCCGCGGCATCGTTTGCGCAGGTTGTGGTCCGCATCGCGCCGCCGCCTCCCGTTTACGAAGATCGCGGCCGGCCACCGGATCGGGGTTATGTGTGGATCGCCGGCTATCACCGCTACGAAGGCGACCACTACGTCTGGACCCCCGGTCGCTGGGATCGTCCGCCCCAGGAACACCAGCGTTGGGTCGCTCACCGCTGGAGGCGCCGCGGCGATCATTGGGAGTTGCAGGAAGGGCATTGGCGGTAGATCGCGATTTTAACCAAGAGAAGAAGCGGGGCGCAAACCCCGCTTTTTCTACGTCCGCACACACGGTTCAGACGATCTCGATCGCATACCTGGCGGCTGAATCGCTTTCTGCGAAATCGCCGGCCGCTTAACCGCATTCAGCAACCGAAGCGCAACTTATTTCGCTTTTTTGCGTTCAATTGTTCAACTGGCCGGGAACGCAGATCGCTTCCAGAGTCAGCCAGAAATCAGGAGGATTCGTTTCATGAAAAAGTTTGCTCTCGCAGTATTGCTCGCTCTCACCCTTTTCCCCGCGGCCTCGTTTGCGCAGGTTGTGATTCGCATCGGGCCGCCGCCCGTCGTCGTGGAAGAACGAGGCGTTCCGCCCGAGCGGGGCTTTGTCTGGATCGATGGCTATCACCGCTGGGAAGGCGACCACTACGTCTGGACGCCCGGCCGCTGGGAACGTCCGCCCCATCCCGGCGCGCGTTGGGTGGCGCACCGCTGGGTGCATCGACACGGGGGATGGGTGCTGGTCGAAGGACACTGGCGGTAAAGCTGGATGGAAGAGGAAAGCGGGGAGCGATCCCCGCTTTTTTTGCGCATTCATAGGAAGCCCAATACGAACGTGTGTGAACGGCGCGCGGCGCAATTCATCGAACGGCAACAATGCGGGATTAAACTGTTGGCATGAAAATCTCCAAGATGTTTTTCCGCGCTTTTGTTTTCGCGCTGTCGTTGTTTCCAGCGGCGGACTATGCCCAGAACGTATGCGCCAAGCTATCGGAAGCCGAGGTCGCGGCGGCCGTGGGCGCGCAACTCAAGCGCAGTCCCACCGATCCATGCCGATTCGGGCACGCGTTCAAATCGTTCAGCATCATCGTCCACGTGGGCGACGGCCCTCGTTTCGGCGATTACGCCGCCCATGCCCGCCAAGAGTTCAAGGATGCGCGGCCGGTTGCGGGCATCGGCTCCGACGCCATTTTTTTCGGCTCCAACTTGGCCGTGAAGGCCAAGGGAGACGTGATCGTCATCCAGATGCTACTGGGGAGTTCGCCTGCTGAAAAAATCGCCCTGGCCAAAGCCGTGGCGCTGAAGCTGATTGCGCATGATTGAAGGCGAATGCAGCCGCTCGGCGTTCCTTCCCAGCGTCCCCCTTTGCCTATCGGATCTCGATCACGTCGCTGGCGGCCGCCGCGGCTGCTTCGGCGCGTTCCATCAGCTTTTGCGCCGCCTCAAAGAACTCGGCCGCTTGAGTGCTCTTGGGTCCGGCCAGGGTGACGGGCAAGCCGCGATCGCCGCCCTCGCGGATGGCCGGCACCAGTTCGATGGACCCCAGGAAGGGAACGTTGAACTGCTTGGCCATGCGCTCGGCGCCGCCTTTGGAGAAGATGTCGATCTCCTGTTGGCAATGCGGGCAAGTGAAGTGGCTCATGTTCTCGACGATGCCCAGCACCTCGACGTTGACCTGGGCGAACATCTCCAGCGCCTTGCGCGCATCCTGCAGGGCCACGTCGCTGGGCGTGGAGACGACTACCGCGCCGGTCACGGGCACGGTCTGCACCAGTGAAATGACCACATCGCCGGTGCCCGGGGGCAGATCGACGATCAGGTAATCCAGCTCGCCCCAATCCACTTGTTGCAGAAACTGGCGGACGATCTGGTGCAGCATCGGCCCGCGCATCACCAGCGGCTTGTCGCCGGGGGAGATGTAGCCGATGGAGATGGTTTTGACGCCGTGGGTCAAGTTGGGGACGATGACGTTGCCGGGGCCGACGGCCGGCTGCTGGCTTGAACCCATCATCAGTGGAACGTTGGGGCCGTAAACGTCGGCGTCGATGAGGCCCACGCGCTGGCCGAGCCGGGAGAGCGCAATGGCCAGGTTGACGGCGACAGTGGTCTTGCCCACCCCGCCCTTGCCGGAACCGACGGCGACGATTTTAGAAACGCCCGGCAATGCGATGGGCGAAGGCATGGAAGGGGAATGCGCCATGTGTTTGTTGCTCCTTTTGGGTTAGGCGTCGGTTAGGCGTCCATATCATTGAAGGGTACGGGCTTCAGCCCGTACATAAGCTGCACAGAGAAAATGGGCTTTAGCCCCTGAGGGAAACAACGGGAAAATCGCAGTGCAAATCAATCCGATTCCATATATGTGTTTCTGCATACGTTGCAGTCATACCGATATGGTGGTCTGCTCATGGAGTCAGGGCGTAGGTGAATGAGCTTTTTGTTGAGATCCCAGCAAGCCGGACAAAACGGAATTGGGTCACCTTCCTGAAAGTAATATCCAAACCTGCTATTCCACTTCATGCTAGCTTGTTCAGAAAGTTGCTTATTCAGATCGGCGTTCTCCTGTACCAAATCCAATATCTGTGCTTTCAACTCGACAATTTGACCATACAGATCACTCAGTCCTCGCTTGAGGTCAATATCATCTGAGTTTTTCGCAGAATCATTGACCTGTTTGAACAAGCTGATTGTGCTGTTGACTAGTCCCACCGCAGTCGAGGCTAAACCTAATGTCAATGGATCACTCATCTTCGATTCCCTCAGGGGCTAAAGCCCGACTCCAATCCTGCTCTCAATGTACGGGCTAAAGCCCGTACCCTTCAATCGTCGCCGCTTACACGGTGCCATGCGCGTCATCTTACAGCGCGGCGGTGGCCAGCCGCGCCTTCTTGCGGCGGGCGGATTCGGCCTCGCGATGCTCGCGGCGAATCAAGGCATCGGCAAAGCGGCGCTGCTCGTCGGCGGTCTCCGGCCAAAGTTGCGGAACCTTGACGCGGTTGCCCTCCTTGTCGATGGCCACAAAAACCAGGTAAGCGCTGGCCACGTGCAAAAGATCGCCGGTGTGCGGATGCTCGACCCATACCTTCACGCCCACCTCCAGCGATGTGGAAAACGCCCGGTTCACGCTGGACTTGAGGATCAGCAAGTCGCCCACGTGGACCGGCTGGAAGAAGTCGATGTGGTCCATGGCCGCAGTGACGATATAGGTGCGCGAATGGCGGTAGGCGGCCATAGCGGCGGTCAGGTCGATGAAGTGCATCAGCCGCCCGCCCAGAAGGCTGCCCAGGGTGTTGGTGTCGTTGGGCAGAACGATCTCAGTCATCTCCGACTGGGTGCTGGCGACGGTGCGGGCGGTGAGGCCGGTCGGGTTGGAACTCATGGGTCGGTGCTCCATTGTTCGATGCGCCTCCGGTTGCGCCATCCGCCCGCTACAATGAAGCTGGCGGGGCCGCGCCGGCGAGGCATCCACTTCCAGTGTCGGCAATCGCGGCCAATTACGCAAATCCCCCAGCGGCCGAGAGCAGCCGCAAGCGAGCACCATGGACAAGATTGCAGGACTTCGAGAGATTCTGGCGCTGGACCCCAAGAACAGCTTTGCCCGTTACGGGATCGCCATGGAACTGGCCAAGAGCGGCGAGACGGATGCCGCGCTGTCCGAATTCGATACACTGCTGGCCAACGATCAGGACTATACGGCCGGCTACTTCATGGCCGCGCAGACGCTGGCCACGGCGGGGCGCGCCGCGGAGGCCATCGAGAAGCTGAAGGCGGGCCTAAGCAGCGCCGCGCGCAGCGGCAATCGCCATGCCCTCAGCGAGATGCAGGCCATGCTCGACGAGCTGGAGCGGTAGGGTTTTGTTCGGCTGGAAATAAGCCGCGACGATTCCCTGGATAGCCGACTTGCCTCCAGGCTCTGCGCGTTACTTTTTGCACCGACGGGCCATTTCTCGGAACAAATGTACCGTCGTTCGCTAGTTCGCATCTATACTCTCAATATGGCGAAGTTTTCGATTGTGGTGCCGTTTCACAACGAAGAGGAGAACGTCACGGTTCTGTACGCGCGCCTGAAGCCGGTGATGGAGCAGGTGGGCGAAAGTTTTGAAATAGTGCTGGTGGACGACGGTTCGAGCGATCGCACCTTCAAGCTGATGGAAGAGATCGTCGCGGTGGACAGCCGCGTGCTGGTGGTGAAGCTGCGCCGCAACTTCGGCCAGACCTCGGCGCTGGCGGCCGGTTTCGACCATGCCTCGGGCGAGTTCATCCTGGCCATGGACGGCGACTTGCAGCACGATCCCAACGATATTCCCAAGTTCCTCGAAAAACTCGAGGAGGGCTATGATGTGGTCAGCGGCTGGCGCAAGGAACGCATCGACAACCTTTTCATGCGCCGCATTCCCTCGCGCTGCGCCAACTGGCTGATGACCAAACTCTCCGGCGTGGCGATTCACGACTTCGGCACCACCTTCAAGGCCTACCGCGCCGAGGTGATTCAGAACATCCCGCTCTACGGAGAGATGCACCGCTTCATTCCCGCGCTGGCCAGTTGGTATGGCGCGTCGATCTGCGAGATTCCCATCAAAAACCTGCATCGCGAGCGGGGAAAGAGCCACTACGGCATTGGGCGCACCTTCGGAGTCTTCTTCGACCTGCTGACCATCCGCTTCCTTTTCAAGTACATGAGCCGCCCGCTGCACTTCTTCGGGCTGCTCGGTGCGCTGGGCATGATCTCCGGCAGCCTCCTTTCGGCAATTTTGCTCGGCATCAAGGTATTCCATCCACACCGAAGCGTGATGGACCAGCATGGGCCAATGTTCGTCATCGGCGGAGTTCTGATTGTTGCCGGGATTCAGATGCTGGCCATCGGTCTGCTCGGCGAGTTGCAGGTGCGCCATTACCACACCAGTCAGCGCGTCGCGCCTTACGCCATCGAGCGCATCGTGCGTCTGCGCGCGCCGGAAGAGTCCAATCTGCTCTCGGAAGGATGAACAGAGGGCAGGGATCGGAAAGCTGCGCTTGGGCATTGTCCGAGCAGGGCTTTATGTTTCCGGCTTTCGAGAAAACATCTCGCCGAAGAACTGTCATCCTGAGCGGGTGAACATGAATCTGTAAAGTGCTGATTCAAATGAGCGTAACTCCATAGATTTGTGCCGTGTAGGAACTGTGCAGGACAATTGTGCAATTTCAGTCAATTTGGCTGCTACAGGTTCCTTGGGCATGAGGAGCCGGGTGCGTCGCCCCTTCTTCCGAAGGTGAATCTGGGTCAATACGCGATGTCGATTCCTGCTGTTCATACTGCTAACAATAAATGATCGCAGAGGTGGACGGACAGCCGTCCGGGCATGACGTTGCGCCTCCCCATTGACCTGCGCGAAGCAGTCACCGAAGAGTCTCGCGTAAAGGGCGATCTTGCCAGGATCGTCCTTTTTGCTTTGAGCCATGTTGAGCGCGAAAAGGTTGACATCATGCAGACCCGCAAGGCCGGCATGGAGCTTTCCAATCCTCAGCTCCTCCACGTCGGCGGTGAAGCCCGGCTCAAGCTCAAGGAATGGGCCGAAGCCGAAGGCGTCAGCGTCAACGCGATTGTGGTCAGTGTCCTTGAAGAGTTCTTCAAGCGCCTCAAGAAGAGCAAGGCGCTCCGGGAAGAACTGCGGTTGGAGATTCGAGCGCACCGGGGATTCATGCCGAACTGAAAAGCGCAATTTTTTCGCCGGACCAGCTCGTCAAACAATGAAATGGTTTTCACGTGGCGCCAAATTGAACGAGCATTTCGATCGGGTTGGGCGTGGAAACGCGGTATGGCCTGTTATCGACAACGCACAATCGTCTAGACCACTCGGCCGACCAATCGGTGGCATCCCACGCTTCGTTCTTGCCACGGTGTGGTCCGTTGCCTGCAAAAAGACCCTTCGCTACGGGGCGTAGCTCCATAGATCATTCAATAGCCCATACTGTCCAGTCGAGTCGTGGCCAGACCCTCCGTAGAGCCAGAAATTCCCGTTCGAATCGACCCAAGACACCGATCCAGAACGCCCTCCGGGCGTATTCGATGCTGCTGCTGTTCCCTGCGTTCCGTATGTTCCAGACGGCCCGCCTGTCCCGCCCTGAGCAGGGCCAACAGAATTGCTTCCGCTTTGCCACGTCCAGGTTTTGCTCGAAGTATTGAACTCCCACAGATCATTTAGAGATCCCGCCGTTCCACTTGCGTCGCATCCCAAGCCGCCAAAAAGCCACAGATTCCCGCTGGCGTCGATCCACGAATTGGCAGCGTTGCGACCGCCGGGCGCATTCGCGGTTGCACCTGTCCCTCTTGTTCCATAAACTCCCGACACGCAAGCGCCGGGTCCACCTGTTACTGCGCTACTACCACTGATCCATATCCATTCTTTCGTCGAAGGGCTGAACTCCCACAGATCGTTCAAATCATTTTCCGATCCTGCGGAATCGTATCCAAGCCCCCCGAAAAGCCAGAGATTACCGCTACTATCGGCCCAGGAAACCGCGTTGTCGCGCGCCCCGGGGACGTTCGCGCTGGAAGCCACGCCTACCGTGCCGTAGACGCCTTTGGCATTGATCGCACTGCCACCGCTCACCCAGGTCCATTCTTTGCTGGAGGGGCTGAACTCCCATAAATCGTTGAAGCTGCCAAAGACCCCATTGACGTCGAGCCCTTGGCCTCCGAATAGCCAAAAGTTGCCGCTGTTGTCTTTCCACGAGACCGCATTACTGCGGGCGCCGGGAACATTGGTCGGCGCTGCCACGCCGAGGGTGCCATAATTCGCTTTTCCGAGAACCAAATTGCTTCCGCTTACCCAAGTCCATTGTTTCGTCGCGGGAGCGTATTCCCACAGATCATTCAGGTAATAGGCTTGCCCCATTGAGTCGTAACCCTGGCCACCGAAGAGCCAGAGATTGCCGCTAGAGTCAGTCCACGAGATGCCTGCGCCACGCCCGCCCGGAAGGTTGGTCGCGGATGGTGTGCCTTCTGTACCGTAGATGCCATCTTGGTTGCAAGGTGAAGGACCGCATCCGCTTGCCCATGTCCATTCTTTCGATGCCGGAACGTACTCCCACAGAGTGTTTTGCGATTGGGTACCAAGCAGATTGAATCCGCCGGCTCCGAACAGCCAAAGATTACCGCTGCTGTCGATTGCTGACCCCCCACCGGCCCACCCCTCGGGATTGTTTCCAGGGGCTGGAACGCCCTCGGTGCCATACACGCTCGCGGTGGTGCTGACTGTGTCGCTGCCCCCGACCCACGTCCACTCCTTAGCGTTAGCGGGTGGCGGAGTTCCTCCGCCAGAGCCTCCAGCGCTAGTACTTCCACCACTACATCCAATGCCAAGAAGGACAACAAAACATAAGCAAAGAGCCCCGACTTGCCGTGGGCAGCGCTGAGTTTCTTTCGGCAGAATCACATCGTCCCTTTCCGATAATCATCACTTGGAACACTTTTGAGTAGTATCGCAATTTTACGATCGGCGCCTAGGCCTCGCAAAGCAATCCGGTCTGAATTCCATATCTCATCGCAGGTGTTGTTCTTTGCGTTTGTTCACTCTGCAAAAAATGTAGTATGCGAACCGCAAATTGTACGCAACCTCGCGGTGCTTGTAGTGAGCATCGGATCGGGATTGCTGCCAGTCGTGAATATTTCAACCGATCAACGCGGCAATCCGGGCTGCATTGTGGAAAAAATTGTGGATCGTTTCTCTCGTTTCCTCGCTTTTCCGCAGCTTTTTTGCCTTGCCAACTGTCGCTTGATTCTGATAGGCGAAGCAAGTCCTTATTTATCAATAGGGATCGAGAAGCTCCGCTGCCGCAACCAGTCGCCAGAATGTGCCGGAGCTGCAACCCGCATCTGAGCGGTTTTGCACAGATGAAGATGAAAATAATGTGACTAAAGTATCTTGTACTCCCCGAATCCAGGTCACTTCTGCGAATCTTCCCCGATCCGCAACACCGCCAGGAACGCCTCCTGCGGAATATCCACCTTGCCGATTCGCTTCATCCGCTTCTTGCCTTCCTTTTGCTTTTCCAACAACTTCCGCTTGCGGCTGATGTCGCCGCCGTAGCACTTCGCCAGCACGTTCTTGCGCAGCGCCGCCACCGTCTCGCGGGCGATGATCTTGGCCCCGATGGCCGCCTGAATCGCCACCTCGAACTGCTGCCGCGGAATCAGTTCGCGCATCTTCGCCACCAGCGCCTTGCCGCGCTCGTAGGCAAAGTCACGGTGAACGACGATCGAAAGCGCATCCACCGGCTCGCCGGAGACCAGTATGTCCATCTTCACCATCGGCGAGGCCCACTCCCCGGCTAACTGATAGTCCAGCGATGCGTAGCCGCGCGAGATCGACTTGAGCCGGTCGTAGAAGTCGAGCACAATCTCGTTCAGCGGCAACTCATAGGTGAGCAGCACCCGTGTGCCGGTCACATATTCAAAGTTCAACTGCTTGCCGCGCTTTTCTTCCACCAGCTTGAAGATGCCTCCCACGTACTCCTCGTTGGTAAGTATCTTGGCAGTAATCACCGGCTCGCGAATCTCGTCGATGTTTGTCGGTTCCGGCCAGCGCGAGGGATTGTCCACTTCCACCACGCTGCCGTCGGTCAGCGTGATGTGGTAGCGCACCCCGGGCGCGGTGGTAATCAGGTCCAGCTCGTACTCCCGCTCCAGCCGCTCCTGGATGATCTCCATGTGCAGCAGGCCCAGAAAGCCGCAGCGGAAGCCGAAGCCCAAGGCTGCCGAACTCTCCGGCTCGAAGAAGAACGATGCGTCGTTCAGCCGCAGCTTTTCCAGAGCGTCGCGCAGCAGCGTATGCTCGTGCGAGTCCACCGTATAAAGTCCGCTGAAGACCATCGGCTTCAGTTCTTCAAAGCCCGGCAACTGCTCGCCAGCGGGCCGCGCATCCTCGGTGACCGTGTCGCCGATCTTGGTGTCGGCAACGTTCTTGATTGTCGCCGCAAAGAAGCCCACCTCGCCGGCCTTCAACTCGGCAATCTCCACCGGCTTGGGCATGAGTACGCCCATTGAGTCCACGTCGTAGCACTTGCCGTTGGACATGAAGCGTATCCGCCGCCCTTTGCGCAGCGTTCCCTGCATCACGCGCACCAGCACAATCACCCCGCGATAAGCGTCGAACCAGGAGTCGAAGACCAATGCTTGGAGCGGAGCGTCTGGATCTCCGGTTGGGGGGGGGAGCCGATGCACAATGGCTTCCAGCACTTCGTCGATGCCCACGCCGGTCTTCGCGCTCACCGGAATCGCATCGGTGGCGTCCAGGCCAACGGCCTTCTCGATCGCCTCTTGCGTGCGCACAATGTCCGCCGAGGGAAGATCGATCTTGTTGATGACCGGAATGATCTCCAGGCCGTGATTGATGGCCAGATAAGCGTTGGCCAGCGTCTGCGCCTCCACGCCCTGGCTGGCGTCCACCACCAGCAGAGCGCCCTCGCACGAGGCCAGCGAGCGCGAGACTTCGTAACTGAAGTCGACATGGCCGGGCGTGTCGATCAGATTGAGCTGATACGTGTTGCCGTCGTGCGCCTTGTACATCATGCGCACCGCATGGGCCTTGATGGTGATGCCCCGCTCACGCTCCAGGTCCATCGCGTCGAGTATCTGCGCCTGCATCTCGCGCCCCGTCACCGAGCCGGTAAACTCCAGCAGACGGTCGCTCAGCGTCGACTTGCCGTGGTCGATGTGGGCGATGATGGCGAAGTTTCTGAGGAAGCGAGCGTCCATGCGGAGGCTTTCAAAACAAATGGGTTGCGGGCGCGCAGACGGCCCGCCTTGGCGGCTCGCCCATGGTTTAGCTTATCATCGGCGAACTGGGCGAGTAGCCCCGCTCCAGGAGAGAGTCACAAGCCACGCTGCGGGTGCCCCCGAGCCTGTCCTGAGCTTGCCGAAGGATCCCTTGCTTGTGGGGACCGGGGATGGAAGACTCACACTACGCTGTCCTCGGATTCACAATTGGAGTATCCCTATGGCGCGTGAGAGGCGAGAGTAATCGGCAACTGCCCGAGTGATTGCACTACCGGCAGTTCGACTCCTCTTCCCCCGGTCCCCAAAAGCTAGGGATTCTTCGGCAAGCTCAGGACAGGCTCGGGGGCATCCTCAACTTGATAAACTATTTATGAGATCAGGGCAACCCGCCCACCTGCCCGCCGAATTGAATATTATGGTATTGTCAACCGCTGGAGGATTCTATGCGTTTCACTAGGATGGCTGTCCTGTCTCTCCTGCTTTCCCCGATCGCTTATTCGCAAACGTCGGATTCAAACCGTTCAGGAATCTCGCCGTCGGTCAATACGGTTCCTCCCGCCCCTCAAGTGCAAACCCCCGCCGCCCAAACACCACAGCCGCCAAGCTACGCGAACTACTCAATTATGCTAGTGAACCCCGCCACCGGCGGTGGTGCGGTGGTTCTCATGCACAATCCGAAGAATGAACTGGAATTTGTAGAGGTGAATAGTACGAAACAGGCGCTATCAGCAGGCTATGTCGCGGTGCGCGCGGTCGAACTCGGCGAGTTTATCAGCCTCCTAAAAGAGGAAAATGCCCGGCTCACTGCGGATAATACTCACTTACAAAGCGAACAGGCAAAACAGGTTGCAGCCGCACCTACCCTTTTCACACCATCGCAAGCTGATCTTGAGGCTCAACAGCGCGCGCAAACGGCGGCAGACAAGGCTGCCCGGCGCCAGCAGATGATTCAGACTTGGTTGATGTTCCGCGCCCTCACGCCGCCAGTTCAGATACCAATGCCGGTATATCAGCCTGTCCCCAATCCGAACGCGAATCGATTGCAGACCAACTGCACAACGCAACGCAGTGGGGATACCTCCTACACGGACTGCCATTAAGCGCCCCTCGCGGTATTTGCCAACTATGATGAGTAAGCGCGTCTATAAATTCGTATCCGCTGAATTCGGCATCGCTGACCTGAAAGACCGGCGCCTGAAGCTGACGCTCGTTGACGATCTCAACGATCCGTTCGACCTTAATGCGATCGACACCACGAACCCGCG
>Ga0181520_10000661_pt1 | contig 74411 bp, 58 predicted proteins | sample PEATcosm2014_Bin_29_FD_132451 | JGI IMG/M metagenome (GOLD analysis project Ga0181520, IMG submission 132451) | Peatland microbial communities from MTU Mesocosm Facility, Houghton, MI, USA - PEATcosm2014_Bin02_30_metaG | ecosystem: Environmental > Terrestrial > Soil > Wetlands > Peat | place... | reverse complement strand
TGTGTTGTTAGATGCGCCAGTGGCCTTGGTAATCTCCCAGCCACTCAGATTCACTGCCGTCGTGGGATCGGGATTGTAGACCTCCAGCCAATCGGCGGTGTTTGAGACGTTGCCGGGCAGGGTGTCCGTGATGCCGGACTTGTTGCCTGGGTCGACCTCGCTGATGATGGGGGCCAGCGACAACAGTCGTCGCACTTCCAAGCATTCCAGGCGCAGCAGTCGCCCTCGCAAAAGCCCTTCGCCCAGCTTGCGGCCCCACCGCTTTGCCGACCTGCGAGAACCCCTCTTCTGGCGACTTCGAGACATTTCCCATCTCCCCCAACGAGAATTTCCCCCGATCTAGTGACGCAATGCCCTGTCACTATTAGCAGCATAAACGCCATTCTAGCAGAAATTCAACAATTTGTCATTGATCGGGGGCGTGGCTGTTAAATTCCTATCGTGGCGAGATGGCAAAGGGAGGGGTGCAAAGTACGGCAACCTGAAACGGGGCCGTCCGCGCGTAATGCAAAGACCAAGTTAGCACACCCGAACATGTTCGTATAAGCTGGGGTCGATGGCTTCTCATAATTGATAAGTCGGGCGAGATTTGAACCACGTCAGAACCATACTTATTTCTTTGTCAGTCCGAAACGAACTCGCCGCCCAACTCCCTGCGAATAGCCTGCAACTCCTCGGTGGCGTCCAACTTGAACTGCCCCGGCTTTCCCGCCCGTGAGTACCAGTACATACTATTGCTGCGGTCGCCTTCGATCTTGTGCAACACGGCATGAATCCAGTAGGCCGTCTGGTTTTCGATGTTCTGCACGATCTTATGGGCCTGGTCCCAGTCGCCGGCCAGCGCCAAGTCGATGGCCCGAATCAATTCCTGCATGGCGTGTTTTCCTATACCGCCGGCCGCCCAATGCTGTAATACTTAAAACCGGCCTTCTTCATCCGCTCGGCACGGTACAGGTTCCGGCCGTCGAAAATCACGGGCTGCCGCATCAGGCTGCGCAGCTTATCGAAGTCCGGGTTGATAAAGTGCTTCCACTCGGTAACGATCGCCAGGGCGTCGGCGCCTTCCAGCACCTCGTCGCGATGGCTGCAATAGGTAAGCTTCTCGCCGTAGCGCTGGCGGATGTTGTCGATCGCCTCGGGGTCGTAGACCCGCAGCTTCGCGCCCTGGCTGAGCAGATTGTCGATCAGCACCAGCGAGGGGGCCTCGCGCACGTCGTCGGTGCCCGGCTTGAAGGCCAGCCCCCAGACACCGACGGTCAGGCCGGCCAGCTTGCCGTGGAAATGCTTCGCGATTTTCTCGTAGAGGACCGACTTCTGACAGGCGTTCACCTCGTGAACGGCGTCGAGAATCCGCGGCTGCACGCCGTGCGCGCGGGCCACCGCCGCCAAGGCCCTGACGTCCTTGGGGAAGCAACTGCCGCCATAGCCCACGCCGGGGAAGAGGAAGGCGAAGCCGATGCGGCTATCGTGGCCGATGCCGCGGCGGACGTCGTTGATGTCGGCCCCGGCCCGCTCGCAGATGTTGGCCATCTCGTTGATGAAGCTGATCTTCGTCGAGAGCAGGGCATTGGCCACGTACTTGGTCATCTCCGCGCTCTCCGGCGACATGCACAACAGCGGCTTGTCGGTCCGCAGGTAGGGCTGGTACAGGTCCGAGAGCACGTCGTGGACCTCCGCGTCGTTGGTTCCGACAACCACGCGGTCGGGCTTCATGAAGTCGTCGATGGCGGCCCCTTCCTTGAGGAACTCGGGGTTGTTCGCCACGCGGCAGGCGTGGCCCGTGAGTTGGCCCAGCCGTGCCGTGACGGCGGCGTTGCTACCCACCGGCACGGTGCTCTTGAGGACCACGATTGCGTCGGGGGCCAGGTGCGGGGCCAGGTCGCCCACAACCGTCCACAAGGCCGAAAGATCGACCGAGCCGTCGTCGGCCGGCGGCGTGCCCACGGCCAGAAAAACGATCTTAGCCTGCGCCACGGCGGAGGCAAGGTCCGTCGTGAAGTGCAACAACCCGGCTGCCGCGTTCCGCGAAATCAACTCCGCCAGGCCCGGTTCGTAGATAGGCACGTCGCCGCGCTGCAGCCGCTCGATCTTCCGCGCGTCGCAATCGACGCACGTCACGTCGTTCCCGGTTTCGGCCAGGCAGGTGCCCGTAACTAATCCGACGTAACCCGTTCCGACAATCGCCAGTTTCATGGTTCCTCCGTCGTATCTTCTTCAGCTTTCTCGGCGGTTTCCTCCCGCGGCACGCGTTTCACGGCCACCAGGGTGTCGCCCTCCTCAAGACTCATGAAGCGCACGCCTTGCGTATTGCGGCCGATGATGCTGATGTCGCCGGACGGTATCCGCTGGATCTTGCCGCGGGCGGTCATCATCAGCAATTCGTCGCCCTCGCGGATGCGGACGATGCCGATCACGGGGCCGTTGCGCTCGGTGGTCTTGATGTCGTGCAGGCCCTTGCCGCCGCGCCGCTGTGTGCGGTACGAGCGCGAGGAGGAATGCTCGCCCTCGCCTTCGCCCTCGGCGCCTTCCGTCTCGCCGCTCTCCTCAGGCTCGTCCTGTTCGGCCAAATCCTGCGGTTCCACTGCCTCGTCGTCGCCGGCCTCGCCTTGGGCGAGATCTTCCGGCAGGTTCGGGCCGAAGGGGGTCCGCTTGCCGTAGCCGTTGGCGCAGGCCGTCAGGAGCGTGGCCTCGGGATCGGCCACGACCATGCCCACGACGTAGTCTTCCTTGCTCAGGCGGATGCCTTTCACGCCGCTGGAATCGCGGCCCATGGGCCGCGCGTCGGCTTCCTTGAAGCGGATCGCCATGCCCTTGGACGTGGCCAGCACCAGCTCATCGCCCTTGCGAGCCACGACGACGTCGACCAACTGGTCGCCTTCGCGGAGCTTGATAGCGATGATGCCGCCGGTCCGCGGGCGGCAATAGGCATCCAGCGGTGTCTTCTTCACCAGGCCGTTGGACGTGGCCATGACCAGGTAGTGGTCCGGCAGGGTGAAGTCGCGGACGGCACGGCAGTCGGTGATCCGTTCGCCCTCTTGCAGGCTGAGCAGATTGACGACCGCGCGACCACGGCTGTCACGGGCCGATTGCGGCAGATCGTAAACCTTGCGCCAGTAGACCTTGCCCTGGTTGGTGAAGAACATGAGGTACGAGTGCGTGCTGGCCACGAAGAGGTGCTCGATGGGGTCTTCCTCTTCGGTCTTGGCCCCAGTCAGCCCCTTGCCGCCGCGGTGCTGGGCACGGTAGGCTGTGACGGGCGTCCGTTTGACGTAGCCGTTGCTGCTGATGGAGACGACCATCGTCTCCTCGGGGATCAGGTCCTCGAGATCGACCTCGCCGATCTCCTCGCCGCTGATCTCCGTCCGCCGCGGCTCGGGATACTTCTTCTTCAACTCCTTGAGGTCTTCGCGGATGATGTCGAGGATGTTGTTCCGATCGGATAGGATGCGGTTGTATTCGCGGATCTTCGCCAACAACTCCTGGTGCTCGCCGCCGAGCTTTTCCTGCTCCAGGTTGACCAACTGGCCGAGCGTCATGCGGAGGATGGCGTCGGCCTGCACGGGCGTGAGCGAATAGGTTTCCTGCGTGCCTCGCTCGGCCTGGAAAATCTCGTAGCCGCCGTCGCCCAGGGCGCGGCGGAGCATGGCCGCCGGCGTTTGAATGAGCATCAGGCGATGCTTGGCCTCCTCCTGGTTGGCCGACGTGCGAATGGTGCGGATCACTTCGTCGATGTTGGCCAAGGCCAGCAAGAGGCCCTCGAGCGTGTGCTTCCGCTGGCGGGCCTTCGCCAACAAGTACAGCGTGCGGCGGCGGATGACGATCTCGCGGTGGCGGATGAACTCCTCCAGGAGCTCCTTGAAACCCATCACCCGCGGCTTGCCGTCGACCAGGGCCAGGAAGATCAGCGAAAATGTGTCTTGCAGCGGCGAGAACTGGTAGAGCTGGGCGAGCACGACCTCCGGATCGGCGTCTTTCTTCAGTTCCAGCACCAGGCGGACCGGCTCCTTCAGGTCGCTCTCGTTGCGCGAGGCGGAAATGCCGGGGATGCGGCCGTCGTTGACCAGCTCCGCAATCCGTTCTTCCACGCGGTCGCGGGCGGCCTGGTAGGGCACCTCGTTGACGACGATGCGGAAACGGCCCTTGCCGTGCTCCTCGATACGGGCACGAGCGCGAAGCGTGATCGTGCCGCGGCCCGTGTAATAGCCTCGCCGCAATCCGGCCCGGCCGCAGACGATGTTGCCGGTGGGGAAGTCCGGCCCGGGAACGATTTCCATCAGCTCATCGATGGAGATGTCGGGATCGTCGATCAGGCGGATCAGGGCGTCGCAAACCTCGACCAGGTTGTGCGGCGGGATGGAGGTGGCCATGCCCACCGCGATGCCTTGCGAACCGTTCACCAGCAGATTGGGAAACTTCGACGGCAAGACCGACGGCTCCGTGCCCTTCTCGTCGTAGGTGGGCAGGAAGTCCACCGTGTCCATCTTCATGTCGTCCATCATCGAGGCGGCGACCGTGGACATGCGGGCTTCGGTATAACGCATGGCTGCGGCGGGGAGTCCGGCGATCGAGCCGAAATTGCCCTGCTTGTCGACCAGCGGATAACGCGTGGCCCAATCCTGGGCCATACGGACCAGGGTCGGGTAGATGGCCATGTCGCCGTGCGGGTGGTAGCGTTTCATGGTCTCGCCCACGATACCCGCGCACTTGGACGTGGACGACCCGGGCGTGAGGCCCAGGTCGGACATGGCCACGAGGATCCGCCGCTGCGACGGCTTGAGCCCGTCGCGCACGTCGGGCAGTGCCCGGCTGACGATCACGCTCATCGAGTAGGTCAGGTAGCTGTCCTTGAGCTCTTCGTCGATGGGCCGGGGGACCAGTTTGCCCAGGTGGATATCACCGCTAGGCGAGGGGGTTTCTTCCGGTGCGTCGTCCTCGGGATCGGGCGGTTCGGGTGGGAGGTTGGAATCGGTGGACAAGAGGCATCCTTTCGTCGTCAAACCACATGGCCAACGTGCCCGAGAACCCAGTCCCCACGGGGCCGCGGCTGGGCCCAGCAAGGCATCTCGAGGCGACTCGCAAGCAAAGGCCGCATCTTCTTTCCTGGCGGAAACTTACGGCTTATGTGCAAGGCGATGGCAAAGAGAGAAATTATAGCGGTTTTGGCGATCTTCTTCAACGCCTTGCGGCAAAAAAATGGGCTTGATTTTACAGATTGCCCCCGCCGCACGCCGTTGCCATAATATGTTTCATGGCAACACTTTCCGAGGCATTGGCGATCGCCATCGAACACCACCAAAACGGGCGGTTACAAGCGGCTGAACAGATCTATCGGAAAATTCTCGCGGTCGAGCCGAATCATGCGGAAACGCACCTCCACTTGGGTCATGCGCTGCGGGAACAGGGAAACCAGGCGGAGGCGATCGCCTGTTACCGTCAGGCGCTGCGGTGCAAGCCCGACTATGCCGAGGCCCACGCCAACCTGGGCGGCGCAGCGGAAGAGGCCGGCGATCTCCGCGGTGCCGAGGATTTCTTTCGCGCCGCGGTGCGGCACGATCCCCGCTTCGTGTTCGCGCATTACAAATTGGCGGAACTCCTGGGCGGGAAGTTGCCCGAATGCGACCTGGCCGCGCAGCGCCGCTTGCTGGAAGACACGGGCCTGACCGACGCGCAGCGGATACCGCTGCATTTCGGCCTGGCCCTGGTCATGGACGGGCGGGGCGAGTACGCCGCGGCCGCCGCGCACCTGGAGCGGGCCAACGCGCTGCAACTGGCCGAGTGGCAGACACGGGGTCAGTCCTACGACGCCCCGCGGCACGAGTTCCTTGTCGCCGAGACGATGGCCGCCTGTACCCCCGAGTTTTTCCAGCGCGTTCGTGGCTTCGGCCTGGAAAGCGAACTCCCGGTATTCGTCGTAGGTCTGCCGCGGAGTGGCACCACACTGATCGAGCAGATCCTGGCCAGCCACAGCCGGGTCTTCGGCGCGGGCGAGATCAAACTGGTCCCCGACAGCATGGCCGCGCTGGGCGCACAAGACCGGGAGCCCTTCGAATGTCTTCGCCGCCTGGACCGTGAAACGACCCGCCGGCAGGCCGCCCGGCACCTGGAGCGACTCCGCGAATTAAGTCCGGCGGCCTTGCGCATCGTCGACAAGATGCCGGACAATTATCTCTTCCTGGGCCTCTTGGCGGCCCTCTTCCCGCGGGCGAAGTTCATCCACTGCCGCCGCGACTTGCGCGACGTGGCCGTCTCCTGCTGGATGACGCGTTTCCGCGAAATCCGCTGGGCCAACGACCCACAGCACATCGCCTCAAGGTTTCGCGCGTACCAGAGGCTGATGGAACATTGGCGGAAGGTCCTGCCTGCGCCGCTCTTGGAAATCGACTACGAGGAGACCGTGTCCGATCTGGAAGGCGTGGCCCGCCGGCTCGTGGCCTGGTGCGGCCTGGAGTGGGAGCCGCAGTGCCTGGAGTTCCACCGCACGAAGCGGCCGGTCCGGACCGTCACCGCCGTGCAGGTCCGCCAGCCGGTCTTCCGCACCTCGGTCCAGCGCTGGAAGCACTACGAAGCGGAGCTGGGGCCGCTATTTGTGCTCCTGAATAGCTTTGCGTGATTCCCCGAAGATGACGAACACCGGTTTGCTTGTCCCGCCCTGGCCCGCGCGAAAGTGGGTCGCTGTGGGGAAATTGACAGGAGTGGAACAGTCTCGTTTTGTTCGGTAGGTAGAAGCTGTCACTCGTCGCGTAGCGACGCTATGATGGTAGCCGTGGGTTTCAACCCACGGACGAAATCCCCTCCACGCCTTCCCCGTCGCGTAGCGATGATTGAAGATCAATCGTCGCTACGCGACGGAGGAAATACGTGCACATTGCAAACCGTGGGTTGAAACCCACGGCTACCAGCGGCGGTCGCTACGCGACCAAATCCACACGACAGCGAATGGACCGAAAATGGGATAGACCGCATGCCCTCAGCCGGGTCGATTTCGCGCAGGCCGGTGCCACCCTACGACGATCCTTTGGCCGGCCGCAACGAGATAGCTTCAAGCGAACGGCGTGGAAGCCGCGTCAAACACGGCTTCAACTCGTTTCCGCCGGGGCGGGATCCGGCACTACGAGGTAGTCGCTCGCCGGTGACAAGGCAGCGGTCGGCGCTAGGCCCTCTTTGCTCAACTTCCCGCCCAGCAATACCAGGTTTTCCGGCGCTGCCAAGCCCGTCGGGCGACCGTCCCAGGTGATCACGATCGGGGTTGCCGCATCTTGAGAGAAACTCTCGACCAGTTCGGCAAAACCGGCCTTCTCGTCCAGTTGCGTCACTTTACGTTTCATCACCTGGACGACGGCAAGATTGGCCGTTGCCCGGGCCGAGGAATCGTGCGCGGCGCAATCTGCGGTGACGATGCCGAGGAGTTTTCCATGATCGTCGACCACCGGCAGCGCGGCAAGGCGAACACGACGGAGCAGCAGGAGGGCGTCGGCGGCGAGTTCGTCCGGCCGCAACGTGCAGGGCAGCGGCGTCATCACGTCCCGGGCGCATGCGCCCTCGAAGAGCTTTCCGGGCGCGGCAAAGCTGGCCCAGGCCTCGTCCTGGTCGTCCAACTCGCCGTGGCGCACCACGCAATCGCCGCCCGAGGCCTTCGCCAGATCGAGCGCGGCGGCACAGCGGCGGAGGATCTCATCGGCCGTCGCCGGCTTGTCAACGTCCGGCTCGGCGACGCCGAAACTCGCCGTGAATTGCAGGCGGCACTCGCCGATAACGATCTCGGACTGCGCCCAGTCTTGCCGCAAGCGTTCTGCCCAAGCGGTCGCTTGCTCGCCGGCCAATCCGCTGGGAAGCAGCCCGAATTGGCCGCTGCCCAGCGAGGCCATGAAGGCCGATTCTTGCGTCAATTCCTGCACGCGTGCGGCAATGCAACGCAGCACGGTTTGGCCGGCGTGTTGGCCGAAACGACTATCGACCCGCTGGAAGAAATCGACTTCCATCAAGACGCACGTTCCGCCAGGCGATTTTCCCGAGTTGCCGGACAACTGCCGGTTCAGCCGGCTTTCCAGCGCGGGGCGATTGGGCAGCCCGCTGAGGGGATCGAGTCTGGCCTGCTGGGCCAGGCGCCGCTCCAGTTCGAGTTCCCGCGCCCCCACGCGCAGGCGGGCGAGCAATTCGCAGTAAACGACTGGTTTGGCGAGAAAGTCGTCAACTCCGGCTTCCAGGGCTTTGTGCAGCGCATGTACGTCCGGCGAATTTGTCAAGAGCAGCGTAAAGACCTCGCCGGGGGCCCGCCGCGCCGATTCACGACGGCTGATCTCCAAGGCCTCGTCGAAGCTGGGTTGGCCGTCGACGATCAAGAAGTCGGGTGCGACCGACTCCAACGCGGCCGCCGCCTGCGCAAACGCGCCGACCTGCGTGACTTCGCAACCACAGATGTTCAGCAGCTTCCCCAAGCAACGGAGTAGCCCCCGATCTTCCGACACCAACACTACGCCGATTGGCCGCGAACCCATGGCGATGCTCGTATTCTGACGAAAAGCGTCCGCCGACAAGCGAGTACAAGAGACAATAAGCGACAGACGCCTGTTTCAACTGTAGGTCATAAATGCGGTCGCGGCGTGTTTTTGGGGAAATCGTAACGTCTCAGCGGAATGAAGTGCTTCTTGGAGACCCCACCGAGCTCGTCTCGGTCGGTGAATAAGGTTGGGTGGCTAAGAAAACGCCTCGCCACCGAGTGTCGTCCGCGGCCTCGCAGCCTGGGCCGCCTCCGGCGGCCCAGGCTGCGAGGCCGCGGACGAAGGCTGGGCATGGGCCCCGTTTAGCAGTTCAACCTCCTTCACCGACCGAGACAAGCTCGGTGGGGTCGTTGCTGCATTCCGCTAAATAGTTAGAGGAAATCGCATTTTTCCGCTTGGGGGCAAAATAAATGTTAAGCTTTATCAGTGGAAAAAGCGGACTTCTCTTGCAGGGCCATTCGGCCTGTCGAGTCGTCGCTGCGCGGAATCCTTGAGTGAAATTGGCGGAGAGCATGCGAACCCAAATCATTTCGGAACACGGCTTGGGCCTGCCTTGGCTCGAGTACCTGCCCGTCAAGGACGGTCCCCCGGAACAGGCGATCCTCGATAAGTCGCCCTTTGTCATCGGCCGCGGCGAATCGGCCGATCTGCAAGTCGTCTCCCACGGCGTCTCGCGCGAACATGCCACGATCGTGAGCGAAGGCCGGCTCTGCCGCATCCGCGATCTCGGCAGCACCAACGGCACGTTCGTCAACGGCCAACGCATCCGCGAGGCCGACCTCCGCGACGGCGACATGGTGCAAGTGGCCAACGTGGAACTCGTCTTCTACGTGGGCAAAGCTCCGTCCCGCCAGACGATGGTCACGCAGGTCCTCCCGCCGGATGCCGACGCCGATGGCGACGCCGCTGAGGACCCTCGCGACCTCGCGAACGATCTGCGGCGTGGCGTGCGGCGCTTGCACGAAATGCTGGTGTGCGGTTGCGTGCCAGGGCGCTGCAAGCCGATTGTCGATCTGCGGCAGGGGGATTTGGCCGGCTATGAAGTCCTGGATGACGAGGCCCTGCCCCCCGGCCTCGGGAATGATCCGCTACGGCCAACGATTCCGGGCCGCGTGGCCACCAGGGTTCGCCATTTGCGACGGATGCGCGGCATCGAGCAGGCTATGGCGGCGGCGGGGGAAAAATTCGTCTTGCTGAGCGTGCAGCCGGCCGAGATCGCCTCGGGGAAATTCCTGGAATGGGCCAGCGCGTTGTGCGAGCTTGTGCCGGACGCGAATCGCCTGGTGCTTGCGGTGCCGTCGGGAGCGGTGAAGGAAGCCGCCCCAGCCCTCGCGCTCGGCGGCCGGCTCCGTGAACTGGGTGTGGCTGTCGCCCTCTTCAATCTCGGCGGCAAGGACGCCGGCGCGGCGCTGCTCGAAGAGATACGCCCCGAATTCGCCCGGCTGGCTGCCTCGCTCATCTGCGGCGCTGCGGGAAATTCGCCGAATTCGCGCGCCCTGCAAACGATGATCCGGACCGCCGCAGAAAACGGAACGCGGGTGATTGCCGCGGGAATCGGCAGTCCCGCGGAACGGGCCGCGTGCGTGGAAGCCGGCTGCGCGTTGGGGCAAGGCACATTGTTCGAAGAGCCTAAGCGGGCCGCGGTTCCCGCACGGAGGAGCAACCTCGCTGGATTGCCGGTCGCCCCGGATTCCTTTTACCTGTCCCTCGCACTGGATTCAATCGAGCGCGCTTGACAACATCGGTTCCCGGCAAAAACCGGGGACTGCGGAGATTCACACCTTCCGTTAACATTTTTAAGAAGCTGTTTAGAAACCGCTGTAGCCTCGATGTAGCGTTTTTTAGCAGCTCTTGAGGAAAACCTATCGTGCCGCCGATGGCTTGCATGAGGCCGGAAATCATCCCCGGATATACGATCCGCGAGCGGATCGGCGCCGGCGGCTATGGCGAGGTCTGGAAAGCCGACGCGCCCGGCGGACTGGTCAAGGCGGTCAAGTTCGTCTATGGCTGCCTGGAAGGGGAACGCGCCAGCCGCGAACTCAAGGCCCTGGGTCGCATCAAGGAGGTCCGCCACCCCTTCCTGCTCTCCTTGGAACGCATCGAGGTCATCGACGGCCAGTTGGTCATCGTCACGGAACTGGCCGACGCCAGCCTGATGCAGCGCTTCGAAGAGTGTACGGCGGCAGGGGAGCGGGGCATCCCCCGCCAGGAACTGCTGGTCTACCTGAGCGATGCGGCCGATGCGCTCGACTACATGCGCGAGACGTTTTCGCTGCAGCACCTCGATATCAAGCCGGAAAACCTCCTGATCCTCAGCGGCCGGGTGAAGGTTGCCGATTTCGGCCTGGTCAAAGACATCCAAGACGTCACCGTATCGCTGGTTGGCGGCATGACCCCCGTCTACGCCGCGCCGGAGGTGTTCAACGGCCATCCCAGCCTGCATAGCGACCAGTACAGCCTGGCTGTTGTCTACCAGGAACTGCTTACGGGTGTCCTGCCGTTCTCGGGACGCGACCACGCGCAACTTGCCACCCAGCACCAGTGCAGCAGTCCCAGGCTGGCGCCGCTGCCGGCCGACGATCGGCCCATTATCGCCCGGGCACTGGCCAAGGACCCCGCCAATCGCTTTCCCTCCTGTCGCGAACTGGTCGATCAGTTGCGCAACGGCGGCGAGTCCCAGAGGTCGGTCGGCCGCGCGGAATCGCCCACGGCGGCCTCCAAGGGTGGCCGGGAAGATACCAGTGCGGCGAAGACCGCGAATACGGTTTCCCACGAGCAGAAGAATCGCGATAGGCAGAACCGACAGGCTGCCGCGGCCTCCGGGCCAACTATATCGCTGGAAGACATTGTCCACTCGTCGGATTCCGACGTCGGCCTTCCACTGTCACTACTGCCTCGGCCGGACATCAAGCCAGCGCCGGCAACCCCCAAGGATTGGCCGTTCGTTTCTAGCGGGCCGGCGGACACGGTCGAGGACTTGCCGCCGCTGGAGATCGCGCCGGACGCGTGGACGCCGCATCCTTGCCTGGTACTCGGCCTGGGCGGCACGGCCGGGCACGTTCTCCGTTGCCTTCGCCAGCGGTGGTCCGAGCGTTTCGGTGATCCGGCGGCCGTGCCGGCCTTGCGCATGCTGCTGGTGGACAGTGGTCGGCGGGCACTTGCTGAGGCAACCGAAGGGGAGCCGTCGCAGGCGCTGGACGCGGCGGATACGCTGGCGATGCCACTTCGCACGCAAGACGAGTACTCCGCAGCGCCGGAAAGGTATCTGACCTGGTTAAGGCGGCGGTGGTTCTGCCGTATCCCGCGATCGCACTGCACGGAAGGGCTTCGCCCTTTGGGCCGCCTGGCCTTGGTCGATCACGGCCAGGAGCTGATCGCCCAGCTAAAAACGGCGGTTACCACGATGATCTCGGCCGAGGCAATCGCCGCTTCGACTCAGAGTATCGGACGGGAAATGGCCCCATCGCCGGAGGTCATTCTCGTTGCCTCGATTTCTGGCGGCGCCGGTGGGGGCATGCTGCTCGACGCGGCCTATGCGGTCCGCAAGGTGCTGGCCGATCTTTCCCTTTCCCACGCGCGGCTGACGGGCGTGCTCTTACACTCGACCGGTCGCAGCCCGCACGACAAGCTGTTGGCGAGGGCTAACACGTGTGCCTGCCTGCGCGAATTGCAGCACTTCGGCAGTCGAGGATATCCGGGCGACGCCGATCTGGGACTGCCCGCATTTGACGGCATTCCCCCCTTCGATGCGACACGCATCGTGCATCTGGGTGACGGGCTCAACGAGGAAGAATTCCATCAGGCGGTGGAGAACGTCGGGCAGTATCTCGACCTGGCCACGGCCACGTCGGGCGGCTTGCTGTTCGGCGCGGACCAAGCGGAGGAAGAGTCGGAGATGACGGTGCGCACCTTCGGCATGTCTCCGATCGGACGGGCGCAGATCGTCGATTCACTTGCTTCCAACGAAGGCTCTGAATTGCTGCCCAATGAAACTGGCCAGTCTCTGGTCGCGTCCGGACTTCTGAAATCCTGCCTGGAAAGCGCCGCACCCCTCCTGACGGCGTGCGGCGGGAGTCGTCGCCTGTGGCTGATTGGCGAGGACGACGGCGTCAGGGCCACGCTTCGAGCCGAAATTGAGCGCGAGACGGCGCAATCACCCTCCGTAGCGGTCGATTCCCAGGGCGATTTTGTGGTAGGATGGGAGGTTGAGGGCCTGTCGCTGGCGCGTGTTGCCGCATGCCTCATGGACAGCCAGCCCGACATCGCTCAACTTGCCTTGCGCCTGCACACCCGCCTGGACATCGCCTGGTGACCAACCGGCCAACCTGGGAATTCCGAAGAACACCATGAAGAACTCGTTTTCTTGCGCCATTGCCTCTGGATTTGTCTTCCTGGCCGTCTGGGTCTATTCGTGCCATCCGGCCGTGGCCGAAGATCCGGGACGAGCGCCGACAGGCACCGTCACCGATCCCAAAGGGCTGTTGGTGGAATCCGACGGCCTGGAGTTTCGTTTCAGCTACTTCCCCTCGCTGGACCGGCTGCGGGTACTAGTGCTGCATCCCGCGGCGAAGTTTGCAACGTGGGAAGTGACGCTTTCCGCCCAGGGCCGAAGCGAGGTCTTGGCGCAGCGGGCCGGGAAGCTGCCCATGGCCGCCGCTGGCGAGACGATTCCTTTGCCCGCGCTGGCAGACGGCACGTATGAAGTCAAGCTGACGCTCATCGCCCAGGATGGATCGCGCCGCGAACTGCAGCGGACATTCCAGCGCAAACACTTCCCCTGGGAAAAGAACCACTTAGGGCAGGATCGCGTGGTGATTCCGCCATTCACGCCGCTGGTAGCGAGCGTAGACCCGGCGAGCGTCAGTTGTGTGCTCCGCCGCCATGACATGGACGGCACGGGGCTGTGGAAACAGGTTGTCAGCCAGGGACATGAACTGCTGGCCGCGCCCATGCGGTTGGAGATCGAGTCGCAGGGCAAGACCTATATCGCCGCCGGCAACCGGCTTGCGCTGGCGGAGAAAGCGGCCGACCGCGTTCAGGGCGGCGGTACATGGACGGCCGGGCCGATCGCGGGCCGCACGGAGTTCGCCTTCGATTACGACGGTATGATGAAGGTCACTTTCCAGCTTGGCACAGCCGGCCAGCGGCTGGACGCCATGCAATTGGTCATCCCGCTGAAGACCGACGAGGCCTGGCTGATGCACGCGGTCACCGATCTCCTGCGGTTCCACTACGCGGGCCGCATCCCCGACGGCAAGGGGCTGCTCTGGGACTACGGCGGCGCGACGCACGAACAGCGCTACACGCAGACCGGCCGGCCGGACGCTAACGGCAAGGTCTGGGATTCGGGGCACGTCGGTCGCTGGCAGTTGCCCGGTCCCTTTGTGCCCTATGTCTGGCTGGGCGGTCCGGAACGGGGTATCGCCTGGTTTGCCGAGAACGACCGCGATTGGAGCTTGGCTGCCGATCGGCCCACGCTGGAGATCCGCCGCCAAGGGGCTGTCACGACGCTCGTGGTACACATGGTCACACGCGGCGTCACGCTCGCGCGTCCGCGCACGATAACGTTCGGCCTCATGGCCACGCCCGCCAAGCCGATGCCCGCAAGCCCCGTGAGTTACCGCCGCTGGTGGACCGGCCCGCCCAACGAAAAGGTCAAGAACAGCGTGGGCTGCGGCCTTATGGGGGCCTGTTACTACTGGGGCTCGGCTGGCCCTTGTTACGCCTTTCATCCGGCCTTTGCGAATTACGGCATTTACGACGAGTTCGCCCGCTTGCGGAAGGGCGGCGCGATCGACCCAGCCTTTCTCGACAAGTGGCTCGCCCAGTTCACGGCCCCCGAATATGCAGCGAACCTGAGCACCTACCGTGCGCACGTCAACTGGTCGCTGAACTTCTTCTCGGGTGGGAAATGGTCCCCGCCGCCCAGCGCCGGTCGGGTGGGCTATGTCATGCCCTATACGAACGGCCGGGCCATCAACTGGGGCGAGGAAGTCCACACGTTCCTCGACGAATGGAGCAACATCGACATTGCCGATCCCCGCTGGCCGGCCGAGGAACGGTTCTTGCGCAGCAAGGACGGGACCTACCGGCTGGCCGCGTACGGCAAGGTTTCCGCTCCGGACGAGACCGGCGGCATCGCCTACGCCGTCGACCCGGTGCCAAGCTGGCAGGACCTGGTCCTCTACGAACACAAGCGGATGCTGGAGACGTTTGCCGACGGGATCTACTTCGATAACTACTTCCTCGTGCCCAACTACAATCCGCTGGGACCCGGTTATATAGATGACGAAGGCCGCCTGCGCGCGGGTGTCAACATCTTCGGCTTCCACGACCTTACCAAGCGGGTCGCCGTGATGCAGCAGCAGATGGGCCGACGGCCGATGGTTTTCCTGCACATGACCAACGCGAACATCGTGCCGATGCTCTCGTTCGGCACGCTGCTCTTGGACCACGAATGGCGGGACCAGGGCGATTTCCACGACAAGGATTTCCAGGAGCGGCTAGCGCTGGACGACGACGCCAGCCTGCTGTTGGCCGAGAGCACCGGCCTGCAAAGCGGCTGCCTGGGGATCGTCCACAACCTGTTTCACAACGACGCCCGGCTGATGCGCAACGCCCTGGGGGTGGCGCTCACGCACGAAATGCGGATGGGTGTGGACGGCGACCCGCTCAGCCAGCGGATCGGCGAACTGATGTGCAATTTCGGCTACGGGCTCCCTGATTGCCGCGTCTGGCGGTATTGGGACGAGCGGCTCCCGCTGAAGACGTCAGGCGCGGCGGTGAAGACGTTGACGCTGGCCCGGCAGGGCCAAGCGATGGCGGTCGTGGCCAGTTACGGACCGGGAGGCGAGGTCGTTTTAGAGCTTGACCGGGCTTCACTTGGCCTGCCGGACAACATCATCGCCCGGGACGCCGAGACCGGCGCGGAGCTTACACGGCTCAGCGCCGGGCGTTTCAAGCTAACGATTGCGCGCCACGATTTCCGGTTGATCGTGTTTGAGAAATTGTAGGTCTCTCTTGCCGAGAGAGACCATTGTGCTTCGCGCCGCTGAAAAACTCGGGCCCTTCCCCAGGGCGGCGCACTATTCCTTTCCGCCAGAAAGGACCTACTCGACATCCCCCCCAATTATTGCCTGCGGCCAAAATCATTGACGGCTGGCAAAAAAATCGGCTATAATGCGGGCAGTGAGACAGGGTTTGAGTAACAGCAGCCGGCCGGTGCGGCTTCTCTTCTTCATGGAAGTTATGAACTTATGGCAGTTTCTCGTCCAACCCGTGCAGCGTTTACGCTGGTCGAATTGCTGGTCGTCATCACGATTATCGGTGTCTTGATGGGTCTTCTCTTGCCGGCGCTAAACTCGGTCCGCGAATCGATGCGGCAGACGCAGTGCAAGAACAACCTCCACCAGTTCGGCACGGCCGCGCTCGAGCACCTGACAACGCAGGGCCACTATCCGTCCAGCGGTTGGGGGTTCATGTGGACGGGCGACCCCGATCATGGATTCGGCGCCAGGCAACCCGGCGGCTGGATCTACAATTGCCTGCCCTACATGGGTCTGAGCAACATCCACGATATCGGCAAGGGTCTGTCCACCACGGACAAGTTCAATGCGTTAGTACAAGCCAAATCGGCGGTCATCCCCTGGACGATTTGTCCCACTCGCCGTCGAGCGATCGCTTATCCGGCGATCGAGAACTGCGCCAATGCCGCTGCGGCCACCACGCTCAACAAGACCGACTACGCCGCCAATGGTGGGTCCAATCGTTTCCTGGGAACCGGCCCGGGCTATGGCGACAATTGTTTCGCAACCTATCCCACTTGCAATTGGTCGAACCCCGATCAATCCGCATTCAACGGCGTGTCCGGCGAGCGAAGCGAGATCAACCAGATTCCCGACGGTGCGAGCAACGTGATCTTCGCGGGAGAGAAATACCTCGATCCAAACGTATATTACACAGGCTCGGACGGGGCCGACAACGACACCTGCCTGGAAGGCAACGACTGGGACGTCAACCGCTGGGTGCAGACCGGCTACCCACCCATGCAGGACACGCGCGGCGTGAATGATTGCTCTCCCGGTTTTGGCAGCGCGCACTCCTCGGGCTGTCAGTTTGTGTTCTGTGACGGCTCGGTGAAACTGCTAAATTATTCGATCAATTTTGCCACGTATCAGAGTCTCGGGGTCCGCAACGACGGTACGCCCTTGGACACCACGTGGAACCGCTAGAGTCCATTTCACCCGCCGCGATGGCGCGGCGGTCACGGCGCCAGGAACCGGTTCTGAAAATGTCATCCAAGGATTATCCTATCGTCATGCGTCACACCTGCTCTGAAATCGGCATGCGGGCGGCTTGCCTCATGTTGGCGGCAATCGCCGGTTGTTCCCATGAACCCACGCCGCCGCCGCGTTTTCAAATCGATCCCCAACAGGCGGCCGAAGCGGCGATGAAGCTCTATGGCAAGAACGGCGACGGTACGCTGGATGCGAAAGAGCTGCGAGCCAGTCCGCCGCTGGCGGAACTCCTGTTGAACCTCAAGCACCGAACTCCCGGCCATGCGGACACGCTGACCGCAGCCGACATTTCCGGCCGCCTGGAGGAGTGGCTCAAGTCGCCCGCAACGCTTTTTCCGGCCACGTTCATGGTCTACCTTGAGGGCCGACCGCTGGAAGGCGCCACTGTGACCTTTGAGCCGGAACCGTTTCTCGGCTCCTCCTATCGTGCGCATCAAGGGCAAACCAATGCCCAGGGCAGCGTCAATTTGGATCCGGATCTCCCGAACTATCCGGGCATTTACGTGGGACTCTACCGGGTCCGCATCTCCAAGAAAGTCGACGGCAAGGAGACGCTCCCCGCGCGCTACAACACAGAAACCGAGCTCGGCCGCGAAATCGCCACCGGCATCCGCGATAACCGCGAAAACGTCTTTTTCCGGCTCAAACGCGAGTAGTACCTACCGGGCAACCGCGATTGTTTCCTCCAGAGAACCTTTTTCACCTTAGGACTGACGCAGAAATAAGTGTCGCCTTTCGCTCCGCGAAAGTAGCGCAACTTTCGCGGAGCGAAAGGCGACCATGACAGTTATTGATTTGCCGGTCCTTATTTCCAGCCGCTTGCCGTGACCGAACCCAGCAGAGACGAATTCGCCCAGCTCATGATCGGCCGCATCCAGCAGGCGGGCGAAAAGGGACGCATCGAATACCAGGCGGAGGAATTCCGCATCCGTGGCGAGGGCGAGCGGTCCGCGGCCCTGATGCTCGGCAACGCCTACAAGGAGTATTGCGCGGCGGAAGGGGAGCACCGCGAGCGGGTGCTGCGGCACTGGGTGCGGAACTGGTTCAGCGTGCTGCGCGACATGCCCGAGGATTTCGAGGACGTCAAGCCCGACCTCCTGCCGATCGTCCGTTCGCGGGCGCATTTCGAGTTGAACCAGCTTCGCAGCATGGTGGAATCGGGCACGCTGCTGAGTTGGCCCTACGTGCCCCTGGGCGAGCACTTCGGCGTGGCCTTGGTTTATGATCTGCCGGACGCCATGCGCTCCATTCCGCAGGCCAATCTCGACGCTTGGGGGCTGACGCTCTACGAGGTCCTGGAAGTCGCCCGCGAGAATCTGGCCACGCTGCCGGCGAAATTCATCGGCCCGCAGTCGGGCGAGGGCGTCTATCTATCGGCCACGGGCGACAACTACGACGCCTCGCGGATCTTGGCCCCGGAGCTGATCGGGCAGTTCCAGCTCAAAGGTGATCCGGTGGCCATGATCGCCAATCGCGACAACCTGATCGTGGCCGGCGCGGACGACGCCACGGGGTTGGAGGCGATGCTGAACCTGACCGCCGAGGCCCTGCAGCAGCTCCGGCCGATCTCCTCCGTCGCGCTGCGCTTCGACGGCGAGGAGTGGACGCCCTGGCTGCCCGACGCGGCCCATCCGTTGTACAAGCAATTCCGCAAGTTCTTCTTCGACACCGTGGGACGCGACTATGCGGAACAGAAAGAGCTGCTGGACCGCTTGCACGCCAAGACGGGCGAGAGCGATTTCGTGGCCACGTTCAATGTCGTGCAGGACCCCCGCGGCAGGCTCTTGAGCTACGCCGTCTGGACGGAACGCGTGGTCTCGCAGTTGCCGCAAACCGACATGGTCGTCTTTGGCCGCCTGGAAGGCGAGCCGGCGATGGTCCCCTGGTCCGCGGCCATGGAAGAGGTCGGCCACTTGCTAGAACCGCTCGATATTTACCCGCCCCGCTATCGCGTGCGGGAGTTTCCCTCGGCGGACCAATTGGCCGCCATGGGAACTGCATTTTAGAGACCGTTTCACAACCGCTTGCGGAGGAAAAGATGATCCAGACCGAAGTTCAGTTGCCGAAAGCGTTTTCCGTGCGCGACGAGCACGAGTTCTATCCCATGCAGCACCTCATGGCCCGGCTGAATCCGGACTTGATGGTCAAGCAAGTCGCCACGGGCGTACACGTGGAGGGCGGCGGCACGGTATTCTGGGGCATCGTCTACGCGGCCGGCAAACTGCCCAACAAGCAGCAGGTCGAGGCCGCCCTGCGGGAGGCGGGCTTCGATTTCCAGCACAACGCGCAGACCCGCGTGGAGTTGACATGGGACGGGGAAGCGGCCGAGGCCTAGCCGCGCATCTCAAGAAGTGGCTGGACGTACCACACCAGCGGTCGTATAATAACGACTGATTCAGTTGGTCGGTTGTGTTCTGGAGAGTAGTCATGGAGTATGGATCCGCATATCGACGCTGGTGGGAATTGCACCTGCGCGTCGCGCGCGGCGAGCGGTTGAGTGATGAGGACCGTGCGGTGTACGACGCAACACGCCACGAACTGGAGGACAACGAGACTCTCCAACCGTTCCGGCATGCCAGGCAGGCGCGAGAAGAACTGCGCGAATTGGAGTTGCAACGTCGCGGGCTGGAAGCGCGCCGCCAGGAACTCGACGCGGAAATTGCTGCCGTCGAGCGCAATCTCGCGCCGCAAGCCAGGGAACTCCTTGGCGCGGAGGAGTAGTTCGCGTGCCGCATCCCAAGCACGATCAGGTGCGTGCGCGCTGGAATGCTCGTTGCGGTTACTGCGGCGTTACCGAAGAGGACGTGGGCGGCGATCTGACCGTTGATCACTTCGTCCCGGTAGTTGCCGGAGGCGGTGAGAGCGACGAGAACCTCGTCTACGCCTGCTTCCGTTGTAACCTATTCAAGGGGGAGTTTCATCCGACATCCGAGGACCGTACCAACGGGCGTGTCGTCTTGCATCCCTTGTGCGACGACGTCTCGAAACATCTCTGCTTGGAGGAAACGACGGGAAAACTCCAGGCGCTCACGGAAACCGGCCCTTTCCATATTGCGATTTTGCGACTCAACCGTAAGGGCCTTGTTGCCTTCCGGTTGCGGCGACGGTTCTTCGAACTGGTCTTGGAGCGACGAGGACTAGTCGAGGCAGGAAACTCGGAACTTCGGGCTATTATCAAGGCCCAAGAGAAATACATCGCTTATCTCAGAAGGCTAGTCCAATCGCAAGAGGACGTAAGCGACGGGTAGACTGTAACCCCACGAAAGGCAAAAACGGGACGCTAATAACGGCTAATCGGAGAGTGTGGAGGCCCACGCGGGGAGATAATGAAAGCGGAGAATAATGATGGCCGGCAAGATGCGGCGGAGTGCATCCGCGTCCACGGCGCCCGCACGCACAACCTGCAAAACCTCGACCTGACTTTGCCCCGCGACCGGCTCGTCGTGCTCACCGGTCCCAGCGGATCGGGCAAGAGCTCGCTGGCCTTCGATACGCTCTATGCCGAAGGGCAGCGGCAATATATCGAAAGCCTCTCGCCCTACGCCCGGCAGTTCCTCCATCAACTCGAACGGCCTGACGTCGACCTGATCGAGGGCCTGCAACCGACGATCTCCATCGATCAGCGGGCGGGCAGCCACAACCCCCGCAGCACGGTGGCCACGGTCACCGAGATCTACGATTACCTGCGGCTGGCCTATGCCCGGCTGGGCGAGTCGACTTGCTATCAGTGCGGCCTGCCCATCCGCCAGCAGTCGCCGGAAGAGATCCAGGAAACGCTGCTCTCCCGCCCGGCCGGCACGCGGATGATGATCCTGGCCCCCATCGTGCGCGGCCGCAAAGGGCAGCACCGCGAGGCCATCGAAGGCATTCGCAAGGCCGGCTTCGTCCGCGCGCGGATCGACGGCGAGGTGCTGGAGGTCAACGAGCCGCCGGAACTCGTGCCGCAGAAGGCCCACACGATCGAGGCCATCGTCGACCGCGTCGTGATCCGTGAGGGTGTGGAAGCGCGGCTGGCCGAGTCGGTCCGCCTGGCCATCCGCCACGGCGAAGGGCTGGTGCTGGCCAGTTCCGAGTTCCGCGAAGGGACGGCCGCGCCGCAGTGGCGCGACGAGCTCTTCAGCACGCTCTACTCCTGCCCCGATTGCAAGATCAGCTACGAAGAGATCGAGCCGCGGACCTTCAGCTTCAACAGCCCCTACGGCGCCTGCCCGGCCTGCGAGGGTCTCGGCCAGCGCGTGGCCTTCGACCCGGACATGGTGGTCTCCGATCGCTCGCTCGCGCTGGATTCCGGGGCAATCGCGGCCTGGAAAGGCGCCTCGCCCGCGGCCCTGTGGAAGTACCGCGAGCTGTTGAAGCCGTGGGCCGATTCCAGCGGTGGAAGTTGGACTACGCCCCTCGCTGAGCTCAAGCCCAAAGCCCTGGAACAGCTCTTGCGCGGCGACGGCAAGCAGTTCCCCGGGCTGCTAACGCTGCTGGAAAAGGAATACTGCACGACGGTCAACGAGACGCGGCGCGAAACGCTCGAGGCCTTTCGCGGGCAGATCGTTTGCCCCGAATGCAAGGGCGCGCGGCTGCGGCCAGAGGCCCGCGCGGTGCGTCTGGCGGGAAAGGCGATCCACGAGGTGACCGCCGCCAATGTCGCCGCCGCCCGAGAGTTTTTCCAAGGCCTCGCGGACTCTGTAGGGAACGGCGGGGCACCCGCGCAGCGGGTCGATGCCGTTCCGCCCGGCCTCCGTGCCGTTCCTCCAGACGCGGAACGGCAGGGAGGCCGTTCCCTACAAGAGTTGCCGCTTGCCCAAGATCGCCGCGCGATCGCCCAGCCGATCCTGGGCGAGATCCTTTCCCGCTTGGATTTCCTTGGCAAGGTCGGATTGGGTTACCTCACGCTCGACCGACCGGCCGAAACCTTAAGCGGCGGCGAGTTGCAACGTGTTCGCTTGGCCAGCGGACTAGGTTCCGGGCTGGTAGGCGTGTGCTACGTGCTCGACGAGCCTTCCGTCGGGCTGCATCCCCGCGATAACCAACGCTTGATCGAGGCCTTGGAAAATCTGCAAGCCCGCGGCAACACGGTGCTGGTGGTCGAGCACGACGAGGCGATCATGCGGCGTGCCGATTGGCTGGTCGACTTGGGGCCTGGCGCAGGGCGGCACGGCGGGCGGATCGTGGCCCAGGGCACGCCCGGCGAGGTTGCGGCCGACCCGTCCTCGCTCACTGGCCGCTACCTGGCCGGCGTGGAGCAGATCCCCGTGCCCGCCCAGCGCCGCCGCGTGGCCATGACCCGCGCGATTACGATCGAAGGTGTGACCACGAACAACCTCAAGGACGTCACGGCAAGATTTCCGCTCTCGGCCCTGGTTTGTGTGACGGGCGTGAGCGGATCGGGCAAGAGCTCACTGCTGAACGAGACGCTTGTGCGGGCCTTGGTCCGCCGGCTGGGCGGCGTGGCCCCCAAGCCCGGTCCGCATACGAGCCTGCGTGGCGCCAGCCAGATCGACAAGGTCGTGGGCATCGACCAGTCGCCCATCGGCCGCACGCCGCGCAGCAATCCGGCCACCTACACCGGCGTGTTCGACGAGGTCCGCAAGGTCTTTGCCGGCACCCGCGAGGCCCGGGCCTTGGGCTACAAGTCAGGCCGCTTCAGTTTCAACGTCAAGGGTGGCCGCTGCGAGGAGTGCCAGGGCCAAGGGCAGCGGCGGATCGAAATGAACTTCCTGCCGGACCTGTACGTGCCCTGCGCGGCATGCCGGGGCAAACGCTTCGATCGCCAGACGCTGGAGATCCGCTACCGCGGTCTGACCATCGCCGACGTGCTGGACCTGCGGGTTGACGAAGCGGTGGAGTTCTTCCAGAACCACACGGGCATCGCCCGGCTGCTGAGCAGCTTGCAGCAAGTGGGCCTGGGCTACGTCACGCTGGGCCAGTCGTCCACAACGCTCAGCGGCGGCGAGGCCCAGCGGGTCAAGCTGGCCAACGAATTGGGCCGCGTCGATACGGGCAAGACGTTTTACATTCTCGACGAGCCGACCACCGGCCTGCACTTCGACGATATCAAGAAGCTACTAGCCGTGCTCGGCCGGTTGGTCGACCTGGGCAACACGGTGGTCGTAATCGAGCACAACGTGGACGTGATGAAGACTGCCGATTGGATCATCGATCTGGGTCCCGAGGGCGGCGAGAAGGGCGGCTACGTTGTGGCCACCGGCACGCCCGAGCAGATCGCGGCCATCGAGGATAATAGCACGGGAAGGTTTCTGAAGAAAGTCCTTGACGGGGAAGCGAGTAGTATCGGCTTGTCCCGTAGGGGCATTTGAACCGCGAATTGCCTCCTCCATCGTCCCAAGAACTCCTTCCGCACCGTCTTTCGATTATGCAGGTGACGACGAAGCTCGTTCTAACGTCGAACGGGCGCGGGCCTGGAGGACGGCAATCACATCGACCGCGTCGACATAATCTTCATAGTCGGCGCGTTCTTCATCCGTGAGTTGGCCCTCGTTGGCCTTTGCGGCAAGCTCGGCGATCCGAGACTGTATTGCCGGATTGGGGCGCAAAGAAACTAAACGCTGGGCCAATTCCGGCGTAAAACACTGTGCGACCGGCTCGAGGAGTCGATCAAAATAGGAAACATCGACGATTGCCATGATAAATAGTATACCATTTGGGCGCTGAAACGGGAAGACGTAGGGCCGTTTCCGACCGGTTTCTGGCCAGCCGGCGGCCGAACAGAGGGCGCTAATACGGATTGGCCGGGATTGGCCGTTATAAGGCATTCTCGTCAAAGAAAGAGCAGCTTGACTTCCGCCCCGGCGCGGAGTATGGTGGACACGTCCCCCATAACCAAGGAGCTGATCCATGAACGCCCGCCGGCAGCCTTTCGTTTCTTTCGATCGATTCCTTTTCACCCTGGCAGCGTCGCTTTCCTTGACGCTGTGCCTCCCGCCTGCAGCGGTCCTGGCCGACGAACCGGTCGCCCCCGAAAAGCCCATCAGGCTTTTCAACGGCAAGGACCTGAGCGGCTTCAGCACCTGGCTCAAGGCCACCGGCCACGACGACCCGCACCACGTGTTCAGCGTCGTGGACGGCAAGATTCGCATTTCCGGCGAGGGCCTGGGATACCTGGCCACCGACCGGGCCTACAAGAACTACCACCTCACGCTGGAGTACAAGTGGGGCAAGTTCACCACCGACCCGGCTTCGGTGCGCAACTCAGGGGCCTTGCTCAACGGCATCGGTCCCGACGGCGGGGCGGGCGACGGCGCCTGGATGACTTGCCTGGAATGCCAGATCGCCCAAGGCTGCGAGGGAGACCTGATCGTCATTCGCGGCAAGGACGCCAACGGCCGACTCATTCCCGCCACGGCCACCAGCGAAACGGAGACGGCCGCCGACGGCAACACGCGCTGGAAGGCGGGAGGCCGGAAAACGGTCTACTCCGGCAAGCAGTTCTGGTGGTCGAAACATCAGCCGTTCTTCCAGGAGCGGCTCGACAACCGGGGCAAGGACGACGCCGCCAGCCCCTTGGACCAGTGGACCCGCGTGGAGTGTATCATGGAGGGCCGCCACCTGACGATCAAGATCAACGGCGTCACTGTCAATGAATTCAGTGACGTCATGCCCTCTGCCGGCAAGATCCTGTTGCAGAACGAGGGCAGCGAGATTTATTACCGCAATGTCGAGTTACTGCCATTGAAAAAATAGAAACCGAGGACCTATCATGAACAAACCTGATTCTTCACAGCCCGGGCACCATGTACTCATGGTCGGCGGCGGGCGGCGCGATTTTCTCAAGGCCACGGCCCTGGCGGGCGGCGGCATGTTGGCCAGCGGCATCCTAGGCAGCCCACGGCCGGCGTTCGGTGTGCATGCCAGCGGCAGCGATCTCTTGCGCATCGGGCTGGTCGGCTGCGGTAGCCGCGGGACGGGCGCGGCGGCCGACGCCCTGCAGGCCGATCCCAACGTGAAGCTCGTGGCCATGGCCGACCTCTTCGAGGACCGCCTCAAGAGCAGCCTGGCCATTCTGCAAAAAGACGAGCAGACCGCCAAGAAGACGGCCGTCTCGCCCGAGCGGCGATTTGTCGGCTTCGACGCCTATAAGCAACTCATGGCTAGCGGCGTGGACGTGGTGCTCCTGGCCACGCCGCCGCATTACCGCCCCATGCACATCAAAGCGGCCATCGAGGCCGGGCTGCACGTCTTCGCCGAGAAGCCGGTGGCCGTCGACGCCCCCGGCGTCCGCAGCGTGCTGGCCACCGCCGCCGAGGCCAAGAAGAAGCACCTCTCGCTGGTTTCGGGACTGTGCCTGCGCTGCTCCTACGGCTTCCGCGACCTCATCCACCGTGTCCACAACGGGGCGGCCGGCGAGATCCACACCCTCCAGGCCAACGATTATCGCGGCGCGATCTGGACCAAGACCCGCATGCTGGGCGAAGACGACATGCACTGGCAGAACCGCAATTGGTACTACTACACCTGGCTCTCCGGCGACTTCAACGTCGAGCAGCACGTCCACTTCCTCGACGTCTGCTCATGGGTCATGAAGAACGAGTATCCGGTCAAGGCCATTGGCATGGGCGGCCGGCAGGTCCGCAACGGGCCGCAGTTCGGCAACATCTTCGACCATCACAGCGTGGTTTACGAGTACGAGAATGGGGCCAGGCTCTTCGCCAACACGCGGCAGCAGGCCGGCTGCGAGGGCGACTTGAGCGCCGTGGCCACCGGCAGCAAAGGCCGGGCGCTCTTCTCGGAAAGAAAGGCCGGGATCCGGCTGGACGGCGGCGCCGAGAAATGGGTCTACCGCGGCCCGGAGAACAACATCTACCACACCGAACATGACGAGATGTTCGCCGCCATCCGCAAGGGCCTGACGATCAACCAGGGCGAATACGTGGCCAAGAGCACGCTGTTGGCGATCCTCGGTCGGATGGCCACCTACACGGGACAGGTCATCACCTGGGAGCAGGCGCTGAACTCGAAGGAGGACCTCTCGCCGCCCAAGTACGAGTGGGGCCCGCTGCCCGAGCCGCGCGTGGCCATGCCCGGCATGACACCGTTTATTTAATGGAGTTCCCCATCATGTCTACACAAGAACTTCCCCGGCGGTCTTTTTTGCGCCTGGCCACTGCGGCGGCAGCGGGCACGGCGCTGGTGCGGACTGTCGAGACGGCCGCCGCCGGTCCGTCCGATCCTCAGAAACCGGCCAGCCCCACGCGGTTCCAGATCGCCTGCATGACGTTGCCCTACTCGCAGTTTCCCTTGCAGCGGGCGCTGACGGGCATCCGCGCGGCAGGCTACCAGTACGTGGCCTGGGGCACCACGCACCGCGAGCCGGGCGACCCGCAAACGCCGGTCATGCCCGCTGACGCCCCATTGCAAAAGGCCCGCGACCTGGCCAAGCGCTGCCGCGACCTGGGGCTGGAGCCGCTGATGATGTTCTCCATGATCTATCCCGAGGCGGCCAACGGCCTGGAAGTGCTCACGCAGCGGCTCAAGCAGGCCGAGGCGGCCGGCCTTCCCCAGGTGCTCACCTTCGGCCATACCGAGGGCGGCAGCCGCCCCGTGTGGATCGAGCGGTTCAGGAAGCTCGGCCCCATCGCCCGCGACCACGGCGTCGTGCTTGTGGTCAAGCAGCACGGCGGCTCGACGGGCACCGGAGCGGCCTGCGGGGAGATCATTCATGAAGTCAACGACCCGGGCATCGTGCTCGGTTACGACGCCGGCAATGTGCTGGACTACCTGCACCTCGATCCGATCCCCGACATCCGCAAGTGCGCCGACGCGGTCCGCAGTTTCTGCATCAAGGACCACCGCAACTGGCCCAAGAGTCAGGATTGCGGGCCTGGCTTCGGCGAGATCGACCATTACAAGCTCTTGGGCACGGTGGCCTTCACGGGCCTGCGCATGCCGCTGTGCTGCGAGAACATCTCCGCGCCGCTGGTGCCTTATCCGCGGGAGCCGGAAGGTGTCGACCGCCTGGCCCGCCGCGCCCGCGAGTTCCTGGAGACGGTCATCGCGGGGTTGGAGGGCAGTCCCGGGGACATAATCAAGACCTAAACCGCCCTTTTAACGCCCGGGCCTACGAACAATAACCGCGCCGAAACCTGCGCGGGATCGATCGCCAACATCGCCGCGGCGGCACGGCGGTAGGCCGCAAGCTGCGGCCGGTATTGCTCCACGCGGGCGTCGATTGCCCGTGGGTCGTCGCCGGGCACCTCGTCAGTCTTGAAGTCGAGGATGTCGGCGGCGACGACTTGCTGGCCGTCGCGCAACACCACCAGGCGATCGAACGCGCCGCGGAGGATGCCGCCCTCGTCGCCCACGGCAAACGACCGCTCGCGGAAAAGCTCCCAAACCGGCGCTTGGATGCCGGCCGATACATGCACCCGGCAGCCTTCTTCGTCGGCGGGCTGCTGATACGTGGCCTTCCGCAGGGCCGCGACAACCGCCGGCTTTCGCAACGACGTGCGAAAGCGGACCAGTAACTCCGGCAGGTCGAGGTGCTCGAGTTTCTTCGCGCAGGCAATCTGCCGCAAGGCCGCGTCGTCCGGCTCGCCGTCTTCCAGCCAGCCGATCTGTTCGAACCAGAGGTGCAACAAGGTGCCACGATCCAGCGCCTGGCCGCGTTCCAGCCGCAACTGTGAAGCCAGATGCACCAGCCCGCCGCCTTCTAGCCGCGACGGGCTGCGGTGATCGAGCCCGCGCGTCGGCTGTTCCGGCCGCTGGGGCCAGTGCAGCGGCCCCGTCGGGGCAACCTCAGCGGCGGAAACGGCGCGGCTTTCAATCTTCGTGAACCATAGCGGATCGCCGTGCTCGTAGAGCGTCGTCTCCGCCTCGGTCGCATCGCTGCCGGCCAGGGCCGTACGCAGCACGCCCGCAAACGTGTAGGGGACGGTCTTCTCGTTAGCCTTCGACGGGGCGATGACCATGTGCAGGCTGTAGACGGCCCGGGTCAAGGCCACGTACAGCAGACACAACGATTCTTCCACTACCCGCTCCTCGTGGGCGGCGAACATCCGCTGGAATTCGGCGGGCAAGATCTCGCGCAGGTCTTTCGAGACGTAGCGGCAGACCCGCTCGATGCGGGCGGCCGGTTTCGGACAGCCCGCCACAATCTCCGGTGGCTGACCGCTCATGCCCACGTCCAACTCCGGCAACACGACGATGTCGAACTGCAGGCCCTTGCACTGGTGGACGGTCATCACGCGGACGCGGGCCGACGTGGGATCTTCCACGCGCTGCTGTTCGACCAGGTTGACGAAATCCGTCGCCCGCAGCGTGGCCCGGTCCTCGTAGCGGTAGGCCATTTCCACGAGTTGCGCGAGCCGGCTCACGTCGCGGCGGTCGCAGGCCGCGGCCAAGGTCTCGGCCCAGCCTTCCAGCACCGGCCCGTAGCCCTCGACCATCAACCGCCGGCGGACCTCTTCGGCCAAGTGCCAGGCGGCGGGCGAATCGCAATGCTCGGCAAGCCCCACGTGTTCCGCCAGCGGCGAATGGGCCACATGGAACCGCGCGGTCGTGTCGCCGGGATGATCGGCCAGGGTCAAGAGCGAAAGCAGGATCTGCACGGCGGGCGAGTCGGTCAAGGGGTTGCCGCCCTCCTCGCTGGCCTCGATCCCACGCAAGCGCAATTCGAAGATCAGCCGGGCCACGGCCACATTGCGGCGGACGAGCACGCCGATTTCGCATTGCGGCGACTGCTCGTGCAGCCGCTCGACTTCCGCGGCCGCATACCGTAGCGTGGCCGTTGCCTGGTCCTGGCCCTCCGCGGCCGCCGCCGCCGTGGCCAGGCGGCAGTAGCCGGGCAGCGTCTTGCGGGCGGTGGTGTGCTCCGTGAATCGCTCTGACCATTTGCGGGCTGCCGCTGGGCACTTGTTGAGCACGGCGTTGTTGGCAATGCCCTCGAACACGCGGTTCACGCAATCGATCACCACGGGCGACGAGCGGAAGCTCTGGTTCAGGGCCTGCGAGGGCAGCGGGCCGAACTCCTCGTCCAGGGCGTCGAAGATCTCGGCCACGCCGCCCCGCCAGCCGTAGATGGCCTGCTTGACGTCGCCCACGCAGAAGAGCGAGCGCTCGCCGCCGCCGACCACGCGCTGGGCAAACGGCCGCAACACGCGCCATTGCAAGGCCGACGTGTCCTGGAACTCGTCCAAGAGCAGGTGCGCCACCTGGCCGTCGAGGCGATAGACGACCTCCTCCAGCCGCTCGCCGATGGCCCTTTCGCCCAGCCGCCGAGTGATGTCTTCGAACCGCAGCGACCGCTCGCTGGCCTTGAGACGCTGATAGGCTTCGTCGAAGCGTTCCAGCAAGTCATAGGTGGCCTTGGTCTGATCGGCAAAGCGGGCCAGCAGCACCGCCTTGGCATGTTTGACCAGGGGGCGATAAACCTCCAGGACGTCGGGCGGAATGGGATTGCCGTAGAACGTTTCACTGCCGTCGAAGACCTTCGCTCCCAGCCCTTTGCCGAGGAAACTCTCCCAGTCGTCGTCCCGGGCGCTGGCCAGGTCCTGGGCACGGGTCTTTTCATAGCGCGCGCCCGGCAGCGGGACGTGCTCCAATGCCTCGACGGCCGCCGGCAACTCGGCCGTAGCGAGCTGTTTCGGGCGCGGCAGCGCTTGCCAGGCCTCAGCCGGGGCCTCGCAATAGATTGCGTACAGGGCCGTCACCAGCGAGGCGATCTGCTCGCTCACCGAGCGCGCGGCCTCGCCCTTGGTCAGCAGGTGCATCAGCCGCAGGACGTCCTCCGTCTTCTCGCGCTTGAGCACCGCGCGGATGGCCTCCGCACGGATCGCCGCGTCTTCGATCTCGTCGGCGATCGCCCAGCCGGGCGGGAACCCCAGTTCCAGGCCGAAACTCTGCGCGATCTGCACGAAGAAGCTGTCCAACGTGCAGACTCGCAGGCGGTGCAGGTGGCGGACCATCTCGCGCAGCAGGCCAAGGCAGCGACTGCGGTCCAACGACACTCCCGCGACGTGCCGGGCCAACTCCGTGAGTTTCTTCGGCTCCAAGGCGGCCTCGGCCAGACGCACGAGCACGCGGTCCAGGATCTCGCCCGCCGCCTTGCGCGTGAAGGTTGTCGCCAGGATGCCGTCCAGCGGCTGGCGGGCGGCCAGGCCGATAAAACGGTTGCTGAGCTGGAACGTCTTGCCCGTGCCGGCCGAGGCGCGGATCACGGTGTGGGGTGCGGCGCTGTGTGTTTCGCTCATGGTTGGCTGCCTCCTTCCGCGGACTCTTGGGCGATCGCCGCGGCGAAGCGGTTGTCCTGACAAATTGCGGCAAAGTCCTCGGAGAACGCGGGCGGCGGGTTCGCCGGCGGCCAGAACTTTTCCGCTCTCACGTTGCGGATCACGCCCGCCGCGGCCTCGTCGGCGGCCTGGAACTCGTCCGCCGTCCACTCCGCCGCCAGCCGCCCCACGGCCGTGATGTCCTTGGGAAGAACGATATAGGCCAGTTCCAGGGGGCCGCTGATCCCCAGGCCGGTCACCAGGTGCCGATAGAGCGGCAGTTGCAGGTCGATCCACTCGCCGCTCTTTTGATGGGCCTTCTTAGGCGACGTCGCCCGGTCCGACGTCTTGTAATCGAAGATCACCCGCTGGCCCGACGCGGCGTTGACATCGATGCGATCGATGCGGCCGCGCAACAGCATCCGCTGGCCGTCGACCTCCAGGAAGGCCTTGCCGCTCTCCGGACTGACCTCGGTGTATTCGATCCGCCAGCCGTGGCGCGCCCATTCCGCCTGCCAGCGGGCGAAGGCCGCCAGCCGCAGCCGCAACTGCTCGACCTGCACGCGGACGGACGGCAGGGGCGCTTTGCCGAAACTGGCCAGCACGGCCGCGTCGAGCTGATTGCCCAGGTACTTGGCGATCATCTCGGGCGGGGCGGCGGCCACGTCGGGGTCCTGGCCCAGCGAGCTGAGCACTTCGTGGGCCAGCGAGCCGAAGCCCGCCCCGTCCAGTTCCTCCGCCGAGTCGGCCAGGCTCTCCAGCTTGAGCACGTGCCGCAGATAATAGCGATACGGGCAGCCCAGGTAGTCTTTGAATTCGGTGACCCGCATGGAAGTGATCGGCGTGGCCAGGGGCAGGGGACGGGGCACTTCCAGCAGCGACCGTTCGCGCCCGGCGCACAAGCGGCCGGTTTCCAGCCGCGGGCGGGCGGGCCGCTTCTCGTCGTCGAAGAAGGTCGTCACCCGCCTGGCCATCGCCGTATCGTTGCAGGTGAACAGCAGGCGGCTAGGCAGAAGGGGATCGCCCTCGGCGCTCCGTCGGCCGGCGATCACTTGCAGCGATTCCCGCGAGGCGGCCAGCAGGGAGAGGGCGTAGGCATCGCGGGCGTAGCGGCGATCGTTGTCTTCGATCTCCAGCGCGCGGCGGAGTTGATTGGGCAGGAAGACGTCGGCATTCAGCGAGGCCGGCACGCGGCCTTCGTTGAACCCCGTGACGACCAGCGCGGGAGCATCGTCCAGCGGCAGTTCCAGCCAGCCCAGCAGTTCCATCGCCCCGCGGTCGGGCGGCGGTGGCACGCAGCCGCCGTCGATCTGCCGCAGCACCAGCCGCAGGGCCTCGATACTGGTGACTGCGGGCATCAGTTCCGCCGGGATGGTCAGTTGTTGGGCCAGGGCCTCGTGGACTTGGTCGCAGGCGTCCAGGATAGTGCGGTCGGGTTCGGCGTCGCTGCGGAGTGGTTGCCGCCCGAAGATCTCCGCCAGGAGTTCCACGATCGGCTCGGCCCACTCGGTCAAGGGCCGTGCTTTGCCCTGCAATGAGCGGCACAAACCCTGCACGGTCTTGTAGACCCGCTGGATGGTCTCGTGGGGCTGGTCGTCGCCTTGCCACTGGCCGTCCATCGCGCTGGGCATGTGCTCGCCCTGGTAGGCGTCCAGTTGACTCAGCCAATCGCCCGGGACGGACTTGGCCAGCAGCCACTGGTGGACCCAGGGATGGCGCACCAGGGCGGCCAAGGCCGAAAAGCTCGCATTCTCCAGGTAGTCGGCCATTGCGGCCAGCAGGCGGAAGGGGGCGGAGCGGGCGACTGTCGTGCCCACGCCGTGCCGGGCGGGGAGGCCGCATTGCCGCAGCCGCTGCAGCACGTGGGGCACGATCTGTTCGTCGGCCATGCCGATGGCGATCTGCTCCGTGTTGTAACGGCCGTCCAAGGCGGCAATCGCGCGGACAACCGCTTCCGCCTGGCCGGCCGCGTCGTCGGCCACTTCCATCTGCTCGTCGGACAAGGGGATCTCTTGCGCCAGCCAGGCGGCCGGACTGATGCAGCCGTGCTCGTCGAAGCGTTCAGCCAGCTTCTTGGGAGCGAAGACCAGGGCCGTCACGTGCTCCGCCACCAGGTCCAGCATTTTCCGTTGCGAGCGGTTCAGGTCAGTAGCACCGACAAGCACGATCCGCTTCTCCGTGCGGCATTCCGCTTTCTCGATCGCCACCAGCCGCGCCGTCTGCCGGTCCCAGAGGTCCAGACCGTCGAGCGTGGCCAGGTATTGTTTCTGCACCTCAGCCAGCGCCTGCCAGCGGGCCGTCTCGCGAAAGCCGTCGATCTGGGAGCCGCACTGGGCGACCTTGGAAAAGTCCAGTCCGTCGGCCGCCAGTTCGCGGTGTACGCGGCCCAGCATTTCGCCCAGCGAGAGCCATGCCAGCCGATCATCCGGGCTGGGCAGCTTGACGATCATCTCGACGTGCCGCGGATCGGTCTTGCGGAGGGCCTCGTTCCAGGCCAATTGCTGCACCAGGGTATCGGCAAAGGGCCGTTTGGCTTCATACAGCAACTCCGGCAGTTCGCCCACGGTGACGATCCGTGGCGGGCAGAGCGGCAACTGCCGCCGCTGGGCCTCGGCGACGAGGATCTCCAGCAACCGTCGGCCCGCGCGGCTACCGGGCAGGGCCAGCACGACCTGTTCGAGGTCCAGTTGTCCGGCGGTGGCAAACTGTTCGAACAGGTAGTCGACGGCGGCCGCCAGGGCCGGTCGTTTCCAATCCAAGAACACGCGTTGGATGTTCATCCGAATACTCCTCAATCCTATCATTGTAACGGAATGCTGGGTCGAGAGAAACCGGCCGGTACCTCTGCCGTGAACGAGCAAAGGAACGCCAATAATCGCTCATCAGTGGTTATCGGGGTTCCTTTCGACTGCCATTCTGCACACTGCCATTCTGCCACCTGGACAGTTACGAACCCTTTTGCTAGCATGGAACTTCTGTTGCTGTTTGGATAGGATCCAAGCGGAGTCGAAATTGGAAATGCCAGTTGAAATGAACTTCCATGGCCACGGTCTCTATTGAACTCAAACGCGAGCAGCCGATCGTCACGGTCGAGCAGCATATTCTCCAGGAACAAAAGCGATTCCCCGAGGCCTCGGGAGAGTTCTCCTGGCTGTTGTCGGGAATCACGCTGGCAACCAAGATCATCCAAGCCAAGATCAGCCGGGCTGGGCTGACGGATATCCTCGGTGCTCATGGCAACGTGAACGTGCAGGGAGAGGTGCAACAGAAGCTCGACGTCTACGCCAATGAAGCGCTGCTGGATTGCCTCAGTTATCGCGAGAGCATCGCGCTCTTGGCGTCGGAAGAGAACGAGACGCCCGTCATAACCCGGCACAACTCGCCGCACGCCAAGTATGCGGTGGTGTTCGATCCGTTGGACGGTTCTTCGAACATCGACGTAAATGTGAGCGTAGGCACGACCTTCTCGATTCTCAAGCGGCCGAGCGACGCGTCCGACGCCGATCCTACGCATTGGGTCTTGCAGCCGGGGCACCGGCAGGTGGCGGCCGGTTACGTGGTCTACGGTTCATCGACCATGCTGGTCTATAGCGTAGGCAACGGCGTACACGGTTTTACGCTGGACCCTTCCATCGGCGCTTATTTGCTCAGCCACGAGAATATGCGCATGCCGGAGCAGGGCAAGTATTACTCGGTCAACGAGGCCCTCCGAGATAGCTTTCCGCCGGGTTACGTGCGTTTCCTCGAGCGACTCCGCAGCGGGGCCTTGGGACGCCGCTACGTCTCGCGATACATCGGTTCCATGGTGTCGGACATCCACCGCACGCTCATCAAGGGAGGCGTCTTTCTCTATCCACCCACCCGCGATCACGACAGCGGCAAATTGCGCCTGCTCTACGAGGCCAATCCAATCGCCTTCCTCATCGAACAGGCGGGAGGCATGGCGCTCGACGGTCAACGACGAATCCTGGAAGTCGTGCCGAATGCCGTACATCAGCGCACGCCGCTGGTTGTCGGCAGTCGCGTGGAGATGGAGGACTTTGTCCACACCATTCAGGCACATGGATGAACGGGGCAATCTGCACATCATCGAGTTCGACCCCTTCCATGCGGAAGACCAGCTTCTTCACGGTCAGATCCGGGCGATAAGAAATCATCGTGCGCTGCCCCGCGATCTCCGCGTCCACCAGGGAACCCCCGATCTTGTCGCCGCCCTTGACAATCACGCGGACGGTAAACGGCCGATCCATGTCGATGAGGTTTTCGATGGCGTAATTGCCGACGGACGAGGGCGAGCCGCCTTCGCGCAGAGACTTCTCACGGCCCGCGAAGCTGCTTAATCCGCCCGGACCGAACTGGGCACGCAGATCATCCAAGCGAATCTGCAACTCGCAGGAGGCCTGTTCACCATGCTCGGGCAGGAACGCAATGCCGACCTTGCCTCCCTTGGCCGCTGCCGGCCGGACCTTGAAGATCAGCATGAACGATCGGCTCCCTGCCGGGAATGCCGTCGTTTCGGTAAGCTTCGCCGCGAGCGTTTTGGGCTCCCCCGTTTCGGGCGTTATTTCCTTCATCCACTTCGAGCCGATCCTGCCATTGGGGAATTGCACCAACTCGCGGATCAGCAGGTTGCCGCCCCAGCCGCGGATGGGAATCCAGGCCGCCATCAGGAACCGTCCGCCCGTAATTTCCGCGATCGAGGGCACGTTCGAGCCGTCGTAGAAGTCGAGTCCTTTGCGGACGACGTCCTCATAGGCCGAGTTCGGCCCGGCGGCGGGCTTCGACCAAAGTCCCGTGAAACCGCCGATGATGTAATCGAACTTGCCCCAGCGGAAGAAGAACGTGCAGTCGCCGCCGGGCGGGAAGCCCGGACTGATGCAGTGCCAGCCGCCGTCGACCGATTCCGATTCCCAAATGCCGTTGGAATGGAAGTTCGCCATCATTCGTAGTTTGCCGTTGGGGTCGGTGTAGACGCTGGGGTTCTCGCAGGGATGGAACATGACGTTGGACTTCTTGAAGTTCGCGACGCCATCCGCGCTGACGGCATAGGTCGCGCCGGCGGGTACGCCGGCTGTTGTGGCCCGCTGGAACGCGCCCGTGCGCCCGTTCTTGTTCAGATATTCCCACTGCGCGGGGAGTGTCGTCTTTTCCTGCGGATAGACGCGTGTGGTGTGCAGGCCGTAGCTCAGGCACAACCGGTCCTGGAAGACAAAAGGCACGCCCGTGCCGATGCATTCCCACTGTTCTTGCAGCGGCGTTGCCGCCTCGTGTTCGGTCCAGGTCAGAAAATCCTCCGTGGACATGTGTTCGAAATAGTGCGCGCCGCAGCCGAACTTGCTGTGGTGATGCCGGCGGTCAGCCAAATAGAACACGTGATAGCGCCCCCGGTAGGAGATCGTCGCCACGTCGCCGACCCAGTTGTTGTGTCCGCGGGGAATCCAGTACTGGATACCGGGCGCGGTGGCGGGCGTCTTCGCCTGTTGCTTTTCGGGCTTGAGTCCGGGCAGATAAATCGCCGCCTGCTTGAGGTACTCCGCGTCCAGCTTCCACGTGTTCTTGGTTGCCCATTGCGGATAGCCGAAGGGGAAGTCGTTATCGAGCATTGCGCCATCGACATACATCTTCCAGTCCGCGCCGGAGAAGTTGAGGACGATTTCATGTTCGCCTGCGGGCCGCTCGAGCATGGCAAGCGGAATCCCGATGGTCATATTCTGCCAGTTGGGATGCTCGACGGAATGGAGCGTGACGGTTGCCTCCAGGACAGGCACCGAGCCGTCGGGCATTTTGAAGGCCGGATAGTTCTGGCGGTTTCGGTCGCGCGGATCGTGCTGACGGAGCCGGACGCCGAGCACGTGCGGTATTTCAAGAATGTTCTTCTCGCCGGCGAACGACTTGAGGTCCAGCGTGAATTTGACGGTGAAGCTGCTTGCTGGATTCGCGGGCGCGGCGAACTCCGCCTGTGGAGTCTGCGTGGTGAGCGTACTCTGTGCCGGCTGCGAGGCGTTGAAAAGCCATAACAACGTTAACAATTTCACCATGGGTCTTTTGTCCTTTTATTGAGACTGTAAAAGGCAATGTGTCGCCGCTAACGCGGCTGAGATCGTATCGTCGTATCATAACCGGGGGTTGCGCTGCGCTCCACCCCCGGCTATTCACGTGTTGCCGCTCCGCGGCACGTATAGCGCCGGCGCGCGTGCCATGAAAAAGCACAATACGCCGTTCTGTATCGCGTAGTCCTTCGACCGCGTAGCGGTCACCTTCGAATAACCGCGATCGGGCAAGGTTCTGTATCGCGTAGTCCTTCGACCGCGTAGCGGTCACCTTTGAATAGCCGCGGGTGGAGCGCAGCGCAACCCGCGGACTCGGATTCATTTACGTTGCGTGTGCCACGTAGTGGCACGACAGATTTCACGCCAGGTATCGTTCGTCGTACGCAACGCCGTTTTCGCGGAGCAATCGCCGATATTCATCGAGCAGCGATTCCGTGCGGTGATGTTCGGCCTGTCCTTTAATATATTCGATGAGCGAGTCCTTTTCGGGATACGATACCGTGAACGCGCCGTACCCGTCCTGCCAATCTTCAAACCGGCGGAATTCCGGCTGCTCCTTGAGCCAGCGGCTACTGCCGGTTTTCACCTCCTTCACATAATCGGCCAACGACAAGGTCGTCGGAATCCCGGTCAAAATATGAACGTGATCGTCGATGCCTCCGATGCGATACAGGTGGCAATTGAGACTCTTGTGGATCCCCCAGATATAGCGATAAACAAGCTCTCGATGGTCGTCAGGCAACGTGCGCTGACGATTCTTCGTAGAGAAAACGACGTGCAACAACAATTGGGTGTAGGTATTTGGCATGGCGAACCTCGAAACACGGTGTCGCCGCTAACGCGGCTGCGATCGTATCGTCGTATCATAACCGGGGGTTGCGCTGCGCTCCACCCCCGGCTATTCACGTTTTGCCGCTCCGCGGCACGTATAGCGCCGGCGCGCATGTCATGAGGAAGCGCAACAGACCTCCCCGTATTGCATGGTTCTTCGACCGCGTAGCGGTCACCTTCGAATAGCCGCGGGTGGAGCGCAGCGCAACCCGCGGACTTGCACAATTCGCTTGGCAGAGGTATCATGCGGAGAATTGTTCCCGTCGTAGGTCGTCACTTCAGGAGGGAATGCCATGCTCACGATTAGCGGAAAATCTATTGGCCGGCGAAAGCCGTTATTCGCCGATTTCTCGGTCGCTCCCCCGCCGGATCTGAGAGGGGATGGCGGCGTTACGCTGCGGCAGTTGGTCGAACACGTGGTGCGCGAAGAAGTGGCCGCCTTCAGACAACGACAACAAGATCGCGTCGTGTTTCGCGCGTTGACCGCCCGGCAAATCGAGGAAGCGGCCCAGCGCGGCAAGATCGCGTCCGGCGGAAGCGAGGTTCCCCCCCAGGAGGTCGATACGGACGCCGCAGTCGGCGCGGCACTGACGGCCTTCGAAGACGGCCTGTACTTCGTCGTTATCGACGATCAGCAGGCCAAGCAGCTTGACCAGCAGCTCTTCCTGCACCCCGATAGCCGCATTACCTTTATCCGTCTCACCCTGCTTGCCGGAGGTTGACCGCATGCTTACTCCCGAAATGGCGAAGAAACAACTGGACGCCTGGCGCGTGGAATCCGAGGACCGCTTGTTGCCCGCGGCAAAAGAACTGCCCGAGAAGCTGCGGAGCATCGCTTACGTCGTCTTGGGCCGCGACGTCAAGGGCGAGTGTTTGGACTTTCAGGACGCGGAGATCAAGCAGCGGCAGGCCAGCGCATGCGAAGAACAGCTCGCAAGGCTCGATCGTCTTTTGCCCAAGGAGCGGCTGCGGCTCTTTACGGCACTGCTGGGCGACCTGGCCCCGACGGTCGAGGCCGCGTGGCAATCGCTGAAGAAGTCCACGTACCAAACGGGCTACGCGCGGAAGTCGTTCCGCGCACCCGATGATCCCCATGCAACGCTCGATCTTCGCACGCACTGGCTGAAGGCCCTTCTTGCCATCGTCCAGCAGTTCCAGCCGGGTGTGGTCACCTTGCCCTGGCTGGCGGCCTGGACGCCACACCTGGGCTATCGCGTTGATCAGAACGAGGTGGGCCGCTTGCTGGCTGCGGCGATCGACGCCGGCGGGCCGCAGGGCGACGAGGTGTTCGACATCCTCTGTCGCTCCGTGACCAACGAACACGAGATCGGCGTTATGGGGCGGCACGTGTCACGGGCCTTGCTGACAGCCGCGCGGTCCGCGGGCTGGGAACTGATGGAGAAGACGCTTCTGGCCGCCCAGCGGCAAGAGGGCCTGCGGCAAGTTATCCTGGAAACGGTCGACGAGGCCCACCCCGAGGCCTATCGCCGCATGCTGCGGCTGATTCGCGACCATGACCTGGCACCCTTGTGGCCGTGCCTGCGCAGCACCGCGGCCGCCTATTCCTGCCTTTTGCCGACGACGATCCGCGCACGGCGGAGGTTATTTCAAAAACCATCCTTCTGGCCCGTGACGCAGAGATCCAGGATCCCACGATTTTGGAGCAACTGCGGGCGTAGGACCGCGTAGCGGTCACCTTTGAATAGCCTTTTATTGAAACGTACACAACAATATTGGGTTTTCTCGTGATCGGGCAAGGTTTTGTATTGCATAGTTCTTCGACCGCGTAGCGGTCACCTTTGAATAGCCTTTTATTGAAACGTACGCAACAATATTGGGTTTTCTCGTGATCGGGCAAGGTTTTGATTTGCATAGTTCTTCGACCGCGTAGCGGTCACCTTTGAATAGCAGGCAAGGTTTTGTATTGCATAGTTCTTCGACCGCGTAGCGGTCACCTTTGAATAGCCGCGGGTGGAGCGCAGCGCAACCCGCGGACTCGATGAATTACGTTGTGTGTGCCACGTAGTGGCACGACAGATTTCACGCCAGGTACCATCGGCGACCGTCAGCGGCACGTGCATCGTTGATGCCAACCATGAGAAAGGTAAACGACCCATGAGAACAGGTACGAAAGCAGTCTGCCACGCGGTCTTTCTGGTCGCAGTATCATGGAACATTCCCTTGGCGGCCCAGCCCTTGGATCTGGGCCGGTCATCGGTCGCTCAGGCCGAGGAGCCGGCGCTCCATACCCCCGACTCCCACGGTCGGGATCCACTTGTCGCCAACAGCGCCTGGTTTCGGGAATTCAAGCGGGATGTCAGCAGCGAACCCGCCGATCCCCATTCCGACCAGATGCTTGCCCGGCTTCGAAAAGCCAAGGGGACCATCGATGCGCAGTGGAGCGGCTCCTGGACTCCGTCCGATTGGAACTGGTACACTTGGCCCTTCCAGGTGGTGCGCGGTGACGTCGCTCCACTGACCATACCCGGCACTTGGGCGTACAATCCGGCCTCCAAGGGCCCCTATATCCTGCCGCCGGAACCGGTCGTCTACGAGAACAGGCGCGAGACCACTTACGCCACCGCGAAGTGGACCGACGGCGCCGACCACCATCTCTGCATTTACGTCCGCGACGAAGCAAGCGGCGGCTATAAAGAGCTTTGGGAATACTATCAACCGTGGGTCACGCGCAGTGGCAAGCAGGTCACTGCCGTGGCGGGGGCCAGTTGGCGGAAGTTCGATCTTCTCCACGGAGAGGTTCCCGCGGCCGGCGTGCCGGCCACGGACGCCGCCGGGCTGATAATCATGCCCTTGGTGGTGCGTTACGATGAAGTGGCTAGGGGCTCGATCAATCATGCCTTGCGGTTCTGTGTCAACAACTCCGATATCTCGCCCACTTTCAAATGGCCCGCCAGGACGGCCGCGGGCGCGTGGAACCCCGCAACGGGAATGCCTTATGGCACGCGACTCCGCATCAAAGCATCCTGGTGGAAGGCCAGCGCCGATGCCGTCCTTGGCGCCAACACCCAAGCCCGGATCATTGGCGAGGCGATTCGCCGCTACGGTCTCGTCTTGGCGGATGGCTCCGGCGGTTCTACGATCCAGCTTCAAGGGGTGGCCGACATGCGCTGGGAAAAGACGCTTGTCAGCCGGCTGAATGCCATACCGGTAACGGCGTTGGAAGTTGTCTTGACGCCGCCCCTGCTTCAGATTGCCGGCCCGACCAATCTTCAGGTCGGTCAAGTAGGGACCTGGACCATGACCTTCTTGCCCAAGGAGTCTCCGGTCGGCGAGGGGAGCACCATCAACATCTGGGATCAGAACAACAAGCAGATCCAATATCGCTGGGCAATCATCGATGAAGCCCATCGTACCGTTAGCGCCCAACGCAGCTTCAGTCAGCCGGGCGTCTATTCCATCCGCCCCTATGCAGAATGGAACTTGGGGTTTGGACCTTATCGCGTAACGGTGGGTCCTGTTCCAATGCAAACGAAGCCATCGACATCTCCGCCGCAACGTCAGTGATCTGTCGGGAAGAAAAGAAGATGGGAGAAACGAATATAGAAGACGGCAGGAAGGCCGTCGTAGGCCGTGCGGAGCCTGGAGCTGACTCCGTGCTCCAAGGGCACGCCTGTTCACTCTTCTTTTCCCCCATCTTCTTTTCCTTCCAATTCATTCGTGTGATTCGTGCGATTCGTGGTTTCTCCCCGTTGCGGCTCACTCGCATTCGAGGTCCGCGAGCAATTTCGGGACCGTGGGCCTCTTCTCCGGGCTGTTGTCGATACACGGGGCAAGGATCTCGCGCCAGGGCTGTTCGACCGCCAGGGTCTTTTCCCTGTCGGTCCGGCCGGTAAGCATGAAGCCCACGACCCTGGCCCAGGCGTAGACATCGGCCCTTACCCGCCCCCGCCAATATCGGGCGGATGCTCTCCCATGATACACCACATGCGACGAATGCGGACTAACTGCCGTCGATTTATGTGCAGGGTGGCGACAGTGGCTCGGCCAATTGCGGTTAGGCCAGCAATTTCCGTCGCCCCTTCAGCCCAAGCAAAGTGCTCTGTCCAAACGTCACGCTGTGGGTGGAAAAGAGGAACGTTTCGCCCGGAGGCTGGATCGGGGACCAAAGTACGGTCAGCTTTGAATCGGTTGCATGTGGGAAAGGCAAGGCAGAGGTTCTCTAAAACCGTCTCGCCACCTGAAGATCGCGGTGCGATATGTTCGAACTCGAAGGTGACGACCGTCAACTCCTCCGCGGTGCGGCAATACGCGCAGCAGTTCGCAAACTGCGCGCGGATCTCTCGCTGCAGATCGACGGGAACGTATACGCTCACGTGCCTGTCACCTCGGCCCGCTGATGCCACAAGGTATACCGGGCGCGGGTCCTCACGAGGGTAAGTTGATCGGTCCGCGTCAAGAGTCGATCGAGTTCGGCCGCCTCATCGGACGAAAGTCGCCCTTCCCGGTTGCGCGCGATAAGTTCATCCAGCCGGGCCTGGATCGAAGGGGCCAAGATGCCCTCCGCCAATGCCTCCAGTTCACCGTTGCTCAGACCGAGCAGGACTTCCGGATCGTTGCTCATGATATCGGCCTTCCGTCGTGAAATGGGAAGTAGAATCCAGAAACCGGCGTTTGAAAACCGCCGCGTCGACTCATTTGAATTGTACCACGCTGATGCGACGCATGCGAGGGCGCGTCAGTCGGAAAGGAGAAAACGGGGCCTTCTCGCCCGTTTTCGTAGCTCAGCAGGAGTTTTTGGGCTAGGCCTTCGTTCGTGACCGCCCATGACGTCCCAATCGCTAGTCCGCATCAGCGTTCCTTTCAACTTCCCTTCTGTCGGCCGGCGTTTTCGGCGCTCGCGGCCCGCCCCAATTCATTCGTGTCATTCGTGCGATTCGTGGTTTCTCCCCGTTGCGGCTCAGACGCGTCCCAGATCTGCGAGCAATTTCGCAACCGTCGGCCTCTTCTCCGGCTGAAAACCGACGCACGGCGAAAGAATGGTCCGCCAAGGCTGTTCCACCGTCAGGGTCTTTTCCGTCTCGGTTCTACCCGTCAGCATGAAGCCCACGACCCTGGCCCAGGCGTAGACATCGGCGGACGGGTGGGCTGGCGCTCCCGTGATTTGCTCCGGCGGTGCCCAGGGCGCGGTGAACGCACCTTGAAACGTGTAGCCGGTAACGGGATTGTTCAAGAGCTTGCTGATGCCGAAGTCGGCAATCTTCCACACGTCGTCGCAGCGGAGAATATTCTGCGGTTTGATGTCGCGATGCACGATGTCGTGGGCGTGCAGGGCCGCCAGGCCGCTGAGGATGGCGACGGCCACCGCTTTGGCCGTCTCGGCGTCCAACGGCTTTCTCGTCTCCTCCTTCACTTCGTCGCCGCCGAGCAGGTCCCACAGGCTGCCGCCGTCGGCATATTCGGTGACCAACGCGTACTCGCTTGCCTGGCGCAAAATGTCCCGCACGACGAGAATGTGGGGGTCGGCGATCTGCCGCAGCCGGGCATAGATGTCCATCTCGCGGCGGATGGCCGCTTCATCCAAGGACTCCCCTCTCCCGCCTGCTGTACCCAGCAGGATGGGAGAGGGGCCGGGGGTGAGGGCTTGTTCCGTACGGACCTTCTTCACCGCCACGATGGTTCCCATTTCGGTGTCCAGAGCCCGATACACGCAGGCCATGCCACCCTTGCCGATTTCCTCCAGAAGATCGTACTTGCCGATCTTCCCCAGCCCCGGCGCTGCCGGCGCGACCGTGCCGAATCGTCTAATCTGCAATTCTGGGGCATATCCCTGCGCGTCGAGCGCATGGAGTTGAGTTCGCACTAGGCGCCGAAGTTCTTCCGCCGGCCAAATCACGAGTTCTTCAAAACGCGGGCTCTCCGGACTGATCAGCAACAGTTTCGCCAGTCCGCAGGCCATCCGCTCCACGGCGGTGCAATCGCGTTTGCCACCCGACAAGCCGAGTTTGGAGCGTACGCCTTGGGAAAGCGCGGACGCCGACCGCAGGGCATGGCAGACCTCGGCGAAATAGTCGGCTTTCAACCCTAGGCCGACGGCTTGCTGCTCCGTCTCGAAAGGCGGAATCTCCCAGCCGGGGATGATGCCGTGGAAACGATCGACCAAGGGCGATTCCAGGAAGGTCTCCGGCAGCCTGCGGATGAAGTCGGGACGCGCCGGCGCGAACATGGGCTGGCCGTTGTGATAGCGCCGGTTCGCTTGCTGCTACAGATCGATGTTCGCCAGCAGCATCAGCCCGCATTCGGCGGTAGCGCAGCAATCGCCCCGCGCGTAGACGCCTTGCTCGAGGTAGCCTTTCAACTGGGCCTGGATTTCGTCGGTCTTCGAGAAGCGGATGGACTGCGCTTCGTCGAGCACGAGCAGGTCGTACCGCGTGAGCAATCCAGGCGTCCTGCTTTGGCGGTTGTAGAACAGGACCGCCGGGCTTATCTCGCCGGCCGTGAGCCAAACGTGCCGGCTGACGTTGTTGTACACGTAGGATTTTCCAGACCCCGGCGGCGCCAACTCCATCATGTTGATGCGGTTGTGGGCGATCGGGATCAGCCGGCACAGCAACCACATCTTCTCGTCTTCACCGTAGCGGGTGGGTTCATAGCCGAGGGTGCGGATGATCAAGTTCATCCATTCGTCGTCGGTGAACGCCTTGCGCGCATTGCAGAACGTTTCCAACGATACTCGGCCCGCTTGCATGGGCTTGAAGTCGATGATCCTGACGCCGCCGCCGTCCTCGGACGTGTCGTGACAGATCTTGGCCGCGCCCCAGGTACTGCCTTGCAGAAGTCCCTCGTTCTGAACGATCAAAGACTGGTCGATCGTCGCCTTTTTCTCATCGAGACAGGGGATCGCGGCGAGGTAACGGGCCTCGCGGCCAAGCTTGACGGTCACGGAAATGGCGTCCAGGATTGTCAAGACCTCGCCTTGGGCCAGCTTGAAGAGGATGCGTTCCTTCTCGCCCTTGGCGGGCAGGTGTTTGGCAATGAACTCTTGCACCGCCCTTTCCAGGCTGGACGTCGTTTTCTGGGTCTTGGCGGTGTAGGTGACGATCCAGTCCATCACGTAGGACGGCACGTGCCGGTCGTCGCCGGAGACGCCCATCCGTCGGATAAGCCCCTTGTCTACCGCGAATTCGCCGAAGACCGAACGAATTTTGTCGTCCAACGTTTTGGATGTCATTGTAGCACGCGCTCCTTCAAAACATGTTTTCAAAATCGGCCTGTTCGACCGTCCGTTCCATCAGTCGTTTCGACCTCTGGACACGGAGCAATTCAACTCGCTGGGCTTCTGTGTCGGCGCGGGGCGAACGCTGTCGAACGGTCACCTCGACCGGCAAGGACGCCCCCTCCGGGATGTTTTCGCCGCGCAGACTTATCTCGACCGAGGCATGTTGCCCAGGTTCGATCCGCGCGAACAGGCTTGTCGATACGGCGGGGCTGCCGGCGATCGCCGCTTGCACGGCGCCGTTGTAGATGGGCAGGACTTGCGCGTTCTGCAGACGGACGGTCAATCGCCAGAATCCGCCGTCAAACAAGGCCCCATCGGGAACCGTCAGGACGGGCCATGCCATGGCGGCCCGATCGCCGAACCACTCAACCGCGGGAATAATGACCTCTTCAGGCAGCAGCCCGCCGTGCGACATGCACCAGCCCGAAACCGTATCGCGACCAAAACGGCGGCCTACCGCGGCCAAATAGCTCTTGGGCAGCGAGAGCCTTGCGCAGTCGAGGTACGCAATCGATTCGTCCGCCAGATCTTGGGCGGCCGGCCTGCCCGCCACTTCCACGCACCGGTGACGGCCGTCGAGGCGTTGCCGGCCATGAGTTTCAGAACCCAGTGCCGGCCCGTACGTGAATCCATGATCGGCCGTCAGCAACACCACAGGCGGAGACTGATTCAAGCAAGTCAAGTCGCCGACCCAACGCGCCACTAACTCGGCAAGACGTCGAAAGATAACGGCAGATTCGTCGAATAGGACATGATACGGAATTGAACCCGGCTTAGGACCGGATGATAAATAACTTCCGTGTTTCTGCGAGGGTGGCATGCCTTAAGTCTTCTAGGCTAGGCATGGCGGCGGCAAACATGCCTAGCTTAGAAGGTTTAGGCCATGCCACCCAAATCCGGAAGTTATTCGTCGGTCGCCGCTTAATTCATACTGTATACTGAATCAATGAGCACAGCCAATGGAATCAACGGAGGCTTAGTAATGCCGACTTGTCCTGAATGCGAAGTTGAAGGGGTCGTTTGCGAGCTTCAAAAGGAGGGAGCGTGGAACACAGACTGGTACGGTCGGCTCACGTGGTATAGATGCACTACGTGTGGAGAGTACTTTGTCCAGCGAAACGACGACGAGGTCGAGATCTCAGCCGAGTAACGACACCGCGCGTCGCCATGACTCACTTATATCGTCCTTTGCCCGGGATCACGTTGCGGACACCGCCCGTTGGATCGTCAACATCGCCCGAGTATCGCGGGATGAGGTGGATATGTGCGTGCATCACGGTCTGTCCGGCCGTCGGCCCGACATTTACGCCGATATTGTAGCCCGCCGGTGCTCTGGTTCGGTCCAGCCGGTCTCGTACGATGCAAAGCAGACGGCAGATCGAGCGGGTTTCCCGAACGGTCAGCTCGAAAATGTCCGAGATGTGTCGGCGTGGAACGATCAGCGTGTGCCCGACGGTCACCGGATACGCATCGGCGATCACCAGCGCGAATCGATCGGATTCCAAAATCCTGTCCGCCGAGACATTGCAGAACGGGCAGGGCTCGTCAGAATAATCGCTCATAGTACGACTCGATGGACCGCTGGCAAGTGTCGCGCAACGACTGAATGTCATCGGCGTCGAGTTGCCGCCACAAGGCGGCGTCGAATCGCACGAAGGCCAGATCGCGGTCATAACGCAGGTAGCGCCGCCGTTCAAACTTCTCGAACGGCATGTCCAGAATAACCCTTTGCACTTCGCTGTCGGAAAGATCGGCGACGCGCGACATGCGGGCCGAGCCGCACTCGACCACGACCCCGCGTGTATTGCGATCCTCATAGAACGCGCGGAATCGCCCGACGAAATCCGTCAACCTCGCACGCCCACGCTCATCGACCGAGTCGAGCAACGCCAAGAGCATGACTGGCTTATAGGATGCCGACATATCCATTTCTTCCACGAAGGCCAGGAATAGCTCCTTGACGTTTTCGTCGCCGACTTTCGGGATGCCCAGTCTTTCACGTATGCTGTCGATGTTGTCGCGGCGGAAGTAGTGATAAACCCTTTCGCCCAGGGTCAACGTGTGGTTGGGGCAAATTTCGCCGCGGTCAACGGCACGACGCACAGTTCCTTCGGCGGCCGCCAATTCTACTTCCAACTCCGCAAGCGGAATCATGTCGGCCATTGCCTCTTGCCAGTTGAACAAGTCCACTTGCTGAAATTCCCTCGCCCAAAGACCGATGTCGATGACGGCGGTCGGACGGTCACCGCGGCCGATTGCTTCCTCTTCGGCGCGGCGAAGATCCTCCGGCGACAAGACGAGACCGCCGGGCCGATAGTTCGCCTGGCCGGCGACCCGGTGGAGACTCAAGGCAACGTTGTAGCGAGTCGCGTTGTCCACGAAGTCGAACACTACGAGAAATTCTTTTCCAGGCGCCTTGCGCGTGCCGCGCCCGAGTTGCTGCAGGTAGACAATTTTGGAAAGGGTTGGCCGCGCCATGAGAAGGACTTCCACGTCGGGGCAGTCCCACCCTTCATTGAGAATGTCACACGCACACAGAACGCGGACCTCGCCGTCGTGGAAGGCCCGAAGGGTCCCATCTCGCTCCTTCTGCGACATTCGGCCGGAAACGGAACGCGCGGGTATTCCGGAGACGCGGAAAAGTTCAGCCAGCGCCTCTCCGTGGCGGACGTTGACGCAGAAGAGAACCGCTTTGCGTCCCGGCACATGCTGCAAGTAGGTGTCGACGATCAGGCGGTCGCGCGACGGAATCAACACGGTCTCTTCGATATCGCGACGATTGTATTGCACCTGGTTGAACCGGACCGTCGTCAGGTCCACGTTTGTCACCACGCGTACACAGCGGATCGGAACCAATTCGCCCCGCTCGACGGCTTCTTTCAACGTAAGCCGGTGCGCGCAGTCCTGGAACAACTCCAGGATCGACTGGCCGTCGGCACGGTCGGGAGTCGCCGTCAGACCGAGGACGAACCGTGGCTGAAAATAGCCAAGAACCTGCCGGTAGGTAGACGCGGCAGCGTGATGGGCTTCGTCAATGACGAGATAATCGAAGGCAGTACTAGGAAAATCGCGCAGGTGTTCGAATACGCTCTGAATCGAACCGGCCAAATTGTGGGTGTCGGTGTCCCGCACGTCGCCCAGGTAGAGCCCCGTGGAGACCTCGGGCCATAGCTCCTTAAGCTTCTCATACGCCTGGAGAACCAACTCGCGCCGGTGGGCCAGCACCAGCGTTTTTCCGCCGAACCGTTTCGCATCGCTTATGGCCACGATGGTCTTGCCCGCGCCCTGGGCATGCGTCAGCAACGCGATAGTCTTGCCCTCCGCGCGCATGGCGGCGAGCGCGGCCATGGCTTCCTCCTGGTGAGGCCGGAGCTCGAACGCCTCGCCGTGCTGCTTCGGCAAGAACTGGTCGAAAGACAAGAGGCCGGGAATCGATTCGAGGAAGAGGGCTAACTGCTCCTTGACGCGCTCCGGCTCAGAGGCGAGTTCGCGGTCCGTCCAACGGAAAACACGCCAGTTCTGGTGTACGAGGCTGTTCTGCCGCAACAGGTCGTCTTCGTACTTTTCCACGGAAATGGCCCCCGGCACGTGCCAAGTCAGCCCGTCGATCTCGAATGCGATACTCTGATCCGCCGTCCGGATCGCGTAATCGATGAAACGGCTACTTCCGTAAATATCTTCGACCGGATAGTCGTGTGCGAGCATCTGGACCTTCTCGACACCGAACACTTGGGCGAAGAGTTCGACGAAGACATCCTCTGGCGTACTGCTCCGTCCCTCTCGATCTCTGAATGTTAGATTCATAACGGCTTGGCGTGAACGCCAAAACAAAAAATGGTCAACTTGCCAACCGCTTGCCACAATCGAGCCCAGTTGGCATATTTGGCCGACCTATTTGAGTTCGATCCGGATACCGGCTCCATCCGTCTCGTCGTGGAACCACATATCGGGGCACTTCTCCCACATGTGGCGTGCATAGGTGAGCGTCACATCCTGGAGCTTCCGGATCGCCGGACGCCTGATTGGGTCGTCTTCGTCTTCGTCGCATTCCGCGTGCAATAGCCAAAAGCACTCATCGCTGGGCGTAATCGCCAAGATCTCGCAATAGAATCGATAACCACCCGCCGGGTCAGCACACGGCCGCACTGCAAATTTGATTCCAGGGTTCGATGCGGTCTTTGCCATGTTCGTTTCCCTCATAAGACAGTTGGGTTGTACGGTCCGTTCTTTCGGTTTAAGCCGTTCGTTGCACCGCCTCAAGCAGAATTTCGCCATAGTAGCGCGGCGACTGCCTCGGATATCGGCTGCTGGTTAATCGAACCGCCTATTCCGCAGTCCCAAGATACACATTATTCCGATGCCAATCCAGAAATCGCTTCGCGATTGCCTTTCGAGGTTGAACGGCAAGGCTCTGGTTCACCAGCGACTCAAGCGGCAGGCCGCCGCTCTGTTGCGCCACGAACGCGTCGGCGATACAAATGCGGGCTTCGTCGTCGATCCCGAGAATTCCCTTGTCGAACGCCCAATGATGCAATTTGCAGAGTGCGATGCCGTTTTCTACGTCATCGGGGCCGTGCAGCGAATGCCAATGGACGTGCGCGGCGTCGATCCCCGTCGCCACGCCGTTCAGCACCGCGTGGAATCCGCAGAACGCGCAACTATAGCGGAAATTCTCCAATACGTCGATCATGAATTGCCGGTCGCGCTGCGGCCGTCGCCGACTGTCCAACCGATCAAGCCCCAGGTCCTCGCGAATATCGCCGTGTAGTGTTTCGGGCCACCATTCGTTCAGAATCGAATCAACGACGCGTGCCCTGGCTTCGCTGGAACTCCTCAGCAGGCGAAAAACTCTCGGTTGGAAAGCGCCGTAGGACTCGGGGCGGCGCAGGTCGGAAATCAGTGCCGTTTTGCCCGATCCGTATTCCCGCTGGGTCTTCAGAACCCAGAACGGCGAGGTCCGCAAATGGCTGAACGGCTGCTCCGGTTTCGACCCGCTGTCCGTCGGCCGCCCGCCATGCTCGCGAATCAACATGTCCAGTTTCTTTTCGATGTCGTCGAAATGAAACCGATTTTCCTCGGCACGGTCGTTCTCGATCCGCGAAACCAAGAGCAGTAAAAGAAGCGGCTTTTTCAGTGCAGCACGAAGGTGACCCGGCGCATGCACTTTCATGGACCGGATTTGCTCCAGCAGTTCATTCAACGCTTGAAGGTCGTCGAGGTTCATTACGCCAGGATAGCGAATCCAGGCCCCCCTAACAAGTACCGGGGTCAAGAAAAGTGATGGACCGTTAACGGGTACGTTGCATGTGCATGGCCATTCATGGCCATTTGCCGGCGCAGCCGGTTCAGGCCCGTGCTTCAGCACGGGTCGGGCAGCAGGAGAAATGTAAAGGCTGTCTATGGCATCCCTACGTAAAAGGGAATGCATTCCGTTTCCCTGAAATACGCAAGGCAACGGAATAAATTCCGTTCTACGTAGGACTTTGCAGTTCTCCTGGATCGGGCAGGCTGCCACGCCCCTCCCTCGATTCCGCCGGCCGGCGGAATCGGGGAATAGTCGCTTCTCAGGCTTCGCTACCCGTGCTGAAGCACGGGCCTAATATTACCCCGGCATGAAAGATCCTCACACCAACCCGAAGCGCAAGCGAGGGACCCTCGCTTGCGCTTCGGGTTGGTATTGATCAACTTGGTTGCCGGCGTAATACCCGCTGCGCCGGGCAATGGGCGTAAACGCCCATGCGACCAGCCGCTGCGCAAAAGCAGCAGCCATGAAAAGGCAGGAATCCGTTTCAGACTGTGGAAGGTCAGCCACGCACGGGCCGGCTCGCGACCGGGAAGACCGGCCGCGGCCAGATGCTCCCTACAGGTCTTGCCCTTGCAGCCTTGGAATTGAACCATGCCGAAGTCCGTCAGCGTCGTTCCGTGCGCCCGCGGACACAGGGACGGCGGTCGCCTGACGGCGACGAGGTTCGATACGGTTGGAAACATGCGAGTCCTGACGCGGGGCCGAGGGCAGGTTCGAGAACAGGCCGATCAAACCTTCGGCCGCGGTGGGATGCGTGAAGATCGCGTCGCGCAGCGCCGTGTAGGGCAGGCCGCCGAGCATCGCCGTCTGCACGACAGCCATCATCTCGCTCGCCTCGGCCCCAAGGCGGTAAAGCCCAAAATACGATCGTCGGCCCCGATCAGGGCCTTGGCAAACCCCCGTGTCTGCGAGAGCGTGCGCGTGCGCAACACGGCCGACATCGGCTGCTTCACCAACCGGTACGGTACGCCCTTCGCCCTGGCCTCCGTCTCCGTCAGCCCCACGTGGGCCAACTCCGGGTCCAGGAAGAGGCAATAGGGAATCACGCGGTCGCGGGTCGTGCGATTGCCGCCGTCGAGGTTGCTGAGCACCACGCGGGCGTCGTCCTCTCCCACGTGCGTGAATTGCGGGCTGCCGGCACAATCGCCCATGGCCCAAACGTCGGCGGCCGTAGTCTGCAGCCGTTCGTCCACACGGATGTAGCCCCGCTCGTCCAGTTCGACACGCGCCGAGGCCAGGTCGATCCGGTCCGTATTCGGCGTTCGGCCGGCCGCCACCAAAATGTCGGAAGCCGCCAGAGTCCTTTCCCCACCGCCGCCGCATCCCACGCCCGCTGCGCCTCATCGAAGACGATTGCATTTCATAGGGCACTTCGTCGGTGTTCTTGATACCGTATTTGGTCAGGAATCCTCCGTCCAACCATTTATGGAACGCTCTGGTGTCCAGGCTCCGCGTGGGTAGGTCATGGGGGCCAAGTGGCCCTCGGCGGTTACCAGTTTCGCAACGAAACTGGTATCGTGTCCTCAGAATTACCCAGATATACCGGATTTCCCGGACGGCGATCAAAGCGAGTCGCCGATTTCCCGCAGAAATGCAAGCGGGTCGAGAATTCGAAGCAGCGGGAAGCGATCTTGAAAGTCTGCCGCTTGCGGTTTCGTCGAGTCCATCAAGTCAAGCAGGTCCTTGTCGCGGGATACGATTAGTTTCGCGTTGGCTGCCACCGCCAGATTCACGTAATGTGCATCGTCCGGGTCCCGTTGGTAGACGAACGGTTCCGGAAAGCCCACGAGGACGGTGGCCGCGACCTCGATGACCTCAATGAACTCCTGCGTCCGATCGGGGCTGAAGTGGAGTTGGGCGATAACCTTCGGGCGGCTCGCTACGTCATGAAGTTCTTCGACTACTGTCGGCGACAGAAAAAGCTCGACTTTCCCATCGATCGCGAGTTGGACACATCGGCCAGCCGGCCCGTTCGGAGAGGCCAGCGCCTGGAGGAAGGTGTTGCAGTCGAAGACGACTCGCGTCGACGTGGTCATTCCCCCGCCTTCTCTCGGCGTTCGGCCCGCATCGCATGTTTTTCCGCTTCAAGGAAATCAGAAAGCTCATCCTCGCTCATACCGCTTTGGACGAACGCTTGGCCGATCGGGCCGCTGATTTCTCGCAACGATCTTGGCGGCCCCACCAAGAGCTCAAGTTGTCGGGCGGCGTAGGTCGCCACGTCAACGCCTGCAGCGGCGGCCTTCGCCTTCAGCTTAACCTCGGCTTCCGCGGAAATAGATACACTTAGAACCATACAACCTATTCTATCATGTCTGGGGCCGCGGGAATAGGCTAAACTCGCTCTCTGGATGCGGCACTAGCGCTGGCAGGGCTGCGACTGGAGGTCGAAGACCCAGCGGACGCAGGCGTCGCGCCGACGTTCGAGCCGGAATCGACGGTCGAAAACCGCCGAAAGCTGGAAACCCGCGTGCGATGGGTGACTATCATTCCGGCCATCTCATGGCGAATTCGAAGTGTCGCCTAACTGCCGCAGGCGACCGGAGTTGCAGTTAAATTCCCGCCACCGCACAAATAACCCGGAGACAGCAGGCGTATTGTTTTCATGAATATACGGCGCACTACGCGCAGAGAGCAGGGAGCAGAAAGGAGGAAGACGGAATCATGTGATGAAGCAAATCTCGTAGGTGTGCTGATCTTTGACAATTTAACCGCCTGCGGCGTAGCGAGCCGGGGGCCATTGGCGACGCATGGTCGGTAGGTCCATCTTGCCGAGATGGACTATTGCGCGGCGCATCGTCGTGAAGCCCCGGAGCCATAGACGACGCGAAAGTTCAATAGCCACTCCCGGCAGGAGTGGCCTACAAGGAAAGCCGCTGCGCGGCGAAAAAAGAAAACGGAACTAAAACTTGACTCTGACATAAAATTGCTTCACGAATTGGCTTCCACGATACTCGGGCGAGGTGTATGAATGGTTCATAATGGCACAAAATGGCACAAAATGGTCACATTGGCCAAAAAAATGGCACAAAATGGCACAAAGTGGCCAGGAAATGGCAACGTCTTTGAGGGAACAAGAAGTTCACAAGAAGAGTGTCAACACCTCGTTTCTCCGCGGTTTCCTTCAACCGGACCAACACCTGTGGGTGCAGAGGCACTCGCCCGTGGTGGTGCAAAACTGCGGCAAAAGCGCCAAGAGGCCGCTTTTTGTGACCAAATTGGAGGCGTGAATAACTCGCTAGACGGTGCGTCAGACGTCCAGGTTCCGCGCTTCCAAGGCGTGCTTCTCGATGAACTCGCGGCGGGGCTCGACCTTGTCGCCCATGAGGATGCGGAAGAGGTCGTCGGCGGCGCCGGCGTCGTCCATAGTGACCTGCAAGAGCGTGCGGGCGGAGGGGAGCATGGTCGTGTCGCGCAGCTCCTCGGGGTCCATCTCCCCCAGACCTTTGAAACGCATGACCTTCATGCCCTTCTCGCCGCCGCTGCGGACGGCGGTCAGCAGGCCGCGAAGATCGTCCAGCCCCACCGTGGCCTCGCCGCGGCGCAAGAGATAGCGCGGCTCCTCCACGCCCGTCCGCTCCTGCGGGATCAGGCTGGCGATCTCAAAGCCGATCTTCCGCAACTCGGACAACTGACTGTTGATGGAACGCACCTCGTGGAACTCCACGATGTGCAAGCGGCTATGGCCGTTGCCGTTGGTCTGGGCGTCAGGCTCGCCGGCGGCGGCCGGCGGAGCTGCGGCGGCGGCCGAGGCAGCCTCGTCGCTGAGCTTCAATTCGTTGCCCGACTCCTGTTCCTGCTGGGCGATGAACTCGTCCAGGGCCTTGCGCGAGGCAAACCAGTGCTCGCCGTGTCCGATGAAGACGTGATAGATGGGCAACTGCCCGGTGACGGGGTCCTGCCGCACGGCGTGGGCGCGGAGGCTGATGCCGCGGCGCTCCAGGGCCACGAGCGAGTCCTCCAGGGCGGAAAGCGTGCGGCAGAGCCGCTCCATTTCCGCGCCGGCGATCGTGCGGCCATCGCCCGGCTCGAAAACGGCGTCCTTCAGCCCCGACTCCAGCAGTTGGGCGTTCATCTCCGCCTCGGTCTGCACGTAATACGTATGCTTCTTGTGCGTGATCTTGAACAGCGGCGGCTGGGCCACGTAGACGTGCCCGCCGCGGACGAGGTCGTACATCTGCCGGTAGAAGAAGGTCAGCAGCAGCGTGCGGATGTGCGAGCCGTCGACGTCGGCATCGGTCATGATGATCACCTTGCCGTAGCGGCGCTTGGTAAGATCGACATCCTCGCCGATGCCGCAGCCAATAGCCGAGATCATGCTGCGGACTTCCTCGTTGGCCAGCACCTTGTCGTCGCGCGATTTGTAGGCATTGATGATCTTGCCGCGCAAGGGGAGGATGGCCTGGAATTCGCGGTCGCGGCCGCCCTCGGCGGACCCGCCGGCGGAATCGCCCTCGACCAGGTACAGTTCGCAGCGTTCGACGACCTTGCTGGTGCAGTCGCGGAGTTTGCCCGGCAGTCCGCCGCCGGCCAGGATGCCCTTGCGGTCGCGCAAGAGGGCCTTGGCCTTGCGGGCAGCCTCGCGGGCCTCGGCCGCCAGCACGGCCTTGGCGATCATGAGCTTGGCCGTCTTGGGATGCTCTTCCAGGTATTTGGCCAGGAAGTCGCCAACCACCGAATTGACAACGCCTTCCAGTTCCGGGTTGTTGAGCTTGACCTTGGTCTGCGACTCGAACTGCGGGTTGGGCATCCGCACGGAGATGATCGCCGTGAGACCTTCGCGCAGGTCTTCGCCCGTGGGCACGATGTCTTTGAAGATGTTTTCCTTTTTGCCGTAGGCATTGAGCGTGCGGGTGAGGGCCGTGCGGAAGCCGGTGAGGTGCGTGCCGCCGTCCTTGGTGTTGATGTTGTTCACGTAGCAGTGCAGGCTCTCGGTGTACTCGGCGCAGTACTGGAAGGCGACTTCGATCTCGACGGGCGGGTCCTCGCTGGTGGCGTTGATGTAGACGACGTCGGCGTGGATGCCCTCGCTGGCCCGATTGAGATAGTGGATGAATTCCACGAGGCCGTCGTTGTATTGGAAGCTCTCACCCTCGCCGCTGCGGAGGTCCTTGTAGACGATTTTCACGCCGCGGTTGAGGAAGGCCAGTTCCTGCAGCCGCTTGCGAAGGATGTTACTGTCGAACTTCAGGTCGCCGAAGACCTGGTAGTCGGGCTTGAAGGTAGTCTTGGTGCCGGTGCCCTGGGCCGTGCCCACGCGGGTCACGGGGCCGGTGGGCTTGCCGCGTTCGTATTCCTGCTGGTAGGCGTGGCCGCCGCGACGGACTTCCACCTCGCACCACTCGGAAAGGAAGTTCACGGCCTTGACGCCGATACCGTGCAGGCCGCCGGAGGTCTTGTAGGCCTTGTTGTCGAACTTGCCGCCATACTTGAGCAGCGTCATCACGCCTTCCAGCGCGGAAATGCCGATGTTCGGGTCGATGTCGACGGGGATGCCGCGGCCGTCGTCGGCCACAGTGATCGAGCCGTCCGGGTTGACGGTCACCTGGACGACGGTGGCCTGGCCGGCCATGACCTCGTCGATCGAGTTGTCGACGACTTCGCTGACCAGGTGGTGCAACCCGCTGACGTCGCGGTTGCCGATGTACATGCCGGAGCGCTCGCGGACGTGCTCCAGATCGCTGAGGTGGCGCATCTGGGCCGTATCGTAGGCGTTGTCGTTCTGCGGATTCGTGTTTTGAGGGACGTCGTTTTGCGGAATGTCGTTGGGATCGGTAGACATTAACTTATTGCCCCCAGGCGGAAGCGAAGGTCCTTGATGTTGTGGTCGGGAAGTAAGCGGTTGAGGGTAGCGAGCATGGCCGACTTTTGAAAGCCGAACTCCTGGATCAGGGCCGAATTGGTGACGACGACTTCCAGGGTTCCGCGCTTCAATTGGCCGACGCGGCTATATTGGGCGCCCAGGGGGCCGGAGGCCTCGTTCCAGGCCGACTGGTAGGCCGCCGCGCCCTGCACGCGGGCAAAGCCCCGCCGGGCCATGAGTTGCACGAGGATATCGGCGATGCGTTCGGGACCGGGCATAGTTGAAAATCCGAAACACGAATGTCGAAATCCGAAACAATGACAAAATTCAAACGTGAAAACCCGGAACCATCGGACGGATTTCGTATTTTGGATTTCTTCTTATTACTTTTGATCGCGTGCCAAGGGCATGATCACGTAGGCATAGCCGTCGTCGGTGGAAGCCACAGCCGCGCTCTCCGCATCGCGCAGCTCCATCAGCAACGTGGCTTCCGGATTGAGCACGCGGAGGAAATCGTTGAGGTAGCGGGGATCGAGCGTGATGACGACCTCGGGACCGTCGTAGGCGATGGGCAGTTCGACATGCGATTCGCCATACTCGGCCCCGTGGGCGGCCAGCACGACCTTGCCCTGGGAAAACGTGAAATCGACGCCGCGGCGCTCGTCGCTGGTGACAATGGCCGCCTGGCGGACGGCTGCGTAGAACGGTCCCACGGAGAGTTCGATCTTCTGCGTGTTCTCGCGGCGGGGGAAGACGTCGCGCCACTTGGGGAACCGCCCTTCGACCAGCCGCGAGTACATCACCACGCGGCCGCTCTTGACCAAGACGTCGTTCTCGCGGGCCGAGAGTTGCAACACGTCCTCTTTGTCGCCCAAGGCACGTTCCAGCAATTGCATGGCCCGCGTGGGCACGATCGTCGTGCGATCGCCCGTGGACTGGTGCTCGCCCACCGATTTGGCCGGGCCTTCCTGGCGGGCCAAGCGGCGGCCGTCGGTGGCTACCGCCGTGATGTGGTCGCCGGTCAACTCCAAGAGCACGCCTCCCAAGGCATAGCGGCTGCTCTCGGTATCGGTCGCAAAAACCGTGCGGCGAATGATCTCGCGGAAGAAGCGGGCGGGCATCTCGTGGTATCGGGTTTCGTCGAAAAGGCCCACCGCGGGGAATTCGTCAGGATTTTCCGAGGGCAGTTGGAACTGGCTCCGCTGGCCACAGACCTGGATCTTGCGGCCATCGCTTTCCACGACGAGCTTTTCGTCGCTGCTCTCGCGCAAGATGTTGCCGAAGCGCGAAATGGGGAGGACGACGCTGCCGGGGGCCTCGACGGCAATGCCCTCCACCTCGATGCGGATCCCCACTTCCAGGTCAGTGCCCATCAGGATGCCTTTGCCGTCGTTCACCTCCAGTTTCACATTTTGCAAGATGGGCTTGGGACTACGGGAAGGGGCCACGCTGGCGGCCGTCTGGAAAGCGTGCAGCAGCGTCTCGCGCTCGCATGTGATTTTCATGAATGGGTCTCTCTTTCAACTTCTTTTCTTAACCGTGATTATTATAGGGAATTCGGGGCCGCTCGTCACTAGCACCCCCGCGATTGTAAGCTCTTTTTTGCCAATAGGTTATGACGCGTTTTTGGGACTACTTGCCCGCTCCGGGGAACTTCCGCTGCAACTGGTCGATCGCTTGCCGGATGGCAGGGTCGGCCTGGAGCAACTCTCCGGTCTTGCGGCAGGCGTGCAGGATGGTGGTATGGTCGCGGCCACCGAAGTACTCGCCGATGCGGCCCAGGCTTTCCCGCGTAAGCTGGCGACAAAGGTAGATTGCCACGTCGCGGGCGGCAACCAGCGGCCGCCGCCGTGACGGTCCGCGGAGATCGCCCAATCGCAGGGTAAAATGCCGCGCGGTGGCTGCCGCAATGTCGCGGAGCTTCGGCCGCAGAGTGCTGTCGCGCTGCGATAGGTAGTCGCGAATCACTCGGGCGTCGATAGTGCGGCCCTCCTGGCGGGCCGGAACCGCCAATTGTAGCATAGCGCCCAGGAGTTCCGGCACGGTGCCGGCTAGGCCCTCGGCCAGGAGTTTGAGGATCGAGTCGGCCATCTCCACTTCGCGGAGATTCGACCAGCGTTGCAGGATCGCCAGGCGCGTGTCGGGACCCGGCAAGGCCAGCGGCACGCACAATCCGGCTGACAAGCGGCTCCGCAAGGCGGGCAAGAATTCGGCCAGATCGTGCGGCGCCGACGAGGACGTCACCACCACCTGGCCGCCCCGCTGGAGGACCGCATCGAGCGTGCAAATCAACTCCCCTTGGGCGGCCGGCTTTGGGGCCAATTCCGCTACATCCTCGAAAACGGCCAGGCTTGCCCCCCTATATACCGCCCGGAAATCCTCGACCGCTTGCGTCTCGAAGGCCTCGGCCATATTCCGGGCGAAATCGACCGCCGTGGTATAGGCAACTCGGCTTTGGGGGAAATTCAATTTCCAGGTTGCCGCCAATCCGCGGGCCAAGTGCGATTTGCCCGTTCCGCTGGGGCCATAGAGGACCAGCGGGTTGTAGGGCGAGGGCTGACGGCCAAGAATGCCCGAAACGGCCGGCTCGATGAGGCAGTTTTCCGGGCCGGCGAAGAATTCCAGGGCGGTCGATCGCCGCAGGCCGTCCTGAGACAACCCGTCGTCGGCCAATAGCTGACCTGGCAGGGGAATCGTCACCACGCCGTTGGCCATTCGGGTCCATCCTAAGAACTTTTTCAAAGTCGGATAATTAGGCCATTATAGCAGACGCGGCAGTCCGGAGGGAACGGGCAAAAGCCAGCGTAAACCCGAAATACGAATGTCGAATTACGAAACAAAGAAGAAATACGAAAGAAGGAAATCCAAAAGGGCTGTTTCGGACATTTGAATTTTCTTCTTTTGAGTTTGTTTCGGATTTCGGATTTTTTTCCCCGCTTCACTCCAGTTCTCGGCAGACCTTCAGGATCCGTACGACGGCCTCGTCGATTTGCGCCTCGGTGGTGGTCGCTCCCAAGCTGAAACGCAGACTGCTGGCCACAATGTCGTTCGGAAGGCCCATTGCCCGCAGGGTGGGAGAAAGCTCCGTCGAGCCGCTGGCACATGCCGAACCGACGGAGCAGGCGACTCCCGCCATGTCGAGGGCCAGCAAGAGGATCTGACCTTCCAGACCGGGAAAGGCGATGTTGCTGGTGTTGGGCAGGCGCGCAGCCCCTTCACTATGGACGATCACATCGGGCCGCCCGGCCTTCAGTTCCGCTTCAAAACGGTCGCGCAGGGCAGTCAGCCTGCGGCAGTGTTCGCCCTGTTCCCTCTGCCACAGTTCCAGAGCGGTTTGCATGCCGACCGCCAGGGCCACGGACTCCGTGCCGGGCCGCATGCCCTCTTGCTGATGGCCGCCGAAGAGCATGGGGGCCAAAGTCACTTGGGGGCCGACAATCAAGGCGCCAATGCCTAGCGGTCCCTGAAACTTGTGCGCGGCGACGCTCAAGGCGGCTAGACCCAGTTGGCGGAAGCGGATGGGCATCTTGCCGGCCGCCGCCACTGCGTCGGTGTGCAACGGCACGCCGGCCGAGCGGCAGACGGCCGCCAGTCGCTCGATCGGTTGCAACACGCCCGTCTCGTGGTTGGCCAGCATGACGCTCACCAACCGCGAGGCGTTCAATGTATCCTGTACACTCCGTGTGCCGGATACATCAAGGGGGGCTGCCAGCAGCGATTCAAGGGCATCGGTTCGCACCACGCCTTGGCCATCCACTGGAAGCGTGTCGAGCCGCCAGCCGAGTTCCAGGAGATGCTCGGCCGCTTCCAACACGCAGGCATGTTCGATCGAGGAAACGATGATCTGTCCCGAATACCGCCCGCCGGCATGCGCAATCCCGAAGATCGCCAGGTTGTTGGCCTCGGTCCCGCCGCTGGTGAAGATCAGCCGGTCGGGATTGAGGCAGTTCAATTCGGCCCCGAGGATTTCGGCCACACGCTGCCGGGCATCTTCCAGAAGGCGGCGGGCTTGCTGCCCCGGCTGGTGTTGACTCGCCGGATTGGCATATCCGGCTGCGTAGCAACGGGCCACGGTCTCGACGACCTCGGGCCGTGTGGGCGTGGTCGAGTTGTGGTCAAGATAGATATGGTTCATTCAACAATTATGGGGAGAATCGCCGATGCTGGCAATGTATAGTTCGCGCGGCTGAATACGATACCCGTCGTGAATCGCAAGCAAAGGGACGTAAGTCGTTCCCCTGCTGGCGCTTCGCGCTTGCTATCGTATCACTTCAACCCGCGCAAGGTGTGGCGGGGCGGCAAAAAGATACCCCCGATCACTGGCCTTGCCCTCAGCGGGCGAGCCGACTACAATCCCCACCCAAATCGTTTTGTTGTCCTTGAGTGTCCACCCGAAGGAGGCGGTTCCGATATGACGGCTTACGTCGGCGAGTTGTGGCGTCTGCGCCATTTCTGGATGGCCTTGGTACGCAACGACTTGCGCAATCGTTACCGCCGATCTGTACTGGGGCTGGGCTGGTCGCTACTGCAACCTATCGCCATGACGGCGGTGCTCTGTACCGTGTTTGCTGGCGTTTTTGGTGTGACCCTCACCGAATATGCCCCCTATTTGCTCTCCGGCTTGACCTTCTGGGCCTTCATTTCCACGGCCGCTATCAGCGGCTGTGCGAGCTTTGCCCAAGGCGAACCGTACATCCGCCAGCACCGCGCCCCGCTGGCCATCTATCCTTTGCGGACGACGCTCGGCGCCGGCTATCATTTCCTTGTCGGCATGGGCGTGGTCCTCGTGGCTGTGGGCTTTTTTTCGGGCTTCTCCAACCCCGTGGTCTTGCTGAGCATCCTGCCCTCGCTCGTGCTGCTGTTCGCCTTCGCCTGGTCGCTGGGCGTTTTTACGGGCACGCTCAACGTGCTCTTCCATGACACGCAACATCTGCTGGAGATCATCCTGCAGATCTTTTTCTATATGACACCGATTATGTACAAGCCCGAGATCCTCATCAACCGAGACATGGGCTGGGTGGTGCAATACAATCCGTTTGCCGTGTTGCTGGAGCTGATCCGCCAGCCGTTGTTGGAAGGGGTCCTGCCGCGGGTCGAGACGGTGCGGGCGAGCCTGGTGATTGTGGCCGTCATGGTGGCCGTCGCGGCAGTGCTGCTGCGCTGGTGCGAACGGCGGCTGGTCTTCTTTCTGTAAGAGCCATTTTATAGCAGGTTGCCGTACTTGTTTGCGGCACATTCCGAAAGTTAGCGAGACAAGTTCTCGCGTGTTTTGCCTCCTGATCCCTTGCGAGACCGGACTGATGAAGCTGATCGAACTCGACGACGTGAGCCTGCGGTTCCGAGTGCGTTGTCAAGCCCGCGAGAGCCTCAAGGACTACGTACTGCACGGCCTCTTTCGCCGCCGCAAGCAGAGCAACATGCTGGAAGTCAAGGCACTGGAACACATCAACCTGGAGGTGCGGCAAGGCGAGCGCGTGGGCATCCTCGGCCACAACGGCGCCGGCAAGACCACGATGCTGAAGCTGCTGGCGGGCATCTATCCGCCGACCTCCGGCAAGCGCCGCGTGGCGGGCCGCGTCAGCTCGCTCTTCGACATCTCGCTGGGCTTCGAGCCCGACGCCAACGGCTGGGACAACATCCGCTTCCGCAGCTACTTGCAGGGCGAGACGCCGCGCTCGGTGCAGCGCAGCATGCAGGCCATCGCCGACTTCAGCGAGCTGGGCGAGTTCCTCGACATGCCGGTCCGCTACTATTCCTCCGGCATGCTCGTGCGGTTGGCCTTTTCGGTCGCCACGGCCATCGAGCCGGAGATCCTCATCGTCGACGAGGTCCTCTCGGCCGGCGACCTTTCCTTCCAGGCCAAGGCCGAGCAACGGATGCGGGCCTTGATCTCGCACGCCCAGGCGGTGGTCGTCGTGAGCCACGATTTGGGCTCCTTGGCGAAAATGTGCAACCGCGTGATCTGGCTCGACCACGGGCGAATCCAGATGTCGGGCCCCGCCGACGAAGTGATTGCCCTTTACGAAGGCTACATGGAAGGGAACTCGTTGCCACAGGCGGCGTAGTAATCGTCAAGGACGACGAATCATGAGCAGCCAACCAGCCGCGGTCGCGTACCGCTGGACCGCCTTCGAGCAACTGAGCTTCGCCCGCGAGGTCATGCAGGCGGAAAGCCGTACGATCGCCCAGGTGGCACGGCGGCTGGATCAGGAGTTCTGCCGCGCCGCGGATTGCCTGCTGAACTGCCGGGGAAGCACGATCGTGACCGGCATCGGCAAGGCGGGACTGGTGGGCCAAAAAATCATGGCTACACTGGCCTCGACCGGCACGCGGAGCCACTTCCTGCACCCGGCCGAGGCGGTACACGGCGACTTGGGCCGGCTGCATGCCGACGACGTCGTACTCGTGCTCTCGCAGAGCGGCGAGACCGACGAGATCGTCCGCCTGCTGCCGCCGCTAGCAGCGGCGGGCGTGCCGATCATCGCTATTACCGGCCGCGCCGCCAGTACGCTGGGCCGCGCGGCAGCAGTGGTCATCGACCTGGGACCGCTGGAAGAGGCCTGTCCGCTGGGATTGGCGCCCAGCAGCAGCACGGCCGCGATGCTGGCCGTGGGCGATGCCTTGGCGCTGGTCGTCAGCCGCATGCGGGGTTTTGCCCGTGAGGACTTCGCCCGTTTCCATCCGGCCGGCAATCTTGGCCTGAAGCTCAGCAAGGTCGAGCAGCACATGCGGCCGCTGGAGCAATGCCGCGTGGCGCAGCGGGAGGAAACGGTCCGCCAAGTGCTAGTCCGCGTGAGCGTGCCGGGGCGGCGCACCGGGGCGACGATGCTTGTCGATTCCAGCGGCTGCCTGGCCGGTATTTTCACCGATAGCGATCTCGCCCGACTCTTCGAACACCACCGCGACCAGGCCCTGGACGCCCCTATCCATTCGGTAATGACCCCCAATCCGCTCAAGGTAGTGCGCGGCTCGTTGATGTCCGAAGCCTTGGCCCTCATGGCCCAGCGAAAAATCAGCGAGTTGCCCGTCGTGGACGATGACAGCCGGCCCATCGGACTGATCGACGTGACAGACGTCGTCGGTCTGTTTCCGCAACAGGCCGAAGCAACGGCGGTAAACGCGCCCTGTCCCACAACGCACGAGCGTTGGAGCATCGTGCGCGAAGAAGTGAACGAGTGAGTATGCTGCGAGCGGGCAGAAATGAGTCGTTGGAGTTCCGCCTTTAGGCGGCGATCCCGGCAAAAAAGCCGGCTAGAGCCGGAACTCCAACGGTTGATTTCCACGCACGCAAACTATACGTTCTAATCCCTCAGGTTTCGCCGCTTCCTTTCCCGTTTTTCGCGGCCTTACTCCAGCGGGCCTCGAATCTGGCGATGTCAGCCACGGTCGTCCGCTTCAAGAACCGCACGAGCGCCACCTGGGCCTTGCGGCAAACATCATGCGCCGGGCAGTCGCGATCGTCGGTGCAGGGCACATTCCCCAACATGCAGCGGGGCTTCAAGATATCGTCGTCGAGGGCCTCGCAGACCTCATAGAGGCTCATTTTGTCGGCCGGCCGGGCCAGCGACACCCCGCCGCCAGCCCCCCGCTGCGTATGCACCAGATTCTCGTGCGACAGCAGATTGACGATCTTCGCCAGATACGCGGCCGGGGCACGGCAGGCCTCGGCCGCCGCTTTGATCAGTGTCGGCTGCCCCCGTCGGCTGGAAACATATCCCAACGCGCTGATTGCATACGCCGACGCCTGGCTGAGCATGAAACGGATCTCCCGGAAAGTGGCATCTTACCGATATAACAATTGAGGACCAGCTTGTCAACTATTATCCAAGACCGGGTAGGAGAACTGCGAAGCCCTATGTAGAACGGAATTTATTCCGTTGCCTTGCGTATTTCAGGGAAACGGAATGAATTCCGTTCTACGTAGGGATGCCATAGACAGACTTTGCAGTTCTAATGCGGGACAGGACTTGACGTAGGGGAATTACTCGGCGAAAATCGTAGACATAAAGGACCTTCGTATCCTCTATTATCCTGGTCGCTTCCGCCGCGGCGAACGACAGGGTTACCACCGGCAACTTGCAAGGGGGCGATCGTGACATCCGGCTCCACCACATCCGCAGGCGACATCCAGCCCCTCCCCGCTCATGGCGCGGAGAAATTGCCATCGTATGGCGAGGGGGGGCCGTTGGAAAAATTCGTCTACAACGACGCCGTGGTCCGTGCGTTCCTGATGACCACCGTCCTGTGGGGCATCGTCGCGATGCTTGTCGGACTTATCGTGGCCCTGGAATTGGTAGCGCCGTCGTTGAGCCTGGGGCTGCCCTACCTATCGTTCGGGCGGCTCCGCCCGCTGCACACCAATGCGGCAATTTTCGCTTTCGCCGGGAACGCCATTTTTGCCGCGGTCTACCATTCCACGCAGCGGCTCTGCAAGGCCCGCATGTTCAGCGATTTCCTCAGTTGGTTTCACTTCTGGGGCTGGCAATTGATCATCGTCCTGGCCGCCGTGACGCTTCCCTTGGGTTACACGCAGTCGAAAGAATACGCCGAACTGGAATGGCCCATCGATTTGACGATTGCCGTGGTCTGGGTGGCGTTCGGCGTGAATTTCTTCGGCACGCTGGCCCGCCGCCGCGAACGCCACATGTACGTGGCCCTGTGGTTCTACATCGCCACGGTCGTGGCCATCACCGTCTTGCACGTCTTCAACAGCTTGGAGTTGCCGGTCGGGCCGCTGAAAAGCTACCCGGTCTATGCAGGCGTGCAGGACGCCTTCATGGAGTGGTGGTATGGGCACAACGCGGTGGCCTTCTTCCTCACCACGCCCTTCCTGGGCCTGATGTATTACTACTTGCCCAAGGCGGCCGAGCGGCCGGTCTATTCCTATCGCCTGAGCATCGTCCACTTCTGGTCGCTGGTGTTCATCTATATTTGGGCCGGTCCGCACCACCTGCACTACACGGCCTTGCCGGACTGGGCCTCGACACTGGGCATGCTCTTCTCGGTAATGCTCTGGATGCCGTCGTGGGGCGGGATGATCAACGGCCTGTTGACGCTCCGCGGGGCCTGGAACAAGGTGGCCGCCGACCCGATCTTGAAGTTCTTCGTCGTGGCCATCACCTTCTACGGCATGTCGACCTTCGAAGGCCCCATGCTCTCGGTCAAGGAGGTCAACGCCCTGGCCCACTATACGGACTGGGTCATCGCCCACGTCCACGGCGGGGCGCTGGGCTGGGTGGGCTTCATGACCTTCGGCATGCTCTACTGGCTGATGCCGCGGATGTTCCAGGCGCCGCTGTGGAGCAAGAAGCTGATGAACGCCCACTTCTGGATCGCCACGATCGGCCTGCTGCTGTACATCGTGCCCATCTATGTGGCCGGCTTGACGCAGGGCCTGATGTGGCGGGCCTTGGATTCCATGGGCGCGCTGCGCTACGGAAACTTCCTGGAAACGGTCAAGGTGTTGATGCCCATGTACTGGATCCGCGCGGCAGGTGGCACACTCTACCTCGTCGGCGCGGTGTTCTGCGGCATCAACCTCTTGAAGACCTGGGCGGCTCGGCCGGCCAAGTATGAAGAGACGGTCCACGAGGCGCCGGCCCTCTCGCCCAAGTACGTCGAGCCGCTGCTGCCCGAGTCGCGACTGAAGGGCGCGGCCGTAATCGAGTTCGCCCACGGCTTTGACGTGTGGCTGCAGGGCTGGTGGCACCGCCGCGGCGAGCGGCGGCCGCTGCGGTTCACGATCTGGGTGGTCTGCTCGATTGTCGCCGCCTCCTTGTTCGAGGTCATCCCCCTCTTCCTCATTCAGTCGAACATCCCCACGATTTCCTCGGTGAAGCCCTATTCGCCGCTGGAACTCTTGGGCCGCGATATCTATATCGAAAACGGCTGCTACAACTGCCATTCGCAGATGATCCGCCCGATCCTGGCCGAGACGAAACGCTACGGCGAGTACAGCAAGGGCGGTGAGTCCGTATACGATCATCCGTTCCAGTGGGGTTCGCGACGAATCGGCCCGGACCTGGCCCGCGAGAGCGGCAAGCAATCGCCCGACTGGCACCTTCGCCACTTCCGCAGCCCCCGCGACACCTCGCAAGGCGATTCGATCATGCCGGACTACGCCTGGCTGCTGGAATCGAAGGCCGAGATCGAGGCCATTCCGCAACGCATGCGCGGCATGCAGATGCTGGGCGTGCCTTATACGGACGAACAAATCGAAAGTAGTATCGAAGACGCCAAGAAGCAGGCCGACGAAATCGTCAAGAAGATCAAGGAAAACGAAGCGCCGGAATCGCTGCGGGACAAGAAGGTCATTGCCCTGATCGCCTACCTGGAGAAGCTTGGCCGCGACATTTCGCAGCCCGCTCCGGCGGCTACCGACGCCAAACCCCAAGCGAAGACACCGTGAGCCCTGAAATCCTGCAATGGATCGCCGATCACCTGCAAACGGGCTTGATGATCGCCGCGCTGGTCGCCTTCGCGGCGATCATCGCCTGGACCCTGTTGCGGTCCGGCGCGCAGGTCGAGGCCGAAGCCCACTTGTGGAAGGACGACGAAAAGTAGGTCCCTTCTGCCGGAAGGGACTAATGTGCTTCGAACCGCCGACAGAACTACGAATCACCCAACAATTCGGAGCGTTTTGGTCCTTTCCGGCAGAATGGACCTACAAGCGACCGAAAGAACGACCATGCCCCAAGACCAATTGCTCGACCACGAATATGACGGCATCCAAGAGTACGACAACCCGTGCCCTGGCTGGTGGCACGCGATTTTCTGGCTGACGGTGGTGTTCAGCGCGGCGTACTTTCTCTTCTTCCACGTCGGCTACAACGGCTGGACAGTGGCGGAGGCATGGCAAACGGCGGCCGCCGAGGACCAAAAAAAACTGTTCGGTACGATGGGCGATTTGCACAACAACCCGGCCACGATCTTGACGTATATGGACGACACCAAGTGGATGAATTATGCCAAAAACGTCTTCCTCGCCAATTGCCAATCGTGCCACGGCCCCGATGGCGGCGGGGTTGTGGGCCCCAACCTGACCGACGACTACTATAAAAACGTCAATAAGATCACCGACATCGCCGAGGTCGTCAAGAACGGCGCGGCGGGCGGGAGCATGCCCGCCTGGAAGACCCGCCTGCATCCCAATGAGGTCATCTTGATGGCCGCCTATGTGGCCAGGCTACGGGGCAAGCCTGTCAACGGCCAGTGCCGTCCGCCGGAAGGCAAGCCGATCGAGCGATGGCCGACCCTGGCAGAAGTGACCGGGGCCAAGTCGAAAGCGAAACCAGGGGGCGCGTCGAAGTGAGTCTCAGTCCACCCCTGCCCGAGGGCCGCGTCCTCTCGACGCTCATGGAGGACGGTTCGCGCCGCTGGCTTCACCCGCGGCCCGCCCTGGGACCGTACCTGCGGGCGAGGCGGCGGCTGGCCTGGGTGTTGATCGCCGTTTTCACGCTCCTGCCGTACTGGAAGATCCACGGCAAGCCGGCGATACTGCTGGACTTGCCGCACCGCGAGTTCACGATCTTGGGCTTCCCGTTCCTCTCCACCGACACCTTGCTGTTGGCCCTGGCAATGATCACTCTGATCTTGGGGATCTGCCTGGTGACGGCCCTGGCGGGCCGCGTGTGGTGCGGCTGGATGTGTCCGCAGACGATCTACATGGAGTTCGTTTTCCGGCCCCTCGAACGGCTTTTCGACGGGCCGCCGGGGGCCAAGCATCGCCCGGGAAGGAAACGCTCAACGGCGCGCACGCTGGCAAAATACGCCGTCTTCCTGGTTGTGTCGGCCTACCTGGCCCATACCTTTCTGGCCTACTTTGTCGGCGTCGAGGCCCTGGCCCAATGGGTCCGCCAGTCGCCGTTGAAGCATCCGATCTCGTTCCTGGTGATGGTTGCCGTGACCGGGCTGATGCTCTTCGATTTCGCCTACTTCCGCGAGCAGATGTGCATCGTCGCCTGTCCTTACGGCCGCTTCCAATCGGTGATGCTCGACCGCGACTCGCTGATCGTCAGCTACGATCCGCAGCGCGGCGAGCCCCGCCACCCGCGCGCGGGTACCCGGCTGGCCGGTCGCCAGGCCGATGCGCCGCAGGGCGACTGCATCGACTGCGGCCTGTGTACCGACACCTGCCCCACGGGCATCGATATCCGCGAGGGGTTGCAACTGGAGTGTATCGCCTGCACGCAGTGTATCGACGCCTGCAACGGCGTGATGGGGCGGATCGGCAAACCGCCAGGGCTGATCCGGCTCAGCTCGCAAAACGCCGTCGAAGGCGGCCGGCGGCGGTTCTTGCGTCCGCGCGTGGTCCTTTATCCGGCCTTGATCCTCGCGCTGGCGACGGCCTTCCTGGTGGTGCTCTTCAACAAGAAGTCGGCCGACGTGACAGTTCTGCAAGGGCTCGGCTCGCCCTATATCGAGACCGCGCCGGGCGAAATCACCAGCCAACTGCAGGTGATCATCGAGAATCGCAGCGGCCGCGACACGGTCTACACGATCGAGATCGCCGATGAGGCGCAGGCCCATTTCGCCCGCAAGCCTGGGGACATTTCCATCGCCGCCGGCAAATCCGTCAAGACGTCCCTGGCAATCGTGGCCCCGGCGTCAGCCTTTCAGCAGGGGATCTGCGGCATTCACTTGCGGATCTCGGACGACGCAACCTTCAAGCAGGAAGTCCCCTGCCGCCTGTTGGGTCCCGTGCGGCGGAACGCAAAACCGACCCCGGAGGGGTCACAGCCATTAGCCGGTGGTAAGCGCAGCGCCACCACCAGTGAAGAAGCGAAATAGAATGAATCGACCCCGGAGGGGTCACAACAAGAGCGCTGCGACCCCTCCGGGGTCGGAGAACATGGCGCGACGGAAACCCGGGGTGCGCTGCACGACCCCGGGCTAATAGCTGCGACCCCTTCGGGGTCATACATCTCGACTAACCAGAAAATGAACCATATATGACCGATTGCCCTCCGCCAGCCTCAGCAAAACCCTCTCGGAACTTGTTTTGGCCGATCTTCCTGGCCAGCCTGATCAGCATCCATATCGTCTCGGTCGTGGTAATGGTAACCGTCGCCACGCGCGACAGGTCGTTTGCTGTCGAGCCGGACGCGTATCAAAAGGGCCTGCACTATGAGCAGACGGCCCAGCAGCAGCGCGAGAACGTGCGGCTGGGCTGGTCGGTGCAACTCGACGTTGGCCGCCCGCTACTGGGCACGAATCGCCGCGAGCTGTCTTGTAAGATTCTCGACCGAACGGGCCAGCCCGTGGAAAACGCCAAGGTCGATCTAGTGGCCTTTGCCCATCTGCGGGCCAGCAATCGCACGTCGAGCGTTTTGCTGCCGCGAGGCGCAGGACAGTACGGCAACACGTTGGCCTGCGAAGACCCGGGCATCTGGGAGTTTCGACTGGAAATCACCCGCGGCCCGGAAACGTGTACGCATATTGTGAAACGCGAAATCGAAGATTGATGGGACTTCTCGTTACCGCTGTCATCGCCAGTTTCGTCGGCAGCCTGCACTGCGCGGGCATGTGCGGGCCGCTGGTAGCGTTTGCCGTGGGCGATCCGCGGGGCGGCAGAGCGGCGCGGGTATGGCTCCACGTGGCGTATCACGGCGGCCGGCTGCTGACGTACGCGCTGGTCGGCGTGGTCTGCGGCCTGTTGGGCGCGGCGGTCGACCGCGGCGGGGCACGGCTCGGTTGCCATCGGGTTGCGGCCCTCTTGGCCGGCGGCATGATGATCGCCGTCGGCTTGGCCGCTGTGCTGAGGGCCGTGGGTGTACGATTGCCGCAGACGGCCTTGCCGGGCTTCGTCCAACGGCTGGTGCTCTCGGGCCAGCGGGCGGCGATTGCGCTGGAGCCGTTGCCGCGCGCACTGTGTATCGGTCTGCTCACCGCCTTTCTGCCTTGCGGCTGGCTTTATGTGTTCGCCTGCTATGCCGCCGGCACCGGCAGTCCACTTCAGGGCGGGCTCTTTATGATCGCTTTTTGGCTCGGCAGCGTGCCGGCGCTAGTTCTCGTGGGCACGGGCGTGCAGACACTCGCCCGCCTCTTGGGGCGGCGTTTGCCGCTAGTGACCGCGCTGGCGATTGTGGTGCTGGGCGTTGTCTCGCTCTTCTTTCACGTGCAGACGCCCCTGAAGGCATTCGAACCCAAGCCAATGCGTGCGGACGCCGCAGTGACCGAACAGGTTGAAGAGCTAGGCAAGGTCGTGCCGCCCTGTTGCCAAAAGCATGCCGTGACGGAGGAGAAGACGCCCTGACACTGCATTAGCGGGCCAGTTTCACCCCGCGTCGGGCCACGCCGGAATGCTCTCCCCACGGACCAGATCGTCGAAGGTTTGCCGCCGGCGCACCAGGTGGGCGCGGCCTTCATGGACCAGCACTTCGGCGGCTAAGGGACGCGAGTTGTAGTTGGACCCCATCACAAACCCGTAGGCCCCGGCACACTCGATCACCAGGAGCTGCCCGACTTCGGCCTCGGGCAGATTGCGGGGACAGACGAAGCCGCCTTCCACTTGCGTGAAGATGTCGCCCGACTCGCACAAGGGACCGCCCACGATCACCTCGCGCTCCGGTCGTGATGCCGCCTCGCGGGGCACGATCGACATGGGATGATAGGCGCCGTAGAGGATCGGCCGGGCCAGGTTATTGAAGCCGGCGTCCAAGAGATAGAACCAGTGCTCGCCCTGCCGCTTGACCACGCGGATCTCGGACACCAAGTAGCCGCTCTCGGCCACCAAGTAACGGCCCGGCTCGATCTCCAGGCCGATAGTGTGGCCGAAGCGGTCTTCCAAGCGTTTGCGCGTCGCGTCCCACAGCGTGAAATAGGCGGCCAGGTCGACATAGGCCTCGCCCTGGCGATAGATCGTGGGCAGGCCCCCGCCGGCGCTGATCGACACGATCGTAGGACCGACCGCCAGGGCCGCCTGCTCCATCGCCGCACAAACCTGCGAGAGATGCTCCATGTCGGTGCCCGAACCGATGTGCATGTGCAGGCCGCCGATGACGGTCTGATAGCGCTCGACCGTTTCCAAACACATGCCGATCTGCTCGTGCCAGATGCCGTGCTTGGCCTGGTCGCCACCGGTGTTCGTCTTGCGGCTGTGGCCATGCCCGAAGCCGGGATTGATGCGGAGTGTGATCTGCCGGCCGGGGGCGCGGCGGCCGAACTGCTCGATCATGTCGGGTGAGCCGCAATTCACGTGGACGTTGCGTTCCGCGCAGAGGTCGAGGGCCTCGGCGTCGAAGATGTCGGCCGTGTAGACGAGCGGGGGCGGCGCACCTTCCACTGCGTAGCCGGCGGCCAGCGCGCGGCGGATCTCGCCCGCGCTGACGGCATCGACCAACGCGCCGTGGCGGCGGAGCAGGTCCAACACGGCCAGGTTCGAACAGGCCTTCTGGGCATAGCGCACGTGATCGAAGGCCGCCAGATCGGCAAGTCGCCGCAGGATCATGGCCGAATCATAGACGAATGTCGGCGTGCCAAACTGAGTGGCCAAATCCGCGACCGGAATGCCGGCAATATGGGTGCGCGTAGTGGAAAAAGCGGCGGGAACAGCGGCAGTCATCGAAGGGTAGTGCAAAGGACCAAGGGTGGATATCGACGGGGGATTGAGAATAATTCTACCACAAGGGCCGTTTGGGGACCATCGCGTGGCCAAAAAGAAACCCCGGGTCGAAACGACCCGGGGCTCTAGTTTCTCACGTAAGAACTTCCGCCATTGTTGCCTTTCGCTCCGCGAAAGTAGCGCTACTTTCGCGGAGCGAAAGGCGACAATGGCGGAAGGAACGATTGCCGGCGCGCTATTATTCGTCCGCGTCACCGGATGCATCGAGGATCGCCTTGGTGATGCCCGATTCCACATTCACGCGCAGGTTCATGCCGTTGGGAATGGGCTTCACGGTGAGCGTGAGGTGCTCCTTGCCGCCCGACTTGGCAAGCGACTCGGCGGCCTTGGCAAGACTCTTCTTGGCCTCGGCGCCCGGGGCAGCCTTGGCGAGGAACTTGGCGATGGGCGTGGCCGAGATGACCATGTCGACGGGATCGATGGCCTTGCCCGGCGCAGCCTTGGAGGCGTCGATGGCCTTCTTGATCACGGCAATGGGATCTTTGCCGACCCCCATGTACAGGTTCGATTCGTTGATACCCACGACGATCTGCACGGGATTTCCGAACACGTCGGCAACTTTGGCGTTTCCCGGGGGAAGCTTGGCGACGTGGAAGCCGACGCCTTCGTATTTTTCTACGTCGAACTTGAAGAGCTTGAGGAACTCGGCCGGTTTGGAATCCTCGTCGGCCAGCGCCTTGGCGAGCTTCTTGAAGGCCTCGTCCAGCTTCATGCCGTCGGCAATGCGGACGCCGAAGACGGCCGCCGGAGAGTCGTCGAGCAGGAGCGCCATGCCGCAGTCGCTCTTCTTCAACTCGACGCTCTTCTCCAGTACGCCCAGGACCTCGTTGACGACTTCCTTGCCCAGCTCGCGCTTTTCCTTGCTCAGCTCCTCGTTGGAATCCAGCACCTTGTCGGCCGCCGCCTTATAAGTGGGCAGGGTCGCCTTGAGATCCGCCACCTCGGCATCGCTGTTGGCGTGGGCCGACAACAAAGTCATGGCGGCCCCCGGGAGGGCGAAACCGCCAAAGTCGGTCTTAGCATCCTGCAAGGCCGCGAAGCTCTTGGCCAGGTCGCTGCCGTCGACGCCGCGGGCTTCGAAGTCCCAGAACAGCGCCTTGCTCGACGCGTCGAGCCCCACGCCCAGCACAAGCGTGTCGATCTCCTTGCTGAGTTTCTCCAGCTTGTCGAAGATCTGCTTGACGTTGGCGGTCATTATGGCCCGCTGCTCCTCCGAGTTCGAGGGCTGCATGGCGAGCGTGAATTCCACGATGCCGCGGAGGCTCTTGATGGCGTTCTCGCGGGCAGCCGCGGGAATGTTCTGCACGGAACCGCGAAGGGAGAGCGTGTACTTCTTGGTCAAGTCGGAGAGCGCCGGGAGCGGGTCGTCGGGGGCACTGCCCAGCGAGTCCTCGCCGTAAGAGAACACGGCCCACTGGCCCTTCTGTTTGGCATAGATCGTCTTCTCGCCCGCGGGCAGTTCGAAGACGCCCTTGTCGTTGGCGCTGGGTTCGCCGCCGGGCAGAGGAAGGGCAGCCAGCAGTTTCTTTAGATCGGTGGTGGGCAGATAGCCTTGCACGACCGGCTGATCGTTTTCGCTCAGGGTAACCAGCACGCCCCAGGGACGCGACTTGTCCAAGCCGGCCAGCCCCTTGCCCTGTGTCTGCGCTTCGAGCGCGGCCTTGGCCTTGTCGGCGAGCTTGGCATTTGGGCTAAGCTCGTCCAACGCCTTCAGGTTACTGATGAGTTGATCATAGCCGGCAAAAGCTATAGTCAAAGCAGGTTTGAGGTCTGCGGCGGCGGCCCTTTGGGCGGTAACCAGCGTTCCCACGGCCAATGCCAATGCGATGGCCATGATCTTCCTTAGCGGCTTGTTCACGATATCATCTCCTTATTCCAGCGATTCCGAGAAAATGGTCCGTTCACGACACCGCGCCGCGACGAATCATAAGTTTCTAAGTGTACAGTCCTGTCGCCTGCGGGGCTAGCCCTGCGGGGCGAAGCAGAGCGATAAACTACAAATGCCGTTCATGCTTACCGGCGGATATGCGATTGTTGGAGTCCCGGCTTTAGCCGGTTATCCGGCATGAATTCCGGCTAAAGCCGGGACTCCAACGGGCCATTTCGATCCGTACAAACGATAGCAGACGCTCTGCCGAATCCCAACGGGCTTGTTCTCTGACTACGCATATGATCGGATCGTTCCCCTACCCCGAGTCGCTTCCATGCCCCATTTTCCCCAGATTAACGCAATCCTTCTTCGACACCGCTTCAAAACTGTTCTGGAACCAAATGGGGTTTCTCTGTTAAAATAGGAATCCCTAACAACTTTCCAGCAATTGGACATGGCAACGCGTACTATCATTTCAACCCTGTGACGTAGATCCCCTGAACCCCGAGGTTCCCGACGATGAACGCAATTATTTTCCAAGTCTTGACGGTCTTGGCGACTGCCGCCAGCCCTGCCGCCCCCCAGAATACCTTGTTGGCTGAACTGATAAACAAGGGCGTGAAGATGCCCGACGGCCAGGTCGTGTGCCTGCCCGCTCCGGTCATGGCGGAGGGCCTGAGCGAGAAGCAACAGGCTGCCGTGCTGGCGGCGAGCGCGCCGCGGGGGAAGGTGGATGAATTCTTGGACACCGCCTCCAATGCATCGTGGAGCTTGAAGATTCTGAAGACTTCCAGCAAGAATGGGAATGACGTTTACCGCACTGTGGACCTCTGCTTTGTCGTTTACGGCGATTGGAACGTGCTCACGAGCGACCAATTCTCCAAGGGCATCGTCAAGGAAGGGAAGGCAAAGAACGCGAAGAACGCGGGCATGGTTTCCGCGGCCGGCTACTTAAAGGCCCCGGAATTGGCCGTTCGCGGATTGTCGACGCGTTCGGTCGCTAACTCGAAAGAGTATTTTCTTTACACGACTTTCAATCTCTTCGATCGGGTCGAGCTAAGCGCCACGCGGATTGGTGTGGCCACGAAAACGCCGACGGGAGTCATGGTTGCCGCGCGGGTCGATTCGCGCTTCGCCAAGGACAAGGCGTACCCCAACCAGTGGCGGGCGATCACCAAGGACGCAGCGGGCAATACAATTTTAGGCCCGCCGCAGCCCTATTCCGGCGCCGGCTTCTATGCCAAGGTGACGCGATTGATCAAGCCGGCAAACGCCATCTTCGTGGAATTCCACGAGGTCTTCTACGAACCGCACGAATGGTTCGGCGAGGACCAGAAGCTGATGCGTTCCGAACTGGGGAAGATCATCCCCTTCGAGGTGAAGCAGTTCCGCATCAAGTTGGCGCGGGCAATGCAGGAGGCGGCGGAAAAGCAGCCGGCCGTGGAACCGGAGAAGAAGTAAGGATCGGCGAATCAATAATTGTCGTATTGTCGCCTTTCGCTCCGCGAAAGTAGCGCTACTTTCGCGGAGCGAAAGGCGACACTTATTTCTGCGTCAAGCCCTTAGTACTACAGCGCTAACTTGAGTTCCATTTACATGCGGGAGTTTCTGTCAGCTTGATGCCCATGCTCCGCAAAACTCGGCGAGTTTCTTTGGTATGGCAACGGCGAGCACAGGCGTTGCG
>Ga0181520_10000660_pt1 | contig 74425 bp, 49 predicted proteins | sample PEATcosm2014_Bin_29_FD_132451 | JGI IMG/M metagenome (GOLD analysis project Ga0181520, IMG submission 132451) | Peatland microbial communities from MTU Mesocosm Facility, Houghton, MI, USA - PEATcosm2014_Bin02_30_metaG | ecosystem: Environmental > Terrestrial > Soil > Wetlands > Peat | place... | reverse complement strand
AATCTTTCCCGGCCGCAGCCGTGGGCCACCGTTTTGAGCGAGGGAGCGGAACGAATTGACGGAGTCCCGAAGGGACTTTTTGACAATAGCCCCCCAATTTATTGGGGGTGGGTGGGCTGGCTTGGCGGCAAGTCCCAGCGGGACGGATGGAATCGTATTCTCTTTTCAGCCGTCCCGCTGGGACTCGACAACCGATTGCCGCACCCCCGGCAATGAATTGCCGGGCTATTTTCGATTGTTCCTTCGGAACAAAAAGTCGGCCGTCGGGCGTCTAAAAGCTGAGATGCCGGCGCGAACCGCGACGTCCCCTCGCTTCAATCGGAGCCGCACCAGCCCGCTACAGCAAATGTCCCAGCTTTTCCCGCTTGGTCTTCAGATATTTTGCGTTGTAGGGATTGGGCTTGATGCGGATGGGCACCTGCTCGCTGATTTCCAGCCCGTAGCCCTTGAGGCCGACGACTTTTTTGGGATTGTTCGTGAGCAACCGGATGGTCTTCAGGCCCAGGTCCACGAGGATTTGCGCGCCGAGTCCGTATTCGCGCAGGTCCATGCCGTAGCCGAGCTTGAGGTTGGCCTCCACGGTGTCCAGGCCCTGTTCCTGCAATTTGTAGGCCTTGATCTTGGGCATGAGGCCGATGCCCCGGCCCTCCTGGCGCATATACAGAATGACCCCGCGGCCGGCCTTGGCCACCTGCTGCATGGCTTGGTGCAATTGCGCGCCGCAATCGCAGCGGCGGGAGCCAAAGACATCGCCGGTGAGGCATTCGCTGTGGACGCGCACCAGCACGTCCCGCTTGCCGGCCACGTCCCCGCGCACGAGGGCCACGTGATATTTGTCGTCCACCTTGGAATGATACAAGTGCAGATTGAAGTCGCCGTAATCGGTGGGCAACTTGACGGTTTCAATATGCTCGATCAGTTTTTCGCGCGCGCGGCGGAAGGCGATGAGATCGGCAATGGTACAAATTCTCAAGTGGTGCTTCCGGGCGAATTTCAGCAGGGCGGGCAGGCGGGCCATGGTGCCGTCGTCGTTCATGATTTCGCAGATGACGCCGATGGGGCGGGCGCCGGCGAGGGTGACGAGATCCACGGTGGCTTCCGTGTGGCCGGCGCGCTGGAGCACACCGCCGGACTTGGCGCGCAGGGGGAACATGTGGCCGGGCTGCACCAGGTCGCCCGGGGTGGCGGTGGGCGAGGCCATCACCTTGATGGTGTGGGCGCGGTCGGCGGCGCTGATGCCGCTGGTGACGCCGTGGGCGGCGTCCACGCTCACCTGGAAATCCGTGCGGAAAACCTCGCGGTTTTGCTTGACCATCCCCTCAATGCCGAGCTGCTGCAGGCGCTCGCTGGTGGTGGGCACGCAGATGAGCCCGCGGCCATAGCGGGCCATGAAATTCACGGCGTCGGGGGTGACATACTGCGCGGCCATGAGGAGGTCGCCCTCGTTTTCGCGGCCGGGGTCATCCACCACGATGACCATTTTACCTTTGTGCACGTCGGCAACGACGGATTCGATGGAGTCGAAATGTTGTTTCATCAGCAACAGACAGTTTAACCACGGGGGCGGGGAATGTCACCCCCTTCGTGCGCCGCGGGCGCGCCGACTGCGCGTTTTTTGATTGAGATGCGACAAAATCTGAATAACATGGCGCCTGCCGTTTTAGTGAAACCTGACGAGAGGCGGCCGTAAAAGCGCATACACGATGTCTTCCAGTAGTCCGCAAAAAATTGACCGCGGCGCGGCGGGGGGTGCTTCCCACGCGGGGCCGGACGTGCAGCAGAATCTCCAGCAGCTTGACCGGCTGGCCAATCTGGGCGTCTTCTCCGCCGGCATCGCCCACGAAATCAAGAACGGCCTGGTGGCCATCAACACCTTTTGCGAGGTGCTCCTGGAAAAGAACGCCGACCGCGAGATGGCGGAGCTGGTGCGGCGGGAATTGAAGCGCATAGACGGGCTGGCCACGCAGATGCTGCGGCTGGCGGCGTCGCGGTCGGCCACGCAGGCGTCCGTGAACCTGCACGAACTGCTGGAACTGACGCTGCGGCTCATGGAACACCAGATTCACGAGCGGTCCGTCACCGTGCGGCGCGACTACCGGGCGGCGACGCCCGTGGTGGTGGGCGACGAGTCGCGGCTGCAACAGGCGCTGCTGAACCTCCTGCTCAACGCCGTGGAGGCCATGAGCCAGGGCGGCGAACTGACGGTGCGGACGGAAGGCGCCGACGGCAACCTGAAGGTGTCCATTTGCGACACCGGCGCGGGCATTGCCCCGGAGAATTTCGGCCACATATTCGACACCTTTTTCACCACCAAGAAGCACGGCACCGGCCTGGGCCTGGCCATCACGCGGCGCGTGGTGGAGGAGCATCATGGCGTGATCGAGGTGCGGAGCGAGGTGGGCCGCGGCTCCACGTTTTGCATCACGCTGCCGCTGAAGTGACCGGCGTTATTCGCCCACCAGGTGATATGACGTCAGGGCATCTTCGCCCAGCTTTTGGGATGGAACCGCCTTGAGCGAGAACGCCACCGCCACGGTGAAATCCGCCGAACTCCGCTCGTTGTTTTCCACCCGGAAGGTCAGGGAAGCCGTCCAGCTCCGCAGGTCGCGCATGATGGTGTAGGCCTGTTGCTGCAGGCGGCCGTCGTCCGCGTTGAAGATGTGGTCGGTGCGCAGCCCCCAGTTGTCGTTCACCCGGTAAAAAACGGTGTTGCCGATGAAATTGTTTTCGTCCGGGCTCACGAATCCTTCGCGCAGGTACCAGTGGCTGATGCCCCAGCTCCAGCGGTCGTTCGGGGTGAAGGTCACCTGGTGAAACGCCATGTTCAGATCGCCGGTGTCCGGGTTGTACCGCACCTGCGACTCGAGCGTGAGCCAGGTGCGCGGGCGGAAGGAGAGGGCGGAATACAAATCGTTCAGGGTGGTCTGGCTGGCCCGCGGGTCCAGCCGCCAGTCCATCATCAGGTTCCAGTTCACCAGGTCTTCGAGCTGGCCATCGCGCTTGGTCTGCAGGAGGTTCAGCAGGCCGAGCCGGACGACGTTCATGCTGTCAATCGAGTCAATGCTGTTGTAGTCCGGAAAGTCCACGGGCAGGAGCATGAGCGACGGCGCGGCGGCGTCAATGGGCGGCAGTTGGGACGGCGGCACGCTGGGATCGGGCACGAAGACGTAATTGGCCGACGGCTCGATGATGTGCCGCAGGCCGTCCACCTCCAGCAGGGAGTTGGTCACGTCGGGCCAGAGCTGCGAGGCCTTGAAGGACATCTCCATGCCGGTGTTGAAGACCTCGCGATAAACGTCGCCGTTGGGCTGGCCGTTGGTGAAATTCTGGCTGCTGTAATAAGTCAGGCGGCCGCCGACGCGCGGGCTGAGGTTGAGCCAGTTGAAGAGGGTGAACGGCGCGGTGACCTGATGATAGGTGTCGGCCCGGGCGGCGGAGGCCACGTAATAGCCGTTGGTGGCCGGATAGAGCCCGTTGGTGGCGTTGGCGTCCCACGCGCGGTACCAGCCCATGGAGTTCTGGCTGTCGTAATAGAGGGGCGTGTCGAAAATCTGCTGGCGGTAGCCGGTGAGCTGCACGTCCGGCTCGCGCTCAATCTGGCTGTAGAAGCTGTTCACCCGCGGCGTGGTCAGGGAATCCAAGCTCCAGTTGTCCCAGTATTTGTTTGCTTCCACGAAGGTGTTCGGCTGCGGGTTGGCCGTGTACTCGCTGGGGAAGAAATCGTGCAGGAAGAGCGGGTCGCTCTGGTAGTTGACCAGCGCCTTGACGTTCAGGTTGGTGGCGGGCGTGGCCTGCCAGCCCATATAGAAGCGCTGGCGGTTTTCCGGGATGTTGCCGAAGGCGGGGAAGGCGTTGGTGCTGTAATTGGCCCGGTTGTCGTGCTGGTAATAATACCGGATGTCCGGGTCGCCCCAGCGGCCCAGGTGCAGGTCCACGTCCGGTCCGAAGCCCGGCCCGCGCCGCTCGCGGTAGTCGGCGTGGATTTTTCCGTCCGCCACGTCGCCGAGATACCACGTGTAGGTGTTCAGCATGTAGGCGCCGTAGATGCTCCGGTAGCCGGGGGTGGTGGTGAAATTGTTGGCGCGCGGACCGATGTTGCGCTCGTAATAGGGGAAATAAAACACCGGCACGCCTTCCACGTAGGCCACCGCGTTCCACATCTGGATTTTCTTGCCCGGGATGATCCGGATGGTGGTGGCCCGAATCTGGTAGGCCGGATTGGAGTAATCGTCCGAGGTGAGGTACGCGTGCTTGGCGGTAATGACGTTGGTGGCCGTCTTTCCGGCCGCCAGGGAGCCGGAGAAATTCTGGCCCTCCACGAACACCGGCAGGCGCCCGGTGCGGAATTGTTCGCTCCGGATCATGTGCGTGCGGAAATTGTAATGGATGTGCTCGCCCATCCAGAGCATGTCGCTGCTCTCGATGCGCACATGGCCGTCGGCCTCCACGTCGCCGGACTTGGTGTCCAGGGAGGCGGCGTCGGCGGTCAGCACCACCGCCCCGTGATTGTAATTCACGTAGATTCCGTTGGTGGCGGCGAAGGTGCCGCTGGCGAAGTCGTACATCACCCGCCCCTCCACCGAGCCGGGCAGAATGTCGCTCAGCGCCTTGACGACGATGTCCTCATCGGGCTTGATTTCCTCCTGCTGGGCGGACGCCTTGGGCAAAAAAGTCGCGACGCACACGATCAGCGCGAGGATAATGGCGGGGAATTTTGTCATCGGCGGGGCCAATAAAACAGAATCGGCCCCGCCTGCCAAGCGACATTTGCGCGGCCGGCGGCCCCGGTGCCGGGCGAACCGCCGATTGCGGGGCCCCGGCCGTTGGGGTAACCTGCCCGAATCCGGTACGGTCCCGGCATTGTGAACAAACGCGCCATTATCAAAAAAATCACCGCCAAGCTGGCCGACGAGCTGGAACTGTATTTCCGCGCCGCCCAATTCGCCCGGGCGGAAGCCACCCACGAGCAGAACAAGGCCGAGCATAAATACGACACCCGCGGCCTCGAAGCCTCCTACCTGGCCCACGGCCAGTCCCGCCAGGCGGCGGCGCTGGAGACGGCCATCCGCGAATTCGAGAAGCTCGACGGACACCCCCTGGCGGCCGGCGAGGCCATCGCCCTGGGGGCGCTGGTGGAGCTGGAGCACAGCGGTGAGAAAACCCTGTACTTCCTCGGCCCGCGCGCCGGCGGCACCGAGGTGATCCATGACCGGAAGGAAATCCTGGTCATCACCCCGCAATCGCCCCTGGGCGAGCAGCTCCTGGGCAAGCAGCAGGGCGACCGCCCGCAACTCAACCTCGGCGGCGTGCCCCAGCCGGCCCACATTCTCCGCGTGGAATAGCCGCCCGGGCCGTCCGAAACCCATGCAGAAAACGTTTGACCGCCCGCCGCCCGCCGGAGAAGTTTCCCGGGATGTGAATGACAACATTTTAGCCCCCGCCACGGGGCCGGGTGCCGCCCAGTCGCCGGCGCCCGAAAACCGCGATTTGCTGGCCCGCCTCCTCCGGCGCCTCGCGCACGAAATCCGCAATCCGCTCAGCTCCCTGGACGTCCAATTTCAACTGCTGGAAGAGGACCTCGCCGCCATGGCCCCGCAGATGCGCCCCCCGCTCATCTCGCGCCTGGGCGTCATTCGCGGTGAACTCCAGCGCTTGGACAGCATCGTCGAGCGCTTCCTCAAACTCAGCGGACCCTCGGCGCTCGAACTCGAGTCCGTCTCCATTAACACCATCGTCACCCACGTCTGCGATTTGCTCCGCCCCGAGGCCTCCAACCGCCAGGTCGAGATCGTCACCGACGTGGCCGCGGATCTGCCGCCGGTCACCGTGGACTCGGTGCGGATCACGCAGGCCCTCATGAACGTCATCATCAATGCCATCCAGGCCATCAGCGGCGGCGGCCGGGTGACCGTGGGCGCGGCGCGGTCCGGGGACAACTTGTTGCTGCGGGTGCAGGACACCGGGCCGGGGATACCGCCGAACGAGCTGGGCGAGATTTTTGATCCGTATTTTACGACCAAGCCGGAAGGCAACGGCCTGGGCCTGTGGATTGCCCAGCAAATCACCGTGGCGCATGGCGGCGATCTGCACGCGGAAAACGCGCCGGGCGGCGGCGCCATGTTCGTGCTCACCCTCCCGCTCAAGCGAAACTCAACCGAAAGGACCAGCGTTGGATAATTCCAAGATCCGCATCCTGGTGGTGGACGACGAGCCGGGCCTGTGCGCCGGCCTGCAGGAGGGGCTGCAGCGCGAGGGCTACGTGGTGGATGCCGCCAACGCCACCGCCGGCGCCCTGCGGCTGGTGGACCAGAACCTCTACAACCTGGTGATTTCCGACGTCAAAATGCCCGGCGCCGGCGGCCTGGAATTGCTCGCGCAAATCCGCGAGCGCAACCGCGACACGCTGTTCATCCTCATGACGGCCTTCAGCACGGTGGAGAACGCCGTGGCGGCCATGCGCCTGGGCGCCTACGATTACCTGCCCAAGCCGATTGACCTGAAACGGCTGCGCGTGCTGGTGCAAAAGGCGCTGGAGCACCAGGCCGTGGTGGTGGAAAACCACGAGCTGCGGTCGCGCCTGCAAAAACGCTCCGCCCCGACGCCGCTGATCGGCGAGAGCGAAGGCATGCGCGCCATTTCCCGGCTCATCGAAGAGGTGGCGCAAAGCGACGTGACCGTGCTGATCGAAGGCGAGAGCGGCACCGGCAAGGAAATCGCCGCGCGGCTCATCCATACGCACAGCCAGCGGCACGAGAAACCGTTCATTTCCGTCAACTGCGCCGCCTTCGCCGAGCAGTTGCTCGAGGCCGAATTGTTCGGCCACGTCAAGGGCGCCTTCACCGGCGCCACCACCCAGAAGCCCGGCCGCTTCCAACTGGCCGACGGCGGGACGCTCTTCCTGGACGAAATCGGCGACCTGTCGCCCAAGGGGCAGGGCGATCTGCTGCGCGTGCTGGAGGACGGCGCCTTCCGCATGGTCGGCGGCTCGGACCTCATCCGCGTGAACGTACGGATCATCGCCGCCACCAACCGGAACCTGCCGCAAGCGGTGGCGGACGGAAAATTCCGCGAGGACCTGTTCTACCGCCTCAATGTGGTGCCCATCGTCATGCCGCCGCTGCGCGAGCGCGCCGACGACATTCCGCTGCTGATCGAAAGCTTCTTCGAGACCTTCGCCGCCAAGCACAAGCGCGTTCGCAAGCGGCTTTCGCCGGAGGCCATGCAGCTTTGCCAGCGCTACCCCTGGCCGGGCAATGTCCGCCAGTTGCGCAACGCCGTGGAACGCCTCGTCATCACCGGCCGCGCCACGGTGGTGCAGGTCCAGGCCCTGCCGGATTTCCTGCGGGAGTTCGACCGCAGCCTCGTCACCTTCACCGTCCGTCCCGGCACGCCGCTGGCGGAGGTGGAGAAGCTGCTCATCCGGCAGACGTTGATGCACGTGACGAGCAACCGGTCGGCGGCGGCCCAGGCGCTGGGCATCAGCCGGCGGGCTTTGCAATACAAGCTCAAGCAGTACGGCCTGCTTGAAGTGGGGGCGGCCGACCCCCAAAAGGGGGTTGCCGGCTCCCTGCACCAGGAGACGGCTCCAAGTGCATAATTTGCACAAAAGCGGGGTATCGGCCCTTTTCACCGGGATGTCACGGAGAGTCGGAATTGCTGATTTTTGCCCCGTAAATGCGGCCATTCCGGCCCTTTCGCCCCTGCGCCGGCCGGGATGGCACGTGGCTTGCGATAGATTAAGGTGGTTGCTTTAAGACAACCAAAGTAACATTGAAATAAATATATTATGAGCGATTCAAACACTTCCACCACCACGACTGCCACGCCCGCTGCCGCGCCTGCCTGTGGGCAGAAATGTGCCGGCACCGCCACTGCCCCGGCCGCCCCGGCGGCTGCGCCCAAGGCGAATCCTTCGGCCAACCCGAAGTCTTCGCGCCGCAATATGCGCAAGCAGCATTGACCGACGCTAATAACGCAGGCACCGGCGCCCGGAGGAACCGGGCCGGTGTCCTGCGGATTGATTTCGGCGGGGGCATGAGCCAGTGGGCAGCCACCAGAAGTTTGAGTCTCCTATCCGTCGAAATCAGCCCGGTGGAAAATGCCGCCGCGGAGCCCGGCTTCGCCCCATTTTCCACGGCGTTGAGACAGTTATCCGTTCATTTATGAAAGAAATTATGAAGTATCTGTTCGAGCTCCAAACGCTCGAATTCGAAACCACGATTCACCCCGACACCGAAGATCGCATCGCCGAACTGCGCGCGAAAATCCCCGCCCCCATCCTCGCCCATTACGACCGCTTGGGCGACCAGGGCAAAAAGGGTGTTGCCGTGCTCCGCAACCAGACCTGCTCCGGCTGCCATATGCGCGTGCCCGTGGCCGTGGTGCTGGAGGTCAAGCATGCCCAGGACGTCTGCCTGTGCGACAATTGCCGCCGCTACCTGTACCTGCCGGCCGACGCCGAAGTGGCGGGCCACAAAGAGCCCGCGCTCCAGGAATCCTGATTTAATCCGCGACGTTATTACCGGCGCGCAGGCTTCCCGCCTGCGCGCCCCCTTCCCGCCCCCGGCCCGCCTGCGGCCGGCTCTGCCCGCCCGGTTTGCGCTTCCGCCTCAACATTATTTCTGATTATACTTAACATATAAAACGCTATTTTGTCACGGCCGCCCCTTGACACGCGCCGAAACCGGACGACGTTACGGTTGGCTGGTATGGACGTGATATCGGTTGAGACTGAGAGTGAGAATGGAAGCAGAGTGAGTGGCAAAGTTGGTTAGAGTCCGTGAAGGCAAATTCGCCCATGCCAGCCGCGTCGTATTCGTCCCGCATTCCCCACTTGCACTTTCCCCGAATCGGCTTGACTGTTTTCCATGGAGATTTATGCGCATCCCACGTTTGCGATGGCTTGCCGCCAGTTTGACGTCGTGGCCGACCATCTGGAAATCCCCGAAAGCTATCGCGAACGGCTGAAATACCCCAAACGCTCCGTCACCGTGGCCCTGCCCATCCGGCTGGACGACGGATCGGTGCGGGTCTTCGCCGGCTACCGGGTGCAGCACCACCTCACCCTCGGTCCCACCAAGGGCGGCCTGCGCTACCATCCCAATGTCGCCCTCGGCGAGGTCGCCGCCCTGGCCATGTGGATGAGCTGGAAGTGCGCCCTCACCGGCCTGCCGTACGGCGGGGCCAAGGGCGGCATCACCTGCGATCCCACCCGCCTGTCCCGCCCCGAACTCGAGCGGCTCACCCGCCGCTTCACCCAGGAAATGATCCCCTTCATCGGCCCGCAGGTGGACGTCATGGCGCCGGACCTGGGCACCAACGAGCAGATCATGGCCTGGATGATGGACACCTATTCCGTGCACGAAGGCAGCTCCGTGCCCGGCATTGTCACCGGCAAGCCCGTGGGCTTGGGCGGCTCGCTGGGCCGCCGCGAAGCCACCGGCCGCGGCGTGGCCTACCTCATCAACCGCGCCGCCGATGCCATCGGCCTGGATCTCGCCAAATCCACCGCCGTCGTGCAGGGCTTCGGCAACGTCGGCTCAGTGACCGCCTATTCGCTCGCCCGCTATGGCACCCGGGTGATCGCCGTCAGCGATGTGCAAGGCGCCCTGTATAACGCCAAGGGCCTCGATGTCCAGGCCCTCGAAAAACATGTGGCCCAAACCGGCGGCCTGGCCGGCTTTCCCGGCGCCGAGCCCATGCCCCACGAGCAGCTCCTGCGGCAGCCCTGCGACATCCTGGTGCCCGCCGCGCTCGAATGCCAGATCACCGCCGCCAATGCCGGCCAGATCCAATGCCGCATCCTGGCCGAGGCCGCCAACGGCCCCACCACCCCCGACGCGGATGAAATCCTCAAACAGCGCCCGGAAATCTTTGTGATTCCGGACGTCCTCTGCAACGCCGGCGGCGTGGTGGTGAGCTACTTCGAGTGGGTCCAGGACCTGCAGAGCTTTTTCTGGAGCGAAACCGAGATCGTGGACAAGCTCTTCCGCATCCTCGAAAACTCCTGGGTGCAAATCCTGAACCTGAGCCGCAAGCAGCAGATTCCCATGCGCGTCGCCGCCCTGAGCCTGGGCATCACCCGCGTCTTTGAGGCCAAAAAACAGCGCGGCCTCTTTCCGTGACCGTCGCGTCAGGGCCCGGCCTCATCCCCGCCCCCTGCGGCCGCGAGCGCGCGGGCCAGGTTGTTGTTGGCCTCGGCGTAATCCGGCTTCAGCCGCACGGCCTGGCGAAAATGGCTGATGGCTTCGTCCAGCCGGCCCTGCCTGCCCAGGAGCAGGCCCAGCCGGTTGTGGGCCATGGCGTAATCCGGTTTCAGCCGGAGGGCCATCTCCAACTCGGCGATTGCCCCGGCCGCGTCGTTTTTCCGGGCCAGCGCCACGCCCAGATAATAGTGCGCCGGCACGGAATTGGACTGGAGGATGGTAACGGCGCGGTATTGGGCGATGGCGTCGTCAATCTGTCCGCTCCGCAGGAACGCGTTGCCCAGGTTGAAGTGGGCGTCCGCATAGTCCGGCTTGGTGCGGAGGGCGGTCTGGAATTGCCGCACCCCCTCGTTCGTGCGGCCGGCGGCGATGAGCAGGCTGCCGAGATTGTTGCGCGCTTCGGCGTAATCCGGCTGCCGGCGCAGCGTTTCTTGGAACCGGCCGATGGCCTCGTTGGTCAGGCCTTTCCGGGCGAGCAGGTTCGCCAGCTTGTAGCCGGCTTCCGCATCGTCCGGCTCAAGGCGCAGGGCCTGCTGATATTCGGCGATGGCCTGGTTCGTCTGCCCGATTCCGGCCAGCAAGGCGGCGTAGTTGAAATGGGCGTCCGCATAATCCGGCCGGGCCTGGAGCGCCTGCTGAAATTCGGTGATGGCTTCCGCGTTCCTGCCAACCGCCGCCTCAATAATGGCCAGGTTGTTGTGGGCCTCGCTGGAGGCCGCATGGAACCGCACGGCGGCCTGTAATTCGTGGATGGCCGCATTGGTCTGGCGCTCTTCCAGCAGCCCCAGCCCCAGGTTGTTGCGCGCCGTGAAATTATCGGCGGTCACGGTGAGCGCGTGCCGGAACAGGGTTTCCGTGTTCTGCCAGTAACCGACCTGCCGCCAGCTCGCCGCGCAGCAGAGGATGAGCGCGGCCAGGCCCGCCCCGGCCAGCACCTGTGTTTGCCGCCGCCAATCGCGGGAGAATTCGTGGGCGCCCCACACCACCAGGATAAACACGCCCACCGAAGGGATATACGTGTAGCGGTCCGCCACGCCCTGGCCGCCCACCTGCACCAGGCCGATGACCGGCACCAGCGTGCCCAGAAACCAGAACCACCCCACCGGCAGATACGGATGCCGCATCCGCTTCAGCCACACCAGCGCCGAGATGGCGCCCAGGGCCACGCCGGCCAGCACCGCCTCCGCGACCGACAGGGAGGTGGGGAAGGGATAGAACACCGCCAGGTGCGCGGGCCAAAACAATTTCGCCAGGTACGTGACGTAGGCAACCGGCGCATTTTCGCAGCGTAGCGCCGGGGAGGCGGCCGTCAGCGGCACCATCGCCCCCGCGTCCCTTTGCGCCAGGAAAGTCACCACGCTGACCGCCGCCGCCACGGCGAAGAACGGAATTTTTTCCGCCACCAATGGCCACACGCGGCCCCGCCACAACCGTTTCAGCGGCCAATAATCCAAGAGCAACATGACAAACGGCCACGTCACCAGCATCGGCTTGCTCAGCAGTCCCAGGACAAAACAGAGCCAGGCCAGCCAGTAGAATCGTGAACCGGGGACCCGGCGCAAAACCCCGTCCGGTTTGTCTCCCGGTTCCCGGGCGCCAGCCCCGGCGTCCCGGGCAAACCGGGCGTACAGGAGCAACGCCAGCAATCCAAAACCGGTGCTCAGGACGTCCTTGCGCTCCGCCACCCAGGCCACCGACTCCACGTGCAGTGGATGCCAGCCAAAGAGGGCCGCCACCATTACGCTGCGCCACCGCGCCCCGGTGAGGCGGAGCAACAGCAGGAAGACCAGCACCGTGTTCAGGGCGTGCAGCAAGACGCTGGTGAGATGATGTCCCCACGGTCGCAAGCCGTACCACTGGCAGTCCAGCATGTGGGACAGAACGGTCAGCGGATGCCAGTTGGCGGAAACCAGGCTCGTGAACGCCCACGGGATATTGCCCGGCGTCAACCCCGCTTGCACGCGGGCGTTTGCGGTCACATAAGCGGCATCGTCAAACGCCACGAAGCCATGATGCAGCACGGGGGCGTATAGGGCGAACGTCAGCAGACCCAGCACCGCCGCCAGCATGACGGTGCCCCCGGCCGCCGGGCTTTTGTTCCCGGCGGCGCTTTTCGACGGTCCGGTTCTGATATCACGCTTGGACATGCTGCTTTCCGATACGCAAGCTTTCGCGCCGTGAGTAGTATCCCTTTTAAGCGCAGTGCGGCGGAGATTGCAAGCCCCCTTTTTTCCGGTGGCCGGCCGCCGCCGTGCATCTTTCTTTCCACTTTCGCCAATAACGAATAGATTCCGGGCCCTGTGTCCGCCACACTTTACGATTTGATCCCGCGCGAGGAACGGCCCGGCAACGACCTGCTGCTTTCACGCTTTCTCGATTATGTCTCCGGCCGGCGGCTCCAGCTTTATCCCGCCCAGGAAAACGCCATCCTCGAGTTGTTTGACGAAAAGAACGTCATTCTCAACACCCCCACCGGCTCCGGCAAATCGCTCGTCGCCACCGCCCTCCATTTCCAGGCCATCGCCCGCGGCCGCCGCTCCGTTTACACCTGCCCGATCAAGGCGCTGGTGAATGAAAAATTCATGGCCCTCTGCCGTGAATTCGGCCCGGACAACGTCGGGCTGAGCACCGGCGACGCCTCGGTGAACCGCGACGCGCCCATCCTCTGCTGCACCGCCGAAATCCTGGCCAACATCGCGCTGCGCGAGGGCGCCGCCGCCAATATCCGCGACGTCGTCATGGACGAGTTCCATTATTACGCCGACCGCGAGCGCGGCGTGGCCTGGCAGGTGCCGCTGCTCACGCTCCCGCAGACGCGGTTTCTCCTCATGTCCGCCACCCTCGGCGACACCACCTTTTTCGAGGCCGAGCTCACCCGCCTCAACGGCCGCCCCACGGCCACGGTTTTCTCCGCCGACCGCCCCGTGCCGCTGGCCTACGAATATTCCGAACTGCCGCTGGCCAAGACGCTGGAAACCCTCGCGGCCGGCGGGCGCGCGCCGGTCTATGTGGTCCATTTCACCCAGCTCGAAGCCGCGCAGAGCGCGCAGGACTTCACCAGCATCAACGTCTGCACCCGCGAGGAAAAGGCCGCCATCGCCGGCCGGCTCGAGGGCTTCAAGTTCAGCAGCCCGTACGGCCCGGAAATCAAGAAGTGGCTGCGGCACGGCATCGGCCTGCACCATGCCGGCCTCCTGCCCAAGTACCGCGTGCTCGTCGAGCAGCTCGCGCAAGCGGGCCTGCTCAAGGTCATCTGCGGCACCGACACCCTGGGCGTGGGCATCAACGTGCCCATCCGCACCGTGCTGTTCACGCGCCTGTGCAAGTTCGACGGCCAGAAAACCGGCATCCTCAGTGCGCGCGACTTTCACCAGATCAGCGGCCGGGCCGGGCGCAAGGGCTTCGACACCCAGGGCTGGGTCATCGCCCAGGCCCCCGAACATGTCATCGAAAATCTCAAGCTGGCCGAGAAAGCCGCGCGCGCCGGCAAGAAGTCCGTCAAACACCAGCCCCCGGAGAAGAATTTTGTCAATTGGGACAAGAACACCTTCAACCGCCTCATCGCCGCGCTGCCCGAGCGGCTCACGTCGCGTTTCCAGGTCACCCACGGCATGCTGCTCAACGTCCTGAGCCGGGACGGCGACGGCTGCGCCGCCATGCTGCAGCTCCTCCGCGATTGCCACGAAACGCCCAAGGCCAAAAAGGCCCATCTGCGCCGCGCCTGGCAGTTGTTCCGCTCCCTGCTCGACCACAAAATCATCGAGTTCATCCAGCCCCCCGCGCCCACCGGCCGCAAACTCCGCGTCAACGTCGAGCTCCAGGACGATTTTTCCATGGACCAGGCGCTCTCCCTGTACCTGCTGGAAACCATTCCCCGCATGGACCCCCAGGCGCCGGATTACGCGCTGGTCCTGCTCACGCTCGTCGAGTCCATCCTCGAAGATCCCGACATCATTTTGCGCAAGCAGCTCGATAAGGTGAAAGACCAGAAGATGGCGGAGATGAAAATGGAAGGCATCGAGTATGACCAGCGCATGGAGGAGTTGGAAAAGCTGGAGTACCCCAAGCCCAACCGCGAGTTCGTCTATTCCACGTTCAACAATTTTGCCGCGCGCCATCCGTGGGTGGGCCAGGAAAACATCCGGCCCAAATCCGTCGCCCGCGAAATGTTCGAGGAGTTCCGCTCCTTCGGCGACTATATCAAGCTGTACGAGCTGCAACGCGCCGAGGGCGTGCTGCTGCGCTATTTGAACAGCGTGTTCAAGGTGCTCACCCAGACCGTGCCCGACACCGCCAAGAACGACGCGCTCCGCGAAATGGAACTCTATCTCGGCACCCTCATCCGCCAGGTGGATTCCAGCCTGCTCGACGAGTGGGAGAAAATGCGCGACCCCAATTACCGCCCGGCCGAAACCCGCGAGGCCCGCCCGCCCGGCGCCGAGGAGGCCGCCGCCGACGTCACGCGCGACACCCGGGCCTTCACCGCCGCCATCCGCAACCGCCTCTTCACCTTCCTGCGCGGCCTGATCATCGAGGACTACGAGCAGGCCCTCGCCGGCCTGAATTCACCCGCCGACCCGGACGGCCAGCCATGGACGCCGGAGCGGCTCCAACAGGCCTTGGACGCGTACTACGCGGACCACGAACGCATTTGCCTCGATCCCAATGCCCGCAACGTCCGCCACACCTACGTGACGCCTGCGGAGGACAAGAAAACCTGGCGCGTGCAACAGATGCTGGTGGACCCGGCGGGCGACAACGACTGGGTGGCGGAATTCGAGATAGACCTCGCCGAATCGCGCAAACTGAGTGAGCCCTTCCTGCGCCTGCGGCGGCTGGGAAGCTTGACGGGCTAGGGGCCGTCAATGAATGTCCATTGCGCCTTTCCGCCCTGGCTGGACAAGCAGTGGTTCGAGGGGTATCGTATTGCTGACCACAGGGTGAGAGGGGCTGCGTGTCTGCTTGCGGATGGTTCCGCTTGGGGGCATGGGGCGGGTTTTGTTTTACCTGACCGTGAGGTGATTCCGAGCGGGAAGGCGTTCGTGCAACATGATTTCGTGGCTTCCAATGGTATGCCTTCGATCTCTTCTCACGCGGGAGCGCGGGAAGTTCACGCGCGTGTCTTTCCCTCATTCACCTGTACTATCATGAAACCCCGGATCGGCATCGTCGGCATCGTTGTGGATAAACTCAACTGCGCGGAGCAAGTCAACGCCATCCTGCATGAGCATGCCAGGCTGATCGTCGGCCGCATGGGCATTCCCTATCGCGAGCGCGGCGTGTCGGTGATTTCGCTGATTGTTGACGGCACGAACGACGAGATCAGCGCGTTGACGGGGAAATTGGGCCGCGTCCCAGGTGTCACCGTGAAATCAATGGTGACCAAGGCGCCCGAGAAGGAGCGCGCCGGACAGCCCAACGATTTATGTATAATGTAAAATCAGCGGATGCAAACGAGTTCATAGACGACGGAGAGATATTGGCCTCGCTGGCGGCGGCGCCGGCGCGGGCCCGCCAGCCGGCGGTGATTGATCAGATCCTGGCGAAGGCGGCGACGTGCAAGGGGCTGACGCACCGCGAGGCCTCGGTGTTGCTGGCGCTGGAAGACGACGCGACGCTGGAGCGGATGTATCATCTGGCGCGGCAGGTGAAGGAGACGATTTATGGCAAACGGATCGTGCTGTTTGCGCCGCTGTATTTGTCCAGCTATTGCGTGAACAACTGCAAGTACTGCGGTTACCGGCGCGCGAACGACATTGGGCGGCATCAACTGACGCAGGAGGAATTGCGGGCGGAGATTCGCGCGCTGGAGGCGATGGGCCAGAAGCGGCTGTTGCTGGAGGCGGGCGAGGACGACCAGCGCTGCCCGATCGAATACATCCTGGAGTGCATGAAGACGATCTACGCGGAGAAATTCAAGAATGGCGCCATTCGGCGGGTGAACGTGGATATCGCGGCGACGACGGAGGAGAATTACCGGAAGCTGAAGGCGGCGGGCATTGGCACGTACCTGCTGTTTCAAGAGACTTACCACAAGCCGACTTACCTCGCGCTGCACGCGGGGCCCAAGGCGAATTATGAGTGGCACACGCAGGCCATGGACCGCGCGTTGCTCGGGGGCGGGCTGGATGACGTGGGGGTCGGGCCGCTGTACGGGCTGTATGATTATCGTTACGAGACGGTGGCGCTGCTGATGCACGCGGAACATTTGGAGGCGATCCGCGTGGGGCCGCATACGATTTCGTTTCCGCGGCTGCTGCCGGCGGTGGGGGTGAACCGGGCGGAGTTTCCCTACCTGGTGAACGACCGCGATTTCAAGAAGCTGGTCGCGGTGATTCGCCTGGCGGTGCCGTACACCGGGATGATTGTCTCGACGCGGGAAAGCCCGGCGTTTCGCAAGGAATTGCTGGAGATCGGCATTTCGCAGATGAGCGCGGGTTCCTGCGTGGGGGTGGGCGGCTATGCCCAGCGCGCCATGGTGGACGCGGCGGGACGGGAGGAGGCGCCGCAGTTCAACCTGGCGGACCATCGCACGCCGCAGGAGGTGGTGAAGTGGCTTGTGGGGAACGGCTATGTGCCGAGCTATTGCACGGCGTGCTATCGCGCGGGCCGGACGGGAGACCGCTTCATGCCGCTGGCCAAGTCGGGGCAGATCGGGAATTTCTGCCTGCCGAATGCGCTGCTGACGTTCGAGGAATACATCACGGACTATGGCGACCAGGAACTCGCGGCGGCGGGCCGGCAGATGATCGAACGGGAATTGCGCAATGTGCCGGACGAGAAGCGGCGCGCCAAGACGGTGGGTTACCTGGCCCGCATCCGCGGCGGGGAGCGGGACCTGCGTTTTTGAGGTCGGAACGCGCGGGCGGAGTGGCGGCGGGGAAACTGTATCCCCGTGAGTTTTCGGACCGGCTCTGAGCGGCGCGGCGGACGCGCCGCCGCCTAATTTTTCACCGCCGGTTTCGTCGCCGCCAGTTCTTCCTCGAAATCCACGATCTCCTTGATCTGCGTCAAAAACCAGCGGTCAATCTTGGTCAGGTTGAAGATCTGGTCCACGGTGAAGCCCGCGCGGAAGGCGTGGCGGATGAAGAAAATGCGTTCGGCGTTGGGCACGCTCAGCTTGCGGCTGATGACCTCCCGCGGCAGGATGTCGCGGTCGCCATAAATTTCGGTGCCGATGCGCCACGGCTTGCCGTCGCCGCCCAGGCCGCTGCGGCCGATTTCCAGGGAGCGCAGGCATTTTTGCAGGCTCTCCTTGAACGTGCGCCCGATGGCCATCGCCTCGCCCACGCTCTTCATCTGCGTGGTGAGCGTGGGATCGGCCTGCGGAAATTTCTCAAATGCAAACCGCGGGATCTTCGTCACCACGTAGTCAATCGTCGGCTCGAAACTCGCCGGCGTCTCGCGCGTGATGTCGTTGCGGATTTCGTCCAGCAGGTAGCCCACCGCCAGCTTCGCGGCGATCTTGGCGATGGGAAAGCCGGTGGCCTTGGACGCCAGCGCGGAGCTGCGCGACACGCGCGGGTTCATCTCGATGATCACCATCCGGCCGTTGTCCGGGTTCACGCCAAACTGGATGTTCGACCCGCCCGTCTCCACGCCCACGGCCCGGATCACGGCGAAGCTCTGGTCGCGCATGATCTGGTATTCCTTGTCCGTCAGCGTCTGGATCGGCGCCACGGTGATGCTGTCGCCGGTGTGCACGCCCATGGGATCGAAATTTTCGATGGAGCAGATGATCACGCAGTTGTCCGCCTGGTCGCGCATCACTTCCATTTCGTATTCCTTCCAGCCCAGCAGGGATTCCTCGATGAGAATCTCCGAAACGGGCGAAAGGTCCATGCCGCGTTTGGCGATTTCCTCGAATTCGTCGCCGTTGTAGGCGATGCCGCCGCCGGTGCCGCCCAGCGTGAACGCCGGCCGGATGATGAGCGGCAGGCGCCCCACGGTCTCCGCGATGCTGCGCGCCTCGTTCATGTTGTGCGCCACGCCGGAAACCGGCACGTCCAGGCCGATCTTCAGCATCAGTTCCTTGAACGCCAGGCGGTCCTCGCCCTTGGTGATGGCGTCGGGCTTGGCCCCGATCATTTCCACGTTGTGCCGCGCCAGCGCGCCGTTGCGGTGCAGCGCCATGGCGGTGTTCAGCGCGGTCTGCCCGCCGAGCGTCGGCAGCAGCACCAGCTTGTCGCTCACGCCCAGCCGCCGCAGTTCCTCCTGCTCGCGCACGATGATCTTTTCCACCGCCTCGGGCGTGATCGGCTCAATGTACGTGCGGTCGGCAAACTCCGGATCGGTCATGATCGTGGCCGGATTGGAGTTCACCAGCACCACGCGGTAGCCTTCCTCCCGGAGGGCCTTGCACGCCTGGGTGCCGGAATAATCGAACTCGCACGCCTGGCCGATGATGATCGGCCCGGCGCCGATGATGAGAACGCTGTGAATGTCGGTGCGTTTGGGCATTAAAATGACGATGTGCCGTTGCCGGATTGCAACGTAAACGGTCACCATGAAACACGGATTCCGCCGCAAACGAAAGGAAAATTCGACCCCGGTTTCCCGCCCGAAGCCGCTATAAGCTTGCCATCCCACGGCTGGCTGGGAAAATTGGCGCGACGACCCGACTTTTTTTAAATGGATACCAGCCGGCAAACCGAATCGGAAGAAGCCAAGCTGCGCAAGCAACTTGGGGAGTGCCTCCGTCGCGCCCAGGACTTGGAGGCCGTCACCCAGGCCCCCCCCGGGCTGCCGCGCGTCCAGGAACCGTCCCGCCCGCCCCTGCCGGTGCATGAAGCATTCCTGCCCGGCTCCATCCTCACCACCCTGTTCCGCAATCCCAAGTCCGGCCGCACCGTCTCCTTCAAGGCGGACGAGCTCACCGAGCTGGACGGAATGTCGTCCGATTACCTGGTCAATTATTACCTGACCCACTCGCTCTTCACCGACGACGACGCCGCGCGCCTGCGCGCCAGCATCGAATCGCATTCGCGCCGCGCCCTGCAGTTGATGCGGCACGCCGACTGGCGGGCCGACGCCTGCGGCTACGAAATCGCCAAGGAGGGCGCCATCCTCAACAGCATCCTCCAGTTGCGCCTGCTCATCGAGTGCGTCCAGATCCTCACGCCGCCGCTCATGACCATCAAGCGCATTGACGGCGAGGAATTCGATTTGATTGACGATCTCCACAGCCTGCTCCGCCTCCTGGCACTGGCCATGTGGCAGCGGCTGGCCACCGACGCCGCCCCCTTGCAGGCCTACGGCGCGCTGACGGCTTGCACCGCCGCCCTGGCTCCCCGTCCGGACGACGCCCAGGCGCTGCTGGAATCCGGCTACGCCGCCAGCAACGCCAACCAGGAAGCCTTCCGCAAATGGTTCGACAAGGGCGGCCGCCGCGCCATGGAACGCGTGGCCACGATGTTGCAGCCGCTGGACCAATACGGCCTGGACGAAATCTTCAAGCTGCTCACCAGCCACGCGCTCGACCTGGGCCTGCAACCCGTCACCATCGAGTTCATCCGGCGCACCTTCCAGACGCTGGCCCTGACCCTGGCCAATATGGACCACGAAATGACCGCCGCCTGCCGCCGCCGTTCCGCCGTGCTCTCCGCGCAGTTCACCGAGGTGTCCCGGCAGTACGCCGCGGATTTCAACGCCCTCGCCGCCGACCCCGGCGTGAGCGAGGAGGACCTGGCCGCCATCCTCAAGGAGCTGGACGCGCTGGTGGGCATGGAGCCGGTCAAGAAGGAGATTCATCGGGCCACGGATTTCGCCCGCATGCAGGTCATGCGCCGCCAGCAGGGATTGCCCGCCGTGCAGGCCAGCCTGCACAGTGTGTTCTTCGGCAACCCGGGCACCGGCAAGACCACCGTGGCCCGCCTCATGGGCCGCATTTACAAGTCGCTGGGCCTCCTCCGCCGCGGTCACGTCGTCGAGTGCGACCGCGGCCGGCTCGTGGCCGAATACGTGGGCCAGACCGCCGTCCGCACCCACGCCATGATTGATTCCGCGCTCGACGGCATCCTGTTCATTGACGAGGCCTACTCCCTGGCCGGGCGCGGCGCCGAGGATTTTGGCAACGAAGCCATCGAGACCCTCCTCAAGCGCATGGAGGACGACCGCGACCGCCTCATCGTCATCGTGGCCGGCTACACCGGGCCCATGGAACAATTCATCGCCGCCAATCCCGGCTTGGAATCCCGCTTCACCAACTATTTGAAATTTCCGGATTATCCGCCTGAGGAGTTGGCGGAGATTTTTCATCGCATGGCGGCGCACAGCGGGCTGGTCTGCTCGCCGGAAACCAACGCCGCGGTGCTCGCCCTGGCCCGCCGGCTGTACGACGCCCGCGCCGCGAATTTCGGCAACGCCCGTGAAATGCGCAACCTCTTCGAGGCCGCCGTGCGCAACCAAAGCACCCGCCTCGTCAGCACCGGCCAGTGCGACCGCGAGGCCCTCACCACCCTGCTCCCGGAAGATCTCCCCGCCGATTTCGAGACGGCCCCGGCCGCTCCGCCGGATGCCGGCGCGCCCTCGCGGATCGCGCCCACGGGCGAGTGAATCCATTTGAACAAGGCCGCCGAACGAATCGCCGGAGTCCCGAAGCGAATGGAAATCAGGCCATCGCCAGGCGCAATTGTCCGGGCGAAACAAACGAGATTTTCAGGCCGCCTTGGATCTGCTCATACGCCGGACTCGTCAGCGGACTCACCACAAAGTTTCTGCCTTTGGGATATTGCGCACGAAACGCCGCCAACCCTCGGGTTTCAAATACCTGCGGTTTCCATTTGCATTCAATGGCGTCAACCCGGTCCCTCCCCAACGGCACGACGAAGTCCACTTCGCGTTGCTGTTTGTCGCGCCAGAAGTGGGGTTCGGACACTCCGCCCGCGATGAGCGTGTCCAGCACCAGATGCTCCCGAAGAATCCCGCAGTCGTCGTTCCGCAAATGATCCCATCCGCGCGCGTGACAAACCATCCCCGTGTCGAATCCAAACACCTTGGGCTGGGCCACGATTTCTCGCCGTCCGCCGGCTGAGAACGGACGCACCAGATGCGCGACATGCGTAATTTGATAAACCTCCAGCCAGTTCGCGACCGTAGGCCGGCTGATTTGGCTTTCGGCGGCCAGCTTGGACACATTGAGCATCCCGCCGCTTTGGCACATCAATAATTCCAACACGCGCAGAAATCCCGCGCGCTTCTCCGAGCGAAACAGTTCCTGCACGTCCCGCGCAAAATAAGAATCCCGCCACTCGGCGTAGAACTCAGGATTGTGTTTTTCGGAGAGCAAGGCGGGCGGCAAGCCGCCGCGCAGCAACCGCTCCCGCAAATCCATCACCCCAAAGGCCGGCAATTCCTCATGCAACACCGGCGTTAGCTGGACCACGCGCTTGCGCCCGGTCAGGCTGTCGCGAAACTTCTGCGTGGCCGCCAGCGTGGAAGATCCGGTTGCCAGGATTTTCAGCCGGGGAAAACCATCCGCGCCGATCTTCAACAACCGGCTGGGATCCGGATTTACATATAGACGGCTAAATGTAAAGTGGGAATGCACCGATAACCATGCGCCGTGAACCCTTGTTGGCAAAATAAGGACGATTATGGCGGGAGTAAAAACAATACGCTCAACCGGGTGCAGCCGGCAGAACTGATATTGGGCACGCCTTAGTTTGGGTCCTTTGCTTGGCCTGATCTTTTTGGTGATTGGTTTCCGCGCCGGCTCCGAAAACACACCGAACTAAGGCCTGACCCCTGCTAAAAGTTGGACTTGGGTTTCATGCGGGTGCAAGCCCGAAAAGGAGGATGAACCCAAGCAGGATCAACACGATCCAACGCCAAGCGGGCTCGCGTCTGCGGTACGAGGCGAACAGGCAAGCAACGCCTCCTGCTGCTAGTGTCCATGCAGGGAAAATAAACCAATCGCCTCGACGGGCAAACTGCCGAAAAAGCTCTTTATCGCCACTGTGCCACGCCCGAAAAGCCTCATTAAACTGGCCCCGTCCTGCAAGCATCAAGGGCAAGGCTCCAATCACCAGAATCAGGGACAGCATGAACATTGAGCGAGCTTTCATATCGACGTTAAAGGCCAACTGCGGCGATGCCTTCATCAAATCGCACATTCGAATTTCTGTCAAAGGTTTTCAACAAAACCGCAACCCGCCGGTGCTCCGTGATCGCCGGCTGCCCCTTGGCAAACCGCGAGTATCGATGGAATTCCACCGTCTGACGCATCCAGGAGTTTTGCGCCGGTTGCTTTCGCGCCGGTTGTTTTGTAGGGTTCTCCGCCACGGCCGGATCGGCCGGCGAAAAGAGCATGAATATGAGTTTTCTATCGGTTGTCATCGGCGGTTTCATGAAGCAATCTCGGAGACGGTGCTTCGCGGTGGCCCTGACGACGCTGATGTTCGCGGTCAGTCTGGCCCGGGGCGACGAAGGCATGATCAAGACTTTGCCGATTGGTGCCGCGGCGCCGGACTTTACCCTGCCGGGAATTGATGGCCGCAACCATTCCCTGCAAGATTATGCCGGGGCCAAAATTTTGGTCGTCTTTTTTACCGCCAACCATTGCAAGACGGCGCAGGCCTACGAAGGGCGGATCATGCAGATGGTCAAGGATTACCAGGACAAAGGGGTGGCGTTCGTCGGCATCGCCCCCAACGATCCCCAGGCGCTCAGTTTGAGCGAACTGGTTTACTCGGACCTCGGCGACTCCTTTGACGAATTGAAGATCCGCGCCCAGGAGCGGGGGTTCAATTTCCCCTACCTTTACGATGGCGACAGCCAGAAAGTCAGCCGCGCCTACGGGCCGGTCTCCACCCCGCACATGTTCATCTTCGATGCGGCGCGCAAGCTCCGGTATGTCGGGCGCATTGACAATTCCGAAAAAATCAGCGAGGTGACCAAGCAGGACGCCCGGGATGCCCTGGATGCCCTGCTGGCTGGAAAACCCGTGCCCGTGGAAAAGACCCGGACCTTTGGCTGTTCCATCAAATGGTCGGAGAAGCGGGCCGCCGCCGCGCGGGAGCTGGCCGCCATGGAGCAGGAACCGGTGACGCTGCAGTCCATTGACGCGCCAGCAGTCAAGGCATTGGTGACGAACAACACGCCGAACCTGCTGCTGATCAATGTCTGGGCCACCACATGCGGACCCTGTCTGATCGAGCTTCCGGAATTTGTGACCCTGAACCGCATGTACCGCAACGGCAACTTCGAGGTGATCACAATCAGCGGGGACGACCCGGACCGCAAAGGCAAAGCCCTCGCCGCCCTCCAGCAACGACACGTCGCGGCGCGCAATTATATTTTTGACGGCAAGGACCTGGACGCCCTGGCGAACGCCTTGGACCCGGAATGGCAGGGCGGCTTCCCTTACACAATTTTAGTCGCGCCCGGCGGCAAAATCATTCAGCGCCAAATGGGGGCGATTGATTCGATGAAGCTGAAGAAAGTCATCGCGCTGTATCCCACCCGCTAGCAACTCATCATGCCGGCTCACGTCTCGATGTGCTCTTCCTTCGCCTCTCGCCGGGCCTGGCCACGGGCGGCCGGTTTCGTGGTCTTCGCGGTGATCGCATTTGCTTTTTTCCCAGCGCTCGCAGCCGATAACCCCGCCCCGCTGGAAACGAGCCAGCCACCAACCCCGCCGGCAGACGTGGTGATCCATGTGAACCAGGTGGCCTACGATCAAACCGCCCCCAAGTTTGCCGTGCTCGAAACGCCCCGCCGGCTGGCGGCATCCGGCCGGTTTCGCATCCAGAACGCGCTGACTTCGGAAACCGTGTTCGAGGGGACGTTGGCGGGCGGTCAGGAGTGTGCCGAATGGTTCCCCGGCAAATATTTTTATCGGGCGGATTTCTCCGCCTTGCGGACGGCGGGACATTTCAGGCTCGTGGCGGATGCGGATGGAAAAGAATACCGCTCCTTTGACTTCGAAATCGGGACCCAGGCGCTGGCGGCGCAAACCGTGCCGGCCATCATCCAATTTTACCGCCACCAGCGGGCCAATTCGCCGGAAGAATTGCAGGCCGACGCGCACGTGCTGCTGTTCGGCAGTACGAACCGGGTTGATTTGCGGGGCGGCTGGTGCGACGCCTCGGGGGACGTCAGCAAATACTTTTCCCATCTGGCCTACGCCAATTTCATGTCGCCCCAGCAAACCCCGCTGGTCGTTTGGTCCATGGTTGACGTCGTGGACACGGCTCCCGCCCTGCTGGACGGCTTGCAGGCAAAAGCGCCGCTGATGGGCGAGGCGCTCTATGGCGCGGACTATCTCAGGCGTTCGCTGTCGCCCGACGGCTACTTCTACATGACAGTGTTCAGCTATTTTAATAAGGATCCCGAGGCGCGGCGGGTGGTGGGATTGCTGGCGAACAGCAAGACCACATCCGATTACCAATGCGCCTTTCGCGAAGGGGGCGGCATGGCCATCGCGGCGCTGGCCCGCATTTCGCGGTGGCACCGGGACGGGGAATTTTCCTCGCGGCAATATTTGGAAGGCGCGGAAATGGCGTTTGCGCATTTACAGGCCAACAACCTTAAATACGACGATGACGGCAAGGAAAACATCATCGACGACTACTGTGCGCTGATGGCGGCTTCCGAATTGTGGATGACGACCGAGCAGGGGATCTATCGTGACGCCGCGCGCAAACGCGCAAAAAACCTGGCCGCCCGAATGACGCCCGCAGGTTATTTTATCGCCGATGATTCCCACCGCCCCTTCTGGCACGCGTCCGACGCCGGGCTGCCGGTGATCGCGCTGGCGCGGTATTTGCAGCGGGAAGATGACCCGGCGTTGCGGAAGCTGGCGCTCACCACCATCCGGCAGGCGTTGGACTACAATTTGCGAGTCACCCGCCAGGTGATCAATCCTTTCGGCTACGCGCGGCAGAGCTTCCTGTTCCGGGGGCAAGTGCAGGACGGTTTTTTCATACCGCATGAAAACGAAAGTGGCTGGTGGTGGCAGGGGGAAAATGCGCGTCTGGCATCGCTGGCCACGGCGGCCATCGTGGGCGGGCGGCTGGTTTACCCCGGACCCGGCGCCTTCGGCGTCAAAACCGAACTGGCCGGTTTTGCCAGCGACCAGATCAACTGGATATTGGGGGAAAATCCGTACGACCTGTGTTTCATGTATCAGTTCGGGAAAAACAACGTCCCCTATATGAAGTCGAATTTTGGCCACGGCTCCGGCCGCGGCGGCATCTCCAACGGCATCACCGGCCAGGACGGCCGGCCGGACGGTTCAGGGATCGACTTTAAAACCCACGCCCAAGGCAACGAATGGCGCTGGACGGAACAATGGATACCCCATTCCGCTTGGTTCCTCCAAGCCGTGGCCGCCATGTCCTCGAAATGAGCATGAAATCAAACCTCGCTAAGTTCATCGCGGCCATTCCACTGGCCGCCGGCATTTTGGCCCTGACCACCTTGCCGGTCTCCGCGCAAACCGCCACCAACCGGTTTCGCGCCCTGGTGCTGGCGGAACGCGGCGACCAGCACGAAGCGTATGTGGTGGCCGCGCTCGCCTGGCTCAAGACCACCGCCGCCAAGGACCATTTCGCGCTGGATGTTTTTGAGAATCCGGACGGCTTCAACAAGGCCTTCCTGGCCCGCTACCAGGTGTTTATTCAACTCAACTATCCGCCGTACCGCTGGAGCGACGAAGCCAAGGCGGCCTTTCAGGATTATATCGAGCAAGGCCGGGGCGGCTGGGTGGGTTTCCACCACGCCACCTTGCTGGGCGAGTTTGATGGCTACCCCATGTGGCCGTGGTTTTCGGATTTCATGGGCGGGATTCGTTTCAAGAGCTACATCGCCAAGCGGGTGTCGGGCACCGTGGTGGTGGAGGACGCGGCCCATCCGAGCTTGCAGAGCGTGCCCGCAACCTTCGTGGTCAAGGAGGAGGAATGGTACACCTATGACAAGGATCCCCGCCCCAATGTGCATGTCTTGGCCCATGTGGATGAATCGTCTTACCAGCCGGCGTCCGACATCAAAATGGGGGACCATCCCGTCATTTGGACCAATCCCAAGATGAAGGCCCGCAATATCTATATCCTCATGGGCCATCATCCCAGCCTGTTCGAGAACGACGCCTACCAGACCCTTGTTCGCAATTCCATTCTGTGGGCGGCCGGGGCGGAGGAACCGGGCCGGATGCAGCATAACTAATCAGTCGCGGGGCGCGCCCAAGGCCGGTTAAACCGGTTTGAGAATGACGCGGGGCGTCATGGACTGCGGCGGGAAGCGCAGCGCCACGCCGCTTTCGTGCGGGCACAGGTCCTTGGAAAGCGGCAGATGACTTCGCGCGGCCGATTGCCCTCCCCTGAGACGCGGCCCACCCGCCCCGCCCGGCTTGCTTATTTTTAAAGCCCTGATAATGTCCTTCATCAGCGCCGGAAATATGTAAAAAAAGTTTGCGGGGTTTCCCCGGCACCGGTGTAAGCCGATGGATCGCTACGAACGCGACAATATCCGACATTTGCCTGAATCTATGAAAAAAATGAATCAATGCCTGCTCCTGGCCGCCTGCGCCCTCGGCGTCGCGGCCCTCGCCCCCACCGCCACCGCCGCCGACACCAACGCGGCGATGACGTGCTCCATGTCCTGCTGCAGCGGTATGTCCACCGTGGCCGAGTCCACTACCAACGCCATCCCCGACAAATTGGCCACCTGCCCCGTCTCCGGCGACAAGCTCAACGGCGACATGGGCGCGCCCTATGTCTTCGTGTATCAAGGCCAGGAAATCAAATTGTGCTGCAAGAGCTGCAAAAAGGATTTTGACAAGAACCCCGATAAATACGTCAAATTGATTCGCGCCGCCGACAAGAAATAACGGCAGCCAGCGTCATTTCGTCAGCCCGGCGCGCGGAAGGCCTGTTCGCGCGCCGTTTTATTACAGTTACGCAAACCGTGAAACGTCTCTGCCAGCTCTTCCTGGCCGGCTTGTCCGTCGTCGTGATTGGCGCCGGTTGCCGCGGCACGCCCACCGCCGGCGAGCAATCCGCCCGGCGCGACCTCGCGGCCGTCGCCGCCCGGTACCAGCCCCGCCCGGACCCGCGCACCCTGCCGGTGCTGGCCCCGGACGCGGGCTTGAGCAACTTCCTCGCCTACGCGGTGCTGGATTCGCCCGCCGTCGCCGCCGCGTTTGCCGACTGGGCCGGGTCCGTCGAGCGCATCACGGTGGAGCGCTCGCTGCCGGACCCCAAGCTCACCTTTCAAGCCTACATTCAGGACAAGCTCACCTCGCTCATGCCCGGCTTGATGCAGGATTTGCCCGGCCCGGGCAAGCTCCCCGCCGCCGCCGCCGTGGCCACCGCCGAAAGCCGCGCCAAATATTTCACCTTCGAGTCCGCCGTCCTGCAAACCGCCTTCGACCTCAAGAGCGCCTATTACAATCTCCATTTCCTGGACGAGCGCATCCGCATCAACCGCCAGACCCTCGCCCTGCTGGCCAGCCTGGAATCCTCCGCCCGCTCGCAAAATGAAGTGGGCAAGGCCACCCTGCAGGACGTGTACCGCGCCCAAATCGAGCGCGACCAGCTCACCACCACCATCACCAATCTCGAGGACTCCCGCCACCTGCTCCTGGCCCAGTTCAAGGCCGCCCTCGGCCTCACCCCCGGCCAGCCGGCCCCCCCGCTGCCCGCCACTTTTGAAAGCTCGCCCGACGTGAACGCCGATGACTTGCTGGCCGCCGGGTTCGCCCGCAATCCGCGCCTGCTGGCCGCTGCCGCCGAGGTGCGCCAAGCCGAAGCCTCCCTCGCCCAAGCCCGCCTGTCCCGTACGCCCGATTTTTCCGCCGGCCTCCAGGCTGAAGTCTATCATCCGCCGTTCTACTGGCCCCAGGCCAGCATGACGCTCCCGATTTGGCGCGACAAAATCGCCGCCGAAATCGCCGCCGCCCAAGCCGACAAGGCCGCCGCCACCGCCCGCCTGACCACGGAGCAAATCAATCTCGCGGTGGACTTCGCCGCGCGCGCCTACGATTACCGAGAAATCACCCGCAACCTTGCGCTGCTCGAACACCAGCTCATCCCCAAGTCGCGCCAGTCCCTGGAGATCGCGCGCGCCGGTTACCGCTCCGGCCAGGTGGATTTCTTCAACCTGCTGGACGCCGAGCGCACCTGGCTGAACTTCCAGCTTGAGGACGTCCAGGAACGCACGCGCCGCGAAATTACCCTGGCTGATTTGTCCCTCACCATTGCCGGCGTGCCGCCCGCGGGCGCGCCCGTATTGGCCGCGCCGCCGGCGGTTTCCCTGGCCTCCCCACCGTGAAAGCGAACACCCTGCCCATGAACCGCAAGAGAAACATTCAACGTTCAACATTCAACGCCCAATATCGAAAGGACTCGCGCTGCCGCCTTCGTTCAGGGTTGGAAGTTGAATGTCGAATGTTGAATGTTTTCCGGGTTCATCGAGAGGGCCGGGGTGAGGGCGGACTTCTTAACACTAAATTTGCTTCAAGGTTCCAGGAGAGAATTCCCCGATCCATTTCGCGCATTGAACCCCTGAACCGCGGCAGATCCAGCGCGAGCATATCGCCGATTCGCGGAAACGAGTTCTCCCTCTCCCCGGGGGAGAGAACCGGGGTGAGGGTAAGCGTTAAACTATTTAAATTCAGGGCCTCCGATGCCATGAAGCATGCTCACCCAGATTCTCCATTGAATCGACTCCGAGCGGCTCCGCAAAAGGGTCCGCTTCAACTTCCTATGCTGCGAGACCTTTGCATATTGAAGCGGCGTGAACGCCGCGCTCCGGGTCAGGGATTCAAAGCGCGAACCTCTTTTTGGGGAATTCTCATCCTGATTGCTCTGGCTTTCTTCGCCGTGAGCCTGCCGTTGACCCCCGCCCGCGCCGACATCCCCGCGCCGGCGCCGGGCAAGACTCTTTACACCTGCGGCATGCACCCGCAGATCATCCAGGATCATCCCGGCAACTGCCCGATTTGCGGCATGAAACTCACGCCCATCCGCGGCGAAGCCGCCCGCGAGGGCGCCACCAACGCCGGCCCGCCGACCATCGCCGTGGATGCCGCCACCGCGCAAAACATGAACCTGCGCACCGCCATCGTCGGCACCGGCCCGCTCAGCAAAACCATCCGCACCGTCGGCACCATTGATTACAACGAAACCGCGCTGGCCGACGTCACCACCAAGTTCAAGGGCTGGATCGAAAACCTGAACGTGGACGCCACCGGCCAGCTCGTCCACCGCGGCGAACCCATGTTCGAGATTTATTCGCCCGAGCTTTACAGCGCCGAGGCCGAATATCTCCTCGCCCGCAATGCCGGCGCCACGAACGACCCCGGCGCCGTGGAACTCCGCGAGACGGCCGCGAGCAAGCTCAAGTTCTTCGACGTCTCGGACGCCCAAATCGCGGACCTCGAAAAGAGCGGCGTTGCGCGCAAGGCCCTGTCCGTGGCCGCCCCCATTTCGGGCTTCGTCATCGAGAAAAACATCGTCCAGGGCCAGATGGTGGATGCCGGCGCGCAACTCTATCGCATCGCCGATCTCGGCATCGTCTGGGTGCTCGCCCAGATCTATGAGCAGGACCTGCCCTTCGTGCAGCTCGGCGAGGAAGCGGTCGTCAAGGTGTCCTCGCTGCCGGATCGCGAATTTCGCGGGCGCGTCACCTACATCTATCCCACCGTGGACGAGAAAACCCGCACCGCGCGCGTGCGGCTCGAGTTCGAAAATCCCGGCTATTTTCTCAAGCCCGGCATGTTCGTTTCCGCCCAAATTCAGGCCGAGATGCCCGGCCCGGCCCTCCTGGCCCCGGACTCCGCCATCCTGCGCAGCGGCGACCGCAACACCGTCTTCGTGGCCCTGGACCAGGGCCGCTTCGAGGCCCGCGACGTGGCCCTGGGCGTCGAGACCGGCGACGGCATGATCCAAGTGGTTCGCGGCCTCAACGCCGGTGACCGCATTGTCACCTCCGGCCAGTTCCTGCTGGATTCCGAAAGCCAGTTGCGCGAGGCGATTGACAAGATGCGCGGCGCCACGCCGGCGGCCACTTCCCCCACCGTCCCGGACAGCTTTGCCGCCGCACCCGCGGTGGCCGTCTCCGCGCCGGCCGGGCCCGAAGCCACCGTCTACGTCTGCCCCATGCCCGAGCACGTCTCCATCGTCTATGATCACCCGGGCAATTGCCCGATTTGCGGCATGGCGCTGGTGCCCGTCACGGCCTCCGCGCTGAAAAAAATCCAGCCCGGCGGCACCGTGCTCTATTACACCTGCCCCATGCCCGAGCACGCCAGCGTCCACGAAGACAAGCCCGGCAAATGCCCCCTGTGTGGCATGACCCTCATCCCCGTCATGTCCAAGCCGGCCCTCGCCCCCGCCGCCGCCGTCCAACCGATGCAACAGTACACCTGCCCCATGCACCCGCAGATCATCCAGGACCATCCCGGCAAATGCCCGATCTGCGGCATGACGCTCGTTCCAAAAATATGAGGTCTCCACCATCCCTGATTTCTCGGCAATCCTGTAGCGCAGACTTCCAAGTCTGCTGTATCGCGGGTTTCCAAGCCCGGAGGCTCTCTGCATTTCCAACACCCTCGGCATGGCGACACCCTGCCGATTTGGAAATCGGCGATACAGCAGGTTTGGAAACCTGCGCTACGCCAGTGTTGCCATCGTCCGACAATGCAACTGTGAAATATCCGGCTTAAGTCCCGGGGAATTCCATGCTCCAACGCATCATTGATTTTTCGCTGCGCAACAAGTTCCTCGTGGTGCTCGGCACCGCGGTGCTTTTGTTTGGCGGCGTCTATGCCGCCACCCATATCCCCCTCGACGCCATTCCCGACCTCTCGGATACCCAGGTCATCATCTACACCGAGTGGAATGGCCAGGCCCCCAACATCATCGAGGACCAGCTCACTTATCCCATCACCACCAAGATGCTCTCCGTGCCGCGCGCCAAGGTCGTGCGGGGCTACTCCTTTTACGGCTACTCCTTCGTCTATGTGATTTTTGAGGACGGCACGGATCCCTACTGGGCCCGGAGCCGCGTGCTCGAATACTTGAGCAGCATCTCCGGCCAGTTGCCGCGGGGCGTCACCCCCTCGCTCGGCCCGGACGCCACCGGCGTGGGCTGGGCCTTCATGTATTCGCTCAACTCCACCAACCGCGACTTGGCCGAGCTGCGCTCCATTCAGGACTGGTATCTCAAATACCAGCTCACCGCCGTGCCCGGCGTCTCCGAGGTCGCCTCCGTTGGCGGCTTTGTGAAGCAATACCAGGTCACCGTGGACCCCACCCGGCTGCGCGCCTACAACCTCTCGCTTAGCGACGTCAGCCGCGCCATCGAGCGCAGCAACGGCGAGGTCGGCGGTCGGTCCATCGAGCTCGCCGAACGCGAATTCATCCTGCGCGTCAAGGGCTACATCACCAGCCTGGACGACTTGAAAAAAATTGCCGTCGGCACCGGCGACCGCGGCGTGCCCATCCTCCTGCGCGACGTCGCCACCATCCAGTTCGGACCCGACATGCGACGCGGAATCGCCGAGGCCAACGGCCAAGGCGAAACCGTCGGCGGCATCGTCATCGTTCGCTACGGCGCCAACGCCTACCACGTCATCCAAGACGTCAAGGCGCGCCTGGCCCAGGCCATGAAGGCCCTGCCCGAAGATGTCCACGTGACCGTCAATTACGACCGCTCCGACCTGATTGACCGCGCCGTGAAGACGCTGGAGGAAAAGCTCCTGGAAGAAAGCCTCGTCGTCGCGCTCATTTGCCTGCTCTTCCTGCTGCACCTGCGGAGCGCTTTGGTGGCCATCATCATCCTCCCGGTGGCCGTGCTCATCGCGCTGCTCGTCATGTTCGGCCAGGGCATCAGCTCCAACATCATGTCCCTCGGCGGCATCGCCATCGCCATCGGCGCCATGGTGGACGCCGTCATCATCATGATCGAGAACGCCCACAAGCACCTCGAGCACGAGCAGGGCCGCAAGCCGCACTGGGAAATCATCCGCGACGCCGCCATCGAGGTCGGACCCACGCTCTTTTATTCGCTGCTGGTCATCACCGTTTCCTTCCTGCCCGTGTTCACGTTGCAGGAGCAGGAGGGCCGCCTCTTCAAGCCGCTGGCCTTCACCAAAACCTATTCCATGGCCGCCGCCGCGCTGCTGTCCATCACGCTCGCCCCCGTCCTCATGGGCTGGTTCATCCGCGGAAAAATCCCCGCCGAGGAAAAAAATCCCATCAATCGCCTCCTCATCTGGCTCTACCATCCGGTCCTGAATTTCGTCGTCCGCCGGCGCCGCGCCGTCGTCCTCGCCGCGCTGCTCATCGTCGTCTGGGTGTTCTTCCCTTGGAACCAAATTGTCTTGAATCATTTGCCGTCCGATTCTGCGGTGGCGACGGCTTCGCTCTCTGCTCCGGGCCAACCCGGCGCGGCAAACGGCTCGACCAACGTCCAATTATCAAAGGGTGTCCAGCCGCTGTCCCCTCTCCCCGGGGGAGAGGGTCAGGGTGAGGGGATGGCACGCTCCCAAACCACCTGGCGCACCAGCCTGCGCGCCTTTGCCGCCCGCCTCGGCAAATTCTTTCCCTGCCAAAACATCGGCTCTGAGTTCATGCCGCCACTCTACGAAGGCGATTTGCTCTACATGCCCACGACCTTCCCGGGCATCTCGCCCACGAAGGCCCGCGAAATCCTCCAGGTCACCGACCGCCTCATCAAATCCTTCCCCGAGGTAGCCGAGGTCTTCGGCAAGGCCGGCCGCGCCGAGACCGCCACCGACCCCGCGCCCATGGACATGATCGAAACCACCATCCGGCTCAAGCCCGAGTCCGCCTGGCCCGCCGTGGACATCCGCGACGACTCCGGCAAGATCATCGCCCACCGCCCCCGCACGCCCGATGAGCTTACCGACGCGCTCAACGACGCCGTCCAGATTCCCGGCCTCAACAACGCCTGGACCATGCCCATCCGCACGCGCATTGACATGCTCTCCACCGGCATCAAAACCCCCGTCGGCATCAAGATCGCCGGCCCCGACCTCGCCACCCTTGAACGCATCGGCACCCAGGTCGAGGCGGTCGTCCGCCGCGTCCCCGGCACCACCAGCGTCTTCGCCGAACGCGTCATGGGCGGCCGCTTCATCGAGTTCAATATTGATCGCGACGCCATCGCCCGCTACGGCCTCACCATCGGCGATGTGCAGGACGTCCTGTCCGTGGCCCTTGGCGGCATGCCCCTCACCACCACCGTCGAAGGCCTCCAGCGCTACACCATCAACCTGCGCTACGACCGCGATTTCCGGTCCGACCTCCGCGCCCTGCGCGAGGACATCGTGGTGCCCACGCCCGGCGGCGCGCAAATTCCCCTCGGCCAGTTGGCCGCCATCAGCGTCGTGGACGGTCCCATGGGTATCAAGAGCGAAGGCGCCGTGCCCAACGCCTGGGTCTATGTGGATATCCGTGGGGTGGACGTGGGCACCTACGTGCAAATGGCCATGCACGCGGTGAACGATGCCGTGGCCCATGGCGAAATCGTCCTGCCCGGCGGCTACAACCTTTTCTGGAGCGGCCAGTACGAATACATGCTCCACGCCCGCGAACGCCTGCTCGTCGTCGTGCCCCTGACGCTGCTGCTCATCACGCTCATCATTTACCTGAACACGCAATCCGCCCTCAAGACGGCCATCGTGATGCTCGCCGTGCCGTTCTCGCTGGTGGGCGCCTTCTGGGCGATCTACCTCTGCGGCTACAACCTCAGCGTGGCCGTGTGGGTGGGCATCATCGCCCTCGCCGGCTTGGACGCCGAAACCGGCGTCGTCATGCTCCTGTATCTGGAAATCGCCTATGCCGAATGGCAGGCCCGCGGCGCGCTCACTTCGCCCGCGGCGCTGCACGACGCCATCTATCACGGCGCCGTCAAGCGCGTCCGCCCCAAGGCCATGACCGCCTGCGTCATCATCGCCGGCCTGGCCCCCATCTTGTGGAGCCACGGCGCCGGCGCCGACGTCATGAAACGCATCGCCACCCCCATGGTCGGCGGCGTCATCACTTCCACCATCATGGAACTGGCCGTCTATCCGGCCATCTATTACTTCTGGCGCTCGCGGGCCTTGCCCAAAACGGCCACCAGCGCCGCAAAATAAATGTGGAGTGCGCGGACATGTCGCCGCACTCCATGGCGCTCCGCGGAACTCTGAGATAGTGACTTTGGCGTACGCGGACAGAACCACCGTAGCGCAGGTTTCCAAACCTGCCGTATCGCCGATTTCCAAATCGGCAGGGTGTCGCAAGGTCGAGGGGGTGGAAAATAGAGTGGACCTGCGGGTTTGGAAACCCGCGATACAGCAGGCTTGGAAGTCTGCGCTACCGGTTTGACTATGAAATATCCGGGCGATGCTGCCCCTGTGTGGCCGGGCGCAGGCACAGAAAAACGGGCCGGCGTGCACACAGTTTGATTTACTGTCGCCGACCCGTTTAAACCGTTCTTCAAACAGGAAAAACGGAGCGCCCGTTCTCAATGGGGCTAATGAAAGCCTAGCCCATCTCGTGCCACCTTCAAGTGGTTTTTAATTATCTTTTTCCCCCCGCATTCCCGGCATATCCTCGCCCCCAGCTTGAATCGCCCCATCCCATTTCTGGTCAGCCTCCTGGCGGCGGCGCTGATTCTGGGACACCCCGCCCGCGCGGATTCGCCGTTCGTGGTGGACGCTTGGAGCACCGCCGATGGCCTGCCCCAAAGCTCCGTCATCGCCATCACCCAGACCCGCGACGGCTACCTCTGGCTCGGCACCCTCAACGGTCTCGTCCGGTTCGACGGCGATTCCATGACGCCCTTCAATGTCAACAACACCCCCGGCCTGCCCGACAACGTCATCGTGTTTCTTTACGAGGACAGCCGCACCAATCTCTGGGTGGGCACCCACAACGGCGCCCTCGGCCGCCTCCAGGACGGGGTCCTCAAGAACGTCTTCTCGATGGGCGGCGCCAATGGCAAAATCACCGCCGCCTTCGAGGACGCCGAACACGCCCTCTGGTTCGCCACCGACGGCGCGGATGATTTCTGCTGGCGCGACGGCGTGCTCGAACGGGTGGCGGACCTTCCTTGGGCGTTCCGCTCGGCCCTGAGCGACCTCGCCTTGCACGCCTCCTATCGCGCCGCCGACGGTTCCCTCTGGACGTTCAAAAACCGCCGGCTCCAGCAATGGCGCGGCGACCATCTGGGAAAGGATTTTTCCACGCCCTGGGGCGATGCCGTGGTCACCGCCATTTGCGCCGATGAGGCCGGTCATCTGGTTGTGGGCACCCGCGGTTCGGGCGTCTTCTGGCTGGATAACAGCGGCGGCTTCCAGCACCTCACCAAAAATGACGGCCTGTCCGAGGACTACGTCCTCTCGCTCTGCTTCGACTCGGCCGGGGACCTCTGGGTGGGCACCGACGGCGGCGGGTTGGACCGCGTGAAGCGCAAAATCTTTTCCACCCCCGCCGAGCTGGGCGGCGGCGTGGCGCTCTCCGCCGCCGAGGACGCCCAATCCGGCCTCTGGGCCTCCTTCAATCTCCGCGGCCTCACTTACTGGCTCACCAATTCCGTCCGCCGGTTCACCATCGGCCAGGAATCCAAGGCCGGCCCCGTGCTCGTGGACCAGCAGGGCCGCGTCTGGGCCGGAACCAGCGGCGAAGGCCTGTTCCAGTTCGTGGATGGACATTTCATTTCCGTCCCGGCCTCCAGCGTGATCGGCCCGCAAATCTACGCCCTCTTTCTTGCCCGCGACGGGCGGCTCTGGGTCGGCGGCCGCAGCGGCCTGGCCAGTTTCGACGGCAAGGTTTGGCGAACGGTTTCCGCCGCCGACGGCTTGCCCCCCTTTCCCATCCGCGCCCTCGCCGAGGACGACCAGGGCGGCCTCTGGATTGGCACCGGCGGCGGGCTCTACCACCTCTCGGCCAACCGCCTCGTGCCCGTTCCGGCGCCGGTCAGCGACATCGCCTGCCTGCTCGTGGACCGCGACGGCGCCCTGTGGGTCGGCACTTCTGCCCATGGCCTGGCTTGCTTCCGCAACGGCAATTGGTTTCGCTTCACCAAGGCCGACGGCCTGATGGATGACATCGGCTATCTCATTGAAGACGGCCTGGGCAATTTCTGGATCGGCTCCTACGAAGGCCTGCTGCGCGTGCCCAAGCACTCGCTCACCGACTTCGCCACCGACCACTCGCGCCGGATCTCCGCCCGCACGCTTCTCACCCGCGAATGTTCCGCCGGCGCGCAGCCCGCCGCCATCCAGGCCCGCGACGGCACGCTCTGGTTCCCCACCACCGAGGGCTTCGTTTCCATCAACCCCCTCGCCCTGAAGCCCAACACCAATCCGCCGCCGGTCGTCATCGAGTCGGTCGCCGTGGACGGCGTGGACTTGAACACCAACCGGCTCAGTCCCGGCTGGAGCGGCAGTGTCCGCCTCACGCCCGCCAACGAACAGCTCGACATCCATTTTGCCAGCCTCGATTTTTCCGCCCCCAAAGGCGTGCAATTTGGCGCCCGCTTCCGCTACCGGTTGCAGGACCAAGCGCAGAAGGAGCGGGAAAACTGGACCGATATCGCCACCGAGCACGTGGCGCATTTCCCCAAGTTGCAGCCCGGCGCCTACACTTTCCACGTGCAGGCCTGCAACGAGGACGGCTACTGGAATGAGACCGGCGCCAGCCTCGCCATCGTCGTCGAGCCGCCCTTCTGGCGCAAACCCGGCTTCCTCGCCGCCGCCGCCGTGTCCTTCATTGCCGTGCTCGCCGGCACGATCTATCTCATTTCCACCGCCAAGCTGAAACGCCAGTTGCGCGCCGCCCAGCAGAAGGAAATGGTTGAACAAGAGCGCGCCCGCATCGCCCGCGACCTCCACGACCAGCTCGGCGCCAACCTCACCCAGATCACCCTGCTCGGCGAAATGGCCGAGACCGACAAGGAGCTGCCCGGCGAAATCGAGCAGCACGCCCAGCAGATTTGCGCCACCGCCCGCGACACCACCCGCTCCCTCGATGAGATCGTCTGGGCCGTGAACCCTTCCAACGACACGCTGGCCAGTCTCGCCAATTACGCCTGCAAATATGCGCAGGACTATTTCGCCATGGCCGGCGTGAGCTATCGCGCCGACCTGCCCTCGGACCTTCCGCCCACGCCCATCCTGCCCGAGGTGCGCCACAACGTCTTCCTCGCCTTCAAGGAAGCCGTCAACAATGTCGTCAAGCACGCCCGCGCCACCGAGGCCCACGTCAAGCTGGAGCTCGTGGACCGGGAATTTGTCCTGAGCGTCAGCGACAACGGCCGCGGCATTGGCGACCTCTCGGGAAAGAATCTCCGCAACGGCCTGAAGAACATGCGCCGCCGCCTTGCCGACGTTCACGGCCGCTGCGAAATCGTCCCCGGCCCGCACAGCGGCACCGTCGTCCGCCTCACCGTCCCCGTGAAAATCAGCCCGGACTCGGTGTAACTTGGCCGGCCGCACTAGCGGCAAACTGGCGTTCGCCGCCAATTCTCTCTGAAGTTTGGAGTTTTTCCGGGCCTTGATTTTACCTGTCCATTCCATGACCCCGGGGGTAATTTACCGGCAATAGTCATGGCCGGACATCGTTTTTCCTCAAGTGAAACGCCATTTCAGCCGTTAGGAACAGGAAATTACAATAGGTTTCATGAGTTTAAACGCATCGGTCACATGTTTCACATGGGCCGGTTTCCGGTGGCTTGCCACCCGTGTGCGGTTGATTTTGCCTTCCTTCTTCAGACCGGGTCGGCCCCTTGGAATCGCGGGCATCTTGACCATGCTGCTGGCCGGTTCGGCCACCTTGTCGGTGGGGTTCTGCCAGTCAACCAACCGGCTGCTGACCAAATTGAGCGAGGTGCAATCCCTTTCGCTGCAAGAGGGGAGAAATGGCTATCCTGTCCGGGTGCGGGCTTCGGTTACTTTTTGCTATGCGAATCTGCAAATGGCGTTTATCCAGGACGACACGGGCTCGGCTTATCTGTCACGAGGATCCGACGCGAAGTGGGATTTGCGTCCGGGGCAGGTCGTGTTGGTGGATGGGGTTACTTCGCCGGGCATAACGCAGTGCAACGTCCGTGAATCGAACCTGAAAGTCACGGATGAGATCGCAATGCCGTTGCCGGTGTCCTTGGACAGCGAGGCATCATTTCGCAGCGCCAGCGATGCGCGGTGGGTCAAGACCACCGGTTTCATTTCCGCGGTTGTGGGTCAACTAGACAACCGGACTGAGTTGAGACTTTGCGCGGGTGGCGGCCGGATGTTAAGGGTGGCGGTTGTGGACGGAGACTTGGCGCAGGCGGAAGCGCTGCGGGGTTTCCTGGTGGACGTGACCGGCGTATTTGGTCTGGATCTGGATTCGAATAACCAACCAACCGGAACCAACGTCATTTGGGTGCCGGGCTTTGCCTGGGTCCGGAAAGTGCGGCCGATTCCGATCACGCCAATTGCTTCGCTATTCGTGCCGGCCGGGGTCCGGTCCGTGGGCCTGCCCAGCCGCGTTCGGGGGACCGTCATCAGGGAAAAGCCGGGGAATTATTTGCTGGTGCGCGACAGCTCCGGGAGGGTGCGGGCCAATTTCGACGCTTCCGTCCCGTACAGCGCCGGCAGCCTGGTGGAGATTGTGGGGCTGCCGGAATCCCAGGAGGGCGCGCTGGTGCTGGACCATTCGGTGATCCTGACCACGGACTCGGACCCGGGCGCCGCCCCGGCGTCAACCAAGGTGGTCATTCCCACCGCGGCCAACACGAATCTCGATGAATTAACCCAGGTGGTTCAGGTGCGTAATCTGTCGCTGGCCGAGGCGATGCGGGGGCACCCCGTGCGCATCACGGGTGTGTTGACCTACCGCGATCCGGGACAAAAGGTGCAGTTTTTGCAGGACAACTCCGGGGGAATCTATATTGATCTCAAGCGAAAGAAATTCGATTCCCTGCCCGATGCCCGCCAACGGGTGGAGATTCGCGGCTTCAGCGGGCCGGGAGAATTTGCGCCGGTGATCGAGGCGGAACAAGTGAGTGCCCTGGGCGAGGGCGATTTTCCGCCGCCGAATCCCTTGGCCATTCAAGCGTTGATGACCGGCAGCCAGGACAGCCAGTGGGTAACCGTCAACGGCGTCATTCGCAATCAGACGCTGGTGGGCGGCGATACCGTGCTGAGCCTTTCCGCCGGGGACTCCCTGGTCAGCGTAACTGTGTCCGATGCGGTCAACCACCCGGCCCCGGCGAACTACGAGGACGCCTTGGTGGAAATCCAAGGCGTGTGCGCGACGAGTTTCGATGACCAGCGCCGTTTAAAAGGCATCTGGTTCTATGTGCCCGGCTGGAAACAGGTGCGGGTCCTGGATGCCGCGCCGCAAGATGCGTTCGCGCTCCACTTGCGGCCGCTGGGTGATCTCCTCCGGTTCCAGGCGGCGGGGGGTGGCGTGCATCGCTCGCACGTCCACGGGGTGGTGTCGTCATGCCAGGAGGGGGGGGCGTTCTATCTGCAGGATGGCACCGGCGGGGTGCTGTTCCAGCCGCAGGCAGGTGCTCCGCCGGTCAGAATCGGGGATGAAATTGAGCTGGTTGGATTCCCCTCGGTGCTCAACAAGCTGCCGGTGCTCCAAGAAGCGGTGCTCAAGCCGACCGGTCATGTGGCCCAACTGATACCATTCCGGCTGACACCCGACACGGCGGGCAAGGAGGAATTGAACGGCAGGCTGGTACGCTTGGAGGGGCTGGTGTTGGGCCATTTCAACAGCCCCGCCCAGGAATGGCTTTCGGTCCAGATTGGACCGTGGATCACGGATGCGGTTCTCGACAAGGTCCAGCCCAGCGACCGGCTGGCGACGATTCTTCCCGGCAGCATCGTCAATCTGACTGGCGTCTATGTGCCCAAGCTGGATGACGATCGCCGGCTGCAGTCCTTCCAGGTGTTGCTGCGGTCGCCCCAGGACGTCCGGGTGATTTCCCGTCCTTCATGGTGGACGGCCGGCCACGTCTTCTGGGTGTTGGGGACCTTCGGCGTGGTGCTGGCGCTGGCGCTGACCTGGGTCAGTTTGTTGCGCAAACAGGTGCAAATCCAAACGCGCCAGTTGCGCGAAGAAATCGAGGAACGCAAGCGGATAGAGGCGCAAGCCGAATTGACGCACCAAGAACTGCTGACGGCTTCGCGCCAGGCGGGCATGGCGGAGGTGGCCATCAGCGTGCTCCACAACGTCGGCAACGTGCTCAACAGCGCGAACGTTTCGAGCAACCTGCTTTTGGACCGCATCCACCGATCCCGCACGCCGCAGGTCGCCCGCGTGGCGGACACGTTGCGCCGGCATACCGGCGACCTTGGGGAGTTTTTGACGCACGATCCCAAGGGCAGCCTGCTGGTGAACTACCTCGGGCAGTTGGCGGAATACTTGTCCGATGAGCGCAACGAAATATTGAAGGAAATTCAATCGCTCACCGGCAACATTGAGCACATCAAGGAGATCGTGGCGATGCAGCAGCAGCATGCCAAGAACCGGGGCGGCGTCATGGAGTCCCTGGTTGTTTCGCAGATGGTGGAGGATGCGTTGCGCCTGCATGCCGGAGCCTTCGACCCCCGGTTGAAATGGGTGAGGGACTACCAAGACGGCCTGCCGAACATCACCACCGACAAACACAAGGTGCTTCAAATCCTGATCAATCTGCTGGGCAACGCCAAATATGCCTGCCAAGAAAGCCGGCGGCCCGACCAGCAGGTCGTCGTGCGCGTGCGTGCCGAGGCCGGCCGGATCAAGATCATGGTGGTGGACAATGGCGTGGGCATCTTGCCGGAGAACCTGACGCGGATATTTAACTACGGATTCACCACCCGGCAACATGGGCATGGCTTCGGGCTGCACAGCAGCGTTCTGGCCGCCCGGGAATTGCGCGGCAACCTCTCGGTCCACAGTGCCGGACCGGGCCAGGGTGCCACGTTCACCTTGGAATTGCCCTTGGAAGGGTGGGTAGAGGGGCCGGTCCGGGAAAAATGACAGTTTTGCGTTTTCGCGGTTAACAACCCGGCATGCGGCCCGGAAGTTCGTCCAGCCTCCAACCGACCGCCCCGTAGCGGCAAACTGGTGTTTGCCGCCATCTAAAAAATGGCGTGGCAGCCGGGATTGGTTTGCGCCACCCCCACGTATTCGCGAATGAGCACCGGCGCACGGTCCTCACATGCGGATCGCCAAGCATGCTGGAAATTCGCGTCAAAACTTTTTTCCCCGCCCTTTTTTCCTATTAAATTTTTTTCTTCCCCTCCGCACTTGAATCCGTCCCTAAAATTGACGACAGCCCCCGTTGCTGTACTGCCGCCCGCCATGGAGTATGATACATCTAATTATCATCAACTCGCTTATGTCGTCTCACTGGTCCTATCGCCCGCCGTGGCCTCGTTTTTGCCTGCTGGCACTCGCTGCGGGCCTACTCGCGGCGCGCGCGGACCAGGCCATTTACACCGATTCCCTCCAGAACGGCTGGGCCAACTGGAGTTGGTCCGACACGATCAATTTGGCCAATACGTCCCCCGTCCACAGCGGTTCGGATTCCATCAGCGTCCAAGTCACCGCTTGGGGCGCGCTTTACGTCCATAACACCGCATTTTCGCCGTCCTCCTATACCAATTTCAGCTTCTGGATCAACGGCGGCGCCTCCGGCGGCCAGTTGCTCCGGGTGCAGGCTTCGCTGAATGGCGCTGCCTTTAATGCTGGCATCTCCATCGGTCCCTTGGGCACCTCTTGGCAACTCGTCAATGCCCCCATGTCCACCTTGGTGCCCGCCGGACAAAGCCAAATGGACGGCCTCTGGATCGAGGACCGCTCCGGCACCACGCAACCGCCCTTTTACGTGGACGACATGGCCCTGCAATCCGGTCCGCCCCTGCCGGTCACCAACAACGCCCCCGTGGCCGTGCAAGTGGATGCGCTGGCCGGCCGCCACCCGATCAGCCCGTTGATTTACGGCGTCGCGTTCGCCGCCTCCAACGATCTGGCCACGCTGAATTTCACCCTGAACCGCTCCGGCGGCAATGCCGAGACCTCCTACAATTGGCAGCTCAACGCCCATAACCACGCCGCCGATTGGTATTTCGAGAGCATTGACGACGGCGACGCCACGCCCGGCGCCACAGCCGACACCTTTGTGGCCAACAGCCTCCATGGCGGCGCGCAACCGCTGATCACCATTCCCATGATCGGCTGGTCGCCCAAGCTGGGCCCGCAGCGCGGCAAGCTGGCCAGCTATTCCATCGCCAAATACGGCCCCCAGCTCGGCAACGATTGGGAGTGGATGCCCGACGCCGGCGACGGCATCGGCACCAACGCCACCGCGCACACCACCTGGCTCATCACCACGAACGATCCCAACGACGCCAATTTCCCCACCAATTCCGTCTTCCAAAGCGGCTACGTGCAGCACCTGATCAGCGGCTGGGGCAATTCCACCAACGGCGGCGTGCGCTACTACATCATGGACAACGAACACAGCATCTGGTTCGCCACCCACCAGGACGTTCACCCCGTGGGCCCCACCATGCAGGAGATCCTCGGCCGCATCCTGGACTACGCCAGCATGGTGAAGTCCAACGATCCCAACGCCCTCGTCTGTGGGCCGGAGGAATGGGGCTGGAGCGGCTATTTTTACAGCGGCTTCGACCAGCAAAACTCCGGTCTTCATGACCGGGCTGCCAACGGCGGCTGGGATTATATGCCGTGGCTGCTGAACCAGTTGCACCAGCACGACACCAACGCGGGCCGGCGCCTGCTCGATTACTTTACGCTCCACTGCTACCCGCAGGGCGCCGAGGACGCCAACGGCGGCACCGATGTTTCCCCGGCCACCGAGCTCCTGCGCAACGAATCCACCCGCCAGCTCTGGGACACGAATTACGTGGATCAAAGCTGGATCGGCGAACAGCCCACCAACAACATTCTCATGCTCATCCCGCGCATGCAGGCCTGGGTGACCAATAACTATCCCGGCACCAAGATCGGCATCACCGAGTACAATTGGGGCGCCGACGCCTACATCAACGGCGCCACCGCCGAGGCGGACCTCCTCGGCATCTTTGGCCGCCAGGGGCTCGACTTGGCCACGCGCTGGGAGGTGCCCGCTGACAACACGCCCACATTCCTGTCCATGCAGATGTACCGCAACTACGATGGCCGGAAATCCGCCTTCGGCGACATCAGTGTTTCCGCCACCGTGCCGGATCCGGATAATCTCTCGGTGTTTGCCGCCATCCGCACCAACGACAGTTCGCTCACCGTCATGGTGATCAACAAGGTGCTCAGCGGGGCCACGCCGCTGTCGCTGAACGTCACCAATTTCGCCGACAGCGGCACGGCCCAGGCCTGGCAGCTCACTGCCAGCAACGTCATCACGCAACTGCCCGCGGTGCCCTACGCCGGCGGCGTGCTCACCAATCTGTTGCCGGCGCAAAGCATCACCTTGTTTGTCCTGCCCACCGCCAGAAACCTCCGCCTGCGCCTCGGCACGAACGCCCCGGCCGGGCAGTTGCTGCTGTGGATGGACGGCCAGGGCGGCCAGCGCTATCTCCTGCAATCGTCCACCAACCTCGTCACCTGGTCCACCGTCAGCACGAATGCTTTCACGACCAATTCCTTCAGCGTTCTGCTGCCCACGGCCAACCCCGCCGCCCTGTTTTACCGCGGCCTGTTGAACCCGCCGTGAACCGCTCCCGAAGATTCATTTAAACCACGGTGTGATCACAAACCCGGCTGGAGCAGACCGAGACGCACGGAACTTTCACGGAACGCCGCCTCGCCCCTTCTCCCCAAGGGAGAAGGTGCCCGAAGGGCGGATGAGGGGGAAGGGAACTCGGCAAAACAAGGTCTGTCGAATGGCCGAAATGCCCCATCCTCAGTTTTTATCTGTACTACAATAATGAAAGTTCACGCAATCTCGGCAAAGATTCTTGTGCGAGCGCAAAACGCTTTTTTTCCATCCTCCATCCACCATCTTCCATCCTCTGTGGTTGCGGCTTTGCTGCGCTGTGTTCATCTGTGGTTAAGTCATTTTTCAACTGAATCGTTTCAGCTTGGACTGCACCGGTGGCCCAACACCGCCCGTTGCTGAAAATCCATTCTAGGTTATTCTCTCCGCGTGAATTCAAACAGCGTAGGTGGTCCCGCCCCGGCCGCGGGCGAAAAGGCCGCCCATTTCATTCGCAACTCCATCCCGGCCGGCGGCCTCTTTGCCGGGCTGGAATGGCGCATTGCGCCGGCGCCGTTTGCCCTCGACGCCGCCGTGGCCCGCGATATCGAATCCCTCGGCCGTGTGCTGCTCCAGTTCTACCGCGCCGTGAACCTGCTCTACCGCCGCAGCGTGGAGGGCAAACAGCCGGATTGGGTCGCCCGCTGGCTCGACCTCGGCAAGCCGCGCGAGCTGATCGAACTGCAGCGCTGCGCCGCGTTCAAGAACGACGTCCCGCGCGTGATCCGGCCCGACATCCTCCTCACCGAAGACGGTTTCAGCATCACCGAGTTGGACTCCGTCCCCGGCGGCATCGGCCTGACCGCCTGGTTGAACCAGATCTATTCCCGGCTCCCCGCCGACCCCGGCAGCCCCGCCCAATCGGCTGTGCTCGGCGGCGCCGACGGCATGCTGCGTGGTTTTGAAGCCATTTTCGGCGACGCGAACCACGTGCACATTGTCGTTTCCGAAGAAGCCAAAACCTACCGCCCGGAAATGGACTGGATCGCCGCTCAGCTCGGTTCCCGCTTCACCGTTCACGATGCGGGCTTCACCGATTTCGCCGCCGGCAGCGCCGTTTACCGCTTCTTCGAGCTGTTCGATTTGCCGAATGTCCCCGGCGCCCGGCGGATCTTTGAACTCGCCGCCGCCCGGCAGATCCGCCTCACGCCGCCGCCCAAGCCCGTGTTCGAGGAAAAAATGCTGTTCGCGCTGCTCTGGAACCGCAACCTGCAAGGCTTTTGGCGGCAGGAGTTGGGCGAAAGTTTTCTCGCCCGCCTCCAGCGCGTCGTGCCCTACACCTGGCTCGTGGACCCGGCGCCGCTGCCGCCCCACGCGGCCATTCCCCAGCTCAACCTCACGGATTGGCGGCAGTTGAAAACCCTGTCCCAGCGCGAGCGCGACCTCATTCTGAAAGTCTCCGGCTTCTCGGAAAACGCCTGGGGCGCGCGCGGCGTGTTCCTGGGCAGCGACCTCTCGCAGGCCGACTGGGGTGCGGCGGTGGAGGCGGCCCTGAAGAATTTCGCGACCTCGCCCAGTGTCTTGCAGCGCTTCCACAAGCCTTCCCAGGTGGATGCCACCTGGTTTGCCTTCGACAAAAATGAAGTCGTCCCCGCCAAGGGCCGCGTGCGTTTGTGCCCGTATTATTTTGTGGCCGGCGAAGGGGACGCCGCGCGCCCGCAACTCGGCGGCGTGCTCGCCACCATCGTCCCGGCCGACAAGAAGATCGTCCACGGCATGTCCGACGCCGTGCTCGCGCCGTGTGCGCGCCGATGACCCTAAGGCTGCGCGGTCACCTTTGGCGTCTGGTCCTTGATCTCCAAGCAAACCACCGAGGCAATTTTGTCCGGCGCCGTCTCGGGCAGTTTGAGCGTGACCTTAGAGCCGACTTGCGTCACCGGCAACTTCTGATGGTCGGCCAGCAGATACGCTTTCGTCACCGGGCTTTTCAGGCCGGCCAGTTCAAACTTTCCGTCGGCCGGCCATTCGAAGATTTCGAGGTAGATTTTCGTGGGCCGGACGCGCAGGCCGAAGATCCATTCGCCCGGCTTCGTCGTGCTGCGCCAGTTCCAGGCGGGAATGAATTTGGGGTTGCCGTCCCCGTCCTTCTCCGTGTCGCTGAACGCGCCCGCTTCCGCGCCAAACACCGTCGGTTGCGTTCCGTAAATCGCCTCGTGATTCACCTTCATCCAGGCGCCGATCTCGGCCAGCCGATCCAGGCTCGGCTGCGGCATCAAGCCCTCGCTGGTCGGGCCCACGTTGAGCAGGAAATTCCCGCCCTTGCTCGCGATGTCGCACAAATTGCGGATGAGCGTCTCCGTGGATTTCCAGTTGTTGTCATTGGTCTTGAAGCCCCACGTGTCGTTCATGGTCATGCACGTTTCCCAGTCGCGGCCCGGATAACCGCGCGGCGGAATGAATTGCTCGGGCGTTTCCGTGTCACCCGCGAACCCGCCGCCCAGCCGGTTGTTCATGATGATGTTGGTGCGCGCTGCTGTCACGGCGTCATAAAGTTTCTGCGCGCGTTTGGGGGTCATGTCCACGGGCGTGTCCCACCACAGCACCGCCGGCGCCGCGCCGTAATTGGACACCAGCTCCTTGATTTGCGGCACAGCCAAGCGGTCAATGTATTTGTCCATGCTGCGGTTTTGCAACGGGTCCCACTTGCCGCCCATCGCGGCGCCGCCGTTGTTCCAGTCCTGCGCCTGCGAATAGTAAAAGCCCAGCTTGAGGCCCTGCTGCTGGCACGCGTCGGCCAGCTCCTTCAGCGGATCGCGCCCGAACGGCGTCGCCTGCATGATGCCCCAACGGCTCGCGTGCGTGTCGTACATCGCAAACCCGTCGTGGTGCTTCGCCGTGATGATGATGTATTTCATGCCCGCCGCTTTCGCCGTGGCCACCCAGGCGTCGGCGTTGAATTCGGTCGGGTTGAAATCCCGCGCGTAGCGCTGGTACTCCGCCATGGGGATCTTCAGGTCATGCATGATCCACTCGCCCGCGCCGGGAATGGGCTGCCCTTGGTAAATTCCGGCCGGCACCGAGTAAACGCCCCAGTGGATGAACATGCCGAATTTCGCCTCACGCCACCACGCCATGCGGGCGTCGTGCTGGGCTTTGGTTTCTTTCTGTTCCGCCGCCTGGAGTCCCGCCGGCAGCCCGGCCAGGCAGGCCAGGAGAATAAAGAAGAATAATTTTTTCATGATCATTCCGTTGAATTCATCTTCCGACTTTTGGGGTGCGGTTGTCCAGACGCATTTGGCGGCCGGCCCGCGCCACCCTGGGAGTAGTGAAACATCTGGTCCAGGTATTGGCCCGGGAGCTGTTCCAGGAACTCCTTCCAGCTCCCGGCCAGCGCCCGCACTCCCGGCGGTTGCGCCGCCTCCGCGCCTTCGAGTGTGAGACAAAATTCTGCGCCGGCATCCGCCTGGCCGCGCGGCACATTCGCCTGGCCCTGGAAGGGCACCGGATATCAGGCATGAAACGCCAATCCGTAGCGGCGGCTCTGGTGAGCGCCGCCATCTGCGCGGGATAAATCGGACTGCCGGCCCAATATACCAAGAAAACGAACCAGACTACGGCCTGATCCATGCCACCGCTACGGCCCCAACAGAATCCGATAGAAGTTTGCCGGCCCGAATGTTGAATTGGTAACCGACCAGAAGTATGGCAGCGAAGCCGGCGTGTTGGTGGCGATCGGCGCCCAAGAGGTGAGATTCGACGACACCAGAACTGTATAGTCCGGTCCCGAGTTGCCATTGATCCAGAATCCAAGGAGGCCGTTGGTTACCGTGGCATTGCCGACCACCGGATTGGTCGGGCGAATGACCGCCACGTTGAAGGTCTGGGTTGCCGACAACGGTGGCGTGCCGTTGTCCGTCACCACCACGGCCACGGTCTGTGTCGAGGGCGATTGCGCGATGGTTGGCCGCCACGCAACGATGCCGCTGCCCGGGCCAATGGTCGCGCCAGCCGGGGACTGCGGCAGGCTGAAGGTCAGCATTGGCGCGGGCACATCTGTGTCGCTGGCGGAATTGGTCACCAGCAGCGTCCGGCCGGCCAGAATCGTCTGGGGAGCCACCGGCGCCAAGGCGGGCGGTGTGTTTGCCGGGGTGCCAAACACCTCGAACTCCCACAGGGAATAGCCATAAATGCCTGACCTCACGGTTCCATACATTCGCACATACCGGCCGACGCCGGAAAGACCGGTCAAGTCTTCGATGCCGCCGGCCCCGTTGACCGTGCTGTAAATGGCGGTCCAATTCGTCGCATCATTGGAGACCTGTATCTGGTAACTTTTTCCGTACGCATTCTCCCAATCGAGGATCACCTCCGAGACATTGTACGTCGCCCCGAGGTCCACGTAGATCCATTGTGGATCGCTGAATGCTGAAGACCAGCGCGTGGCCGTGTTGCCATCCACGGCGTTGCTTCCCGGATAGCCCGAATTCTCCACCGAACTTACGGTCACCGGCTGGTTCAAAGCCAGGTTGGCGAGGGGCGCCGCCAGCGCCGCCGCGATGGGGAGGGAGTTGCTGCTGCTGCCCGCCGCATTGGTCGCCGATACCACATAATAGTAGGTTGTGCCATTGACCAAGCCGGTGTTGGTGTAAGTCGTCGAAGCGACATTGGCGATGTTGGTGTACGGACCGCCGTTGATGGTGGATTGCCTGACCACATAACCGGTCGCACCCGACGAAATAGACCAGTTTAACGCCACCTGGCCATTCGTCCCGGCGGCGGTCAAGTTGTCTGGAACCGACGGCGTGCCATTCGTCGCCAGAAAATCGATCCAATTCAACTCTTGGGAGGCGGCGCCAAGCACGACGCGTAAAGTTTGCTCTCCGGCCGGCAGGGAAACCGTGGTGGAAACGCCCGACCAACCAGTCGAAACCGGGGAGGCCGTTGCCAACAGAACGCCATTTTCATACACGCTGATGGGACTGAGCGGACCGGTAATGCGAAAGTTCAACGGATATTTCCCGGGCGTATCCACCTGAAGCTGGTAGTTCAAGCTGGCGCCGGAGGCCGTGGAGGTCATGTCCGCCAGCCCATTGGTATCCGTGGTCGGCACGATGTTCATTTGCGTTGCCGTCACGTACCGCTCGGCCTGCAACCGGCCGGGGATGCGATAGTAGAGGTTGGTGCTGTGCACCGGCATTTGCACATACGCCTGCCCCGCGACGCTCAACACGCCGGAATTGGTGGTGAGCAAACTGTTATACGGGTCCCCGGTGATGCGCGACATGAACCACGCATAGCCCTCCACCCAGGGCGTGCTTTCACAATAATCCACCGCCGGAATCAACTCGGCCAGCACGGCGGCGTTGCTGGTCGCGCCATTGGCGTTAAATTCCGTCATCCACACCGTTTGCGTGGGAAAATCCGTGTGCATGGTGCCCAATATCCACGTGTTCTCGCCAAAACCTCCGTAACTGTGCGTGGACATGCCCGTGGGATGGGCTGAACCGCAATAATAGAGGAACGCGTCCAGATACGGCTCCTGATAGGTGTAGGTGACGTTCGTTTGCTGGAGGGGGTCGTAAGCGGTGATGCTTTGATTCGCCGGGGTTCCAATCGCCATGTGCGGTCCGATCACCGGAATGTTATACGGATCGCAAATCGCCTTCACCTGAAGAAAAGTCGTGGCTGAATTGGACGGCGTCATATCCGCCTGCGTTGTGAAATTCGGCTCGTTCAAGGCGAACACCCGCCAGGGCCGGTTGCCCGCCGCGAGGTACGCCGAGATGTCGGTTTGAAAACTCGGTGCGCCGTTCCAGGCCATCGGCAGAAAATCCATGGCCACGCCAGACGGCACCGTCAACGGCGTCGCGCCCCAATTGTAGTACCAGGACACACCTGGAGCCAGCGACTGAAAGTCCGCCGCCGACATCGTATTGACCCCGAGGCCGCGTTTCCGGCTTTGCACCGGCGCATCGCAGCTCACGATTTGCACTTGAGCGCCGGCCTCGTTAAGAAGAAATGCCGCCAGCACCAAGTTGCAAGCAACTCGTTTTGCCGTGGATGGAAAAGAAAACTCAAAAAGACGCATGCGATTCCGTATCGTCCGGCAGGATCTTTGCAATGGCAGTGGAAATCATATTCTTAGGGGTGGCTGCGGAAAAGAATACTACATTTAATTTAAAATGTAAAATTTTATCGCATTTCCCGTTAGCGGCTAACCAACACCCCCACCCGAATCCATGTCATGCTCACGGGGTGAGACTGCCACCACGACGCAGCCGGTCCTCCCGGTCCTCCGCCGCGGCAATGCCACGGCGTACCGCGCAAACATGGCGCTTCAGGCACCGCCTGCCGGGGTGCGAGGGAATCGGGAGACGCTTCCCGGGGGTAGCTCCCGCTGGTCGCTCACCCCCGGCTATTTTCAGGAAACGCCTCCGGCGTTCAGCCGTATAACCCCTGCGGCGGGAAGCGAAGCGCATGCCGCTTTCGTGCGGGCGACGATCCCCAAAAGCTCGCGGCCAGAGCGTGCGTCCGAAAGCGCCGTCGCCGCTGGCACTTTGCCGGCGCAGTCCATGACGCGAACGAAATTGCCGGGCGTTTCAAAAATGCGCGGTTCCTCAATTCTCAATCCTCTCCCGGCCGGGCGGCCCCGCCCGCGTGCCGGAGTCCGCACTTTGTGCCTTGGTGTCCCGCCGCCAAAAAGCTAAATTGTCTTCATGTCGCACGCTGACTTCGTCCATTTGCACCTGCACACCGAGTATTCCCTGCTCGATGGCGCCTGCCGCTTGGACAAGCTTGTGGACAAGGCGCACGAACTGAACTTCCCCGCCATGGCCATCACCGATCACGGCGTCATGTACGGGGCGATTGATTTTTACCAGATCGCCCGCGCCAAGGGCATCAAGCCCATCATCGGCTGCGAAGTTTATGTGGCGCCCGGCTCCCGGCTGGAAAAAAAACCGGGCACCGGCTCGCGCGACGTCTATCATCATCTCGGCCTGCTCGCCAAGGACGAGATTGGCTACAAGAACCTCATCCGCCTGGTCACCGCCGCGCACGTGGACGGCTATTACTACAAGCCGCGCATAGACAAGGAAATCCTGGCGAAATATCACGAGGGCCTGATTGCCCTGTCCGGCTGCCTGTCCAGCGAAGTCGCCGATTTGATCGTGAAGGATCAAATCGCCAAGGCGCGCGACACCGTGGACTGGTTCAAGCAGACGCTGGGCCCGGAGAATTATTATCTCGAGCTCCAAAACCACGGCATTCCGGACCAGGCCAAGGTCAACCGGCAGTTGCTGGAGTTTGCCAAGGATTTCGGCCTGAAACTCGTGGCCACGAACGACGTCCACTATATCGAGAAGAAGGATTCCCATGCGCATGACTGCCTGGTGTGCATCGGCACGCAGGACCAGTTGAGCAACCCCAAGCGCATGAGCGTGGGCTACGTGCCGGAACAATTTTATCTGCGGAGCGCCGAGGAAATGAAGGCGCGGTTCACCGAGGTGCCGGCCGCGGTGACCAACACCCTCGAGGTGGCGGAGAAGTGCAATGTCGAGATCAAATTCGGCGAGCTGCACTATCCCGTGTTCAATCCGCCGGAGCATTTCACGCGCGAAGGCTATCTGCGGCACCAACTGGCCGAAGGCTTGTTCCGCCGCTACACCATTCACGCCCGGGCGGAGGGCCAGGAGTTCATCATCACCGGCATTGATGATCCCAAACATCTGCCCACCTATCAGCCCGCGCCGGCCGCCGAGGGGACGCCAAGCGCGAAGACCCCGCTCACGCCCGAAGACCCGGCCGTGGCCGCCGCCCTGAAGGTGGTCATTGACCGGCTGCAACACGAGCTGGCGGTCATCGAGAAAACCGGGTTCATCTCCTATTTTCTCATCGTGGCGGATTTCATCCGCCACGGCCGCAACCGCGGCATTTCCTGCGTGGCGCGCGGCAGCGCGGCCGGTTCAATTGTCACCTACCTGCTGGAAATCGCGAACGTGGACCCGATCCGCTACGGTCTGCTGTTCGAGCGCTTCCTGAATCCCGAGCGCGTCAATCCGCCGGATATTGACATAGATTTCGCCGACGACCGCCGCGCGGACGTCATCGAATATGTCCGCGGAAAATACGGCCGCGACGCGGTGGCGCAAATCGTCACCTTCGGCACCATGGGCGCCAAATCAGTGGTGCGGGACGTCGGCCGGGTGATGGGCTTGAGCTACGGCGACTGCGACCGCCTGGCGAAACTGATACCGGCCGAGTTGAAAATGGATCTGACGAAGGCGCTCCACCAGGTCCCGGAGCTCAAGGAGGCCTACGACAACGAGGAAGTGACGCACGAGTTGATTGACACGGCGTTTGTGCTGGAAGATCTGGCGCGCAACGCCAGCGTCCACGCGGCGGGTGTGGTCATCGGGCCCGAGCCGCTGGTAAACCTGCTGCCGCTCAAGCTGGACGAAAGCGGCACCTTGGTGACGCAATACCAGATGGGGCCGGTGGGCGAACTGGGCCTGTTGAAGATGGACTTTCTGGGTCTCAAGACGCTGACCGTCATCCGCAACGCCTGCGACATGGTGAAGCGCACCCACGGCGTGACGATTGACATTGACCACCTGCCGCTGGACGACGAGAAGACCTATGGCTTGTTGAACCGGGCCGAGACCCTGGGAGTTTTTCAGTTGGAATCGAGCGGCATGCGCGACCTCTGCAAAAAATTCCAGATCAGCTCGGTGCAGCACATCACCGCGCTCGTGGCGCTCTACCGGCCGGGGCCGATGGACCTGATTCCGGATTTCATCAAGCGCCGCCACGGCGAAATAGAGATCGAATATCCGCATCCGCTGCTGGAATCCATTTCCAAGGAGACCTACGGCATCCTGATCTATCAGGAACAGGTGATGCAGGCCGCGCAAATCCTGGGCGGCTACACCCTCGGCGGTGCGGATTTGCTGCGGCGCGCCATGGGCAAGAAGAAGCACGAGGTCATGGCCGAGCACCGCGCGATCTTCGTCAAGGGCTGCCACGACAAGCATCAGATTCCCAAGGAAACGGCCAACGCGGTCTTTGACCTGCTGGAGAAATTCGCCGGTTACGGCTTCAACAAGTCGCACGCCGCCGCCTATGCGGTGGTGGCCTACCAGACGGCGTATCTGAAGGCGAACTACCCCGTGGAGTTCTACTGCGCCATGATGACCAACGACGTGGCGGACACGGACAAGTTAAGCGAATACATCAACGAAGCCCGCGAGATGGGCATCGAAGTGCTCGGCCCGGATGTCAACGAAAGCGAAATGTATTTCGCCCCCGCGCGCGCGGGCGGCCGGGCCCGGGAGAGCGCGACCACGGAGGGCGAACCGCGCGTCATCCGCTTCGGCCTGGCCGCCATCAAAGGCGTCGGCGAGGTGGCCGTGGAGGCCATACTCAAGGCGCGGGACGGGCAGGGAAAATTTCACTCGCTCGCCGAACTCTGCGAACATGTGGACGGCCGCACCGTCAACCGCAAGACGCTGGAAGGCCTCATCAAGACCGGCGCCTGCGACACCTTTGGCGAGAACCGCGCCACGCTGTTTGCCCAGATTGACCAAGCGCTGACGCGGGCCGCGGGGCTCCTGGCGGACAAGCAAAAGGGGCAAAGTTCCTTCTTTGACACCTTCGAGGAAAAATCGGCGGCGGCGCCCGATGTGCCCGCCAGCCTGCCGGAATGGCCGCAGCACGAGTTGCTGGCCAACGAAAAGGAGCTGCTCGGTTTTTATGTGTCCGGCCATCCGCTGACGCCGCTGGCGCCGCTGCTGGACAAATATTCGATGCACACCACGGCGACGCTGGCGGACGCCCCGAACCGGAGCATGACGCGCATTGGCGGCATGATCGCCGCGGTGACCCATGGCGTTTCCAAAAAATCCGGAAAGCCCTACGCCATGGCCACGCTCGAGGACTTGAACGGTACCGTGCAGTTGCTGGTGATCAACGACTACGAAAAATTCAGCCCGCTGCTGGAGGTAAACCGGCCCATCCTCGTGGTGGGCGAAGTCGCCACGGGCGAGGACAAGCCCAAGATTTTTCCGCAGGAGATCATGCCGCTGGCGGACGCGGCCCGGAAGTACACCAAGCAGGTGCATTTTCGCCTGCCGTCCGCGCACCTGCAGCCTGCCGACCTGGTGAAGGCGCAGACATTGGTGGCGGCCCACGCGGGCAGGTGCCCGCTCTTTCTCTGTTTCCTCCGGCCGGAAGGCGGCTCAGTGGTCGTCGAGGCCAGCAGCCATTTTGGCGTGACGCCTTCGCTGGAGCTGGAGCAGGAAGTCAACCGCTTGTTCGGCGCCCAAACCTATTATGCCGTGGTGGACAAGACCCTGCCGGAGAAGCAGCGCCGCGCCTGGCCCAAGAAGAACGGCGCGGCCAATGGCGCCAACGGCCACGAGTAAGCGGACGCTGGTCCGCGGACCAGGCCGGGCGCGCTCAATGCAGGACCAGCCGGTAGAAGCGGGAACGGAACGAGGCCGCGTTGGGATCCACGAACTGCATCCAGTAGTTGGTGGCCATCACGTCCGATTGCCAGATGGAGGTCCAGGTTTGAAGATCGGTGGTGGCCTGCACCTCGTACCAGTGCCCTGGCGCAACGGGGAATTGGAGCGTCGCGGCGCCGCCGGCACCGCCGCCCGAATTGATGGTCATCAGGCCGGGAACGAGGTAGGAAATCTCGGGTGAATATCCGCTCTCGTCGCCATAGGCATCGTAAGCGGTCGCGGCGAAATAATAAGTGAGGCCGGGGATCAAATTTGAAACCGTGGCTGACAGGACATTACCCGCAGTGATCTTGTATGGATAATTACCACTGTTGGTTCCGTAATATACATTATAGCCGGACACGTCCGGCGAGGCGCTGGCGTTCCAATCGAGGATTACATTCTGGGCATGGGCTTTTTCCAACGTGGCGATACCGATCAGGACAACGAACAACCAATAACGGAAGTACTTCATGCCCTGTATGGTGCAAGAGCGATGCCAAGCAACCGCTCCGGAAATAAGTGAACCGGACCGACACTCCAATCCAGAGGCCGGCGCACGCGGGGAAAATCATTTTGGAAAGAACGGCGGCGGGCCGCGCTTCAGACTCCGATCAGGTTGGCGGGTTTCAACAACGCCCACTGCAAACTCAACTGCAACGTCATGGCGCTGAAATTCTGAAAATCCACCGGCTTGGCAATAAAGGATTCGGCGCCCAGCCGTTTGCAGACGGCGATGGCGTCGTCGAATTTTGAAGCGGTCAGGACCACCACGGGGATGTCGCGCGTGCGCGTATCGGCCTTGACGCGACGCAGGACTTCGAGCCCGTCGATTTTCGGCAAGCCCAAATCCAGCAGGATCACCTGCGGATGGTCGTTGATGCGGCGGTAGGCGAATTCGCCGGTGCAAAAGAGAAAGTCCAGGGCGGCGGCGCCGTCGCGAACGACAAAAATGCGGTTGGTCAAATGCGCGTTCTTCAGGGCCTGCACCACCAGCAGGGTGTCGTTGTCGTTGTCTTCCACCAGCAGAATGTCCACCATTTCATCATTGCGGAGCGGCGCCGAGCCCGTCTTGCTATCCAAGTCGGCGAAGAGGGTGAGCACGGAAATGCCCAAGGCATCGGCCAGTTTCTCGATGCTCTTCAGCGAGATATTGCGCGAGCCGCGTTCGATGTCGGAAATATAGCTCCGATGGAAGCCCGCGCGCTTGGCCAGATCATCCTGCGGGATCTTCAGCCGGTTACGCCAGTTTCTGACGGATGTTCCCAAACGTTTTTCAATGGGAATCTTTTCCATTGCGTCTCCTCCAACCTTATTATTGTCCACTATAATGTTTGTGCAACCGTAAATTATAGTCGGCAGGCCTTCAAACCTGTTTTTCCCAAAAATTCTTCACTGTCTGGTATTTTTAACGGACGTGGCTGAAGGTGAGACAGGGCCAAAACGGGCCGGGAATTGGCCTGAGACGGCTGGAATTTGTCCGTGCCGGGGGCGCGGTCCGGCGGCGGGTCAGCGGGCGGCGGCGGCGGTTTCCTTGGACTCGGGTTCCACCCATTTCCCGTGCTCCTTGATGAGGTCCACGAGACGATCCACCGCTTCGGCTTCGGGGATGTTGAATTTGATGGGCTGCTTGCCGACGTAGAGATTGATTTTATTGGGCGCGCCGCCGACGTAGCCGAAATCCGCATCGGCCATTTCGCCGGGGCCATTGACGATGCAGCCCATGATGGCGATTTTGACACCCTTGAGATGTTCGGTGCGGGCCTTGATGCGCGCGGTGACCGTCTGGAGATTGAACAGCGTTCGTCCGCAACTTGGGCAGGCCACGTAATCGGTCTTGAAGCTGCGGCAGCCGGCGGCTTGGAGGATGTTGTAGGCCAGGCGCAGGGACTGGCCCGCGCCGCTTTCCCCGCGGATCAGGATGGCGTCGCCGATGCCGTCGGCCAGGAGCGAGCCGATGACGACGCCGGCCTGCAAGAGCGCCAGATTGGGCGGCAGGGGCACGGGGTCGAAATGGAGGCAGTCCTTGAGCAGGATGGGATTGTTCCGGCCGAGCTGTTTCAGCCGGGCGGCGAGCAGGCGGAACGCGGCAATGGCGGGCAGGTCCACGCCGTCCTTGACGGTGACCAACTGCGTTTCGCAATTGATTTCAAAATCCGCGGTGGGATCAATTTCCGCCACGTTCAAATCCTCATAGACCGCCTCCGGTTTCACGTCGTCGCGGGGCCGGAGTTTGGGTGCCACCTTATCGAAGGCGGCGCGGGTGACGACGACGCGGATGAGCTGGCTGCCGCCGCATTTGACCTGTTCATTGAGTTCGATCTCGGGCGTCTCGCGCTTGGCGAAATGGAAGGGGTCGAAGGGGAAGTTCAAGTCTGCGAGCGCGCGGGCGAGCGCGGGCGCAGCGACGGGCTGCGCCGGGGCGAGGCGCGAACCGGCGTTCGCGGCCAGGGAAAGGCGGGGCACCAGCGCCAGCAGGTCGTTGCACACGGCGATTTCCTTGGGCGAATCCTCGGTGAGCGACACGCGGATGGTGTCGCCCAAGCCGTCGCAGAGCAGCGAGCCGATGCCGATGGCGGACTTGATGCGGCCGTCCTCGCCTTCGCCGGCCTCGGTGACGCCGAGGTGAATCGGATAGTTCCAGTCCGGTCCCAGCTCATCCAACCGGGCCACCAACAGGCGGTAGCATTCGATCATGACCTTGGGATTGGAGGCCTTCATCGAGAACTTGAAGTCGTGGAAATCGTTTTGGCGGCAGATGCGGGCGAATTCGAGCGCGCTTTCGACCATGCCCAGGGGCGTGTCGCCGTAGCGGTTCATGATGCGGTCGCTCAGCGAGCCGTGGTTGGTGCCGATGCGCAGGCAGCGCTTGAGGCGTTTGGCGGCCAGCACGAGCGGCGTGAATTTCTCCTCGATGCGCTTGAGCTCGGCGGCGTACTGCCCGTCGTTGTATTCCTTGATGGCGAATTTTTTGGAATCGGCGTAATTGCCGGGATTGACGCGGACGACCTCGACCCATTTGACGGCTTCCATGGCGGCCTCGGGCTTGAAATGGATGTCGGCGACGATGGGGACGAAGCAACCGCGCCGGCGCAGTTCGGCCACGATGGGCTGCAGGTTGGCGGCGTCCTTGACGGTGGGGGCGGTGATGCGGACGATCTGGCAGCCGACGGCGACGAGTTCAAGAGTTTGCTGGACGCACAAGGCGGTGTCCATGGTGTCGCACGTGAGCATGGACTGCTTGACGACAGGGTGACGGCCGCCCAGCACGACGCCGCCGTGCGCGGGGTCGCCGATGACGATTTCGCGGGTGGGGCGGCGCTGGTAAAAGCAGGGGGAATCGCAGTATTGCATGGGAAATTATTTTTGGGGGGCGAAGACCACCGGCACGTCGCGGTCGGCCCGGGCGCTCCGGATCCAGTCGCCGGCGTCGAAGAAGGCGATGTAGATCATGAAGGCGATGAGGAGGGCGGCGAAGCCGGACTGGATTTTTTCGAGGATGCGGGCGCTGACGGGGCGGCGGCGAACGACCTCGATGAGCGAGAGCAGGATGTGGCCGCCGTCCAGGACGGGGAGCGGGAGGATATTCAGCAGGGCGAGATTGACGTTGAGGATGACGCTGAACCAGAGCACGCGGCGCCAGCCTTGCTCGTCCTGGAGCAGGTTGTAATAGACGCGGCCGATCATGACGGCGCCGCCGAGCTGCTGCACGCCGATTTCGCCGTGGGGCTTGAACAGGGCGCCGAGCGTGTTGAAAATCTGCATGGCGCTGGCCTGGATTTGCTCCATCGGCCGGGGATGCAGCATGGTGAGGTTGGTGTCCGCGTGCCAGGAGAGGATGCCCAGGGAGGGGCCGCTGTTGGCCGGGGAGAGCGGTTTGACCGCCGTGATGGTGCGGTCGAACTGTTGGCCATCCCGGAGGATGGAAAGGGTGAGGGGGTGGACGACCGTATTGCTCATGTCATCCTCGGCGGACATGACGGACATGAAGCTGTAGGTTTTTTTGCCGTCGAGGGCCACGACTTGATCGCCGGGCTTGAGGCCGGCGAGGGCGGCGGGGCTGTTGGTGGCGAGTTCAAAGATGGTGGCCTGGTCCTCGGGGGCGATGAGGATTTTGCGGAGGGCCTTGCGTTCGTACCACTTGGTGGGGGCATGGGAGGGCACGGGATAAGCCATGGCCTCCTGATTATCACGCCGGTATTTGATGGCGATGTTCGTGCCCGTGCTGGTAACGATGCGCCAGGTGACGCTGTCGGAGGAGGTGGGCGCGAAATGGTGAACGGGCTGGCCATCTACTTCCAAGACGGTATCGCCGGGGCGCAGGCCGGCCTTCCAGGCGGGGCCGGAGGGATCCACCCAGCCGATGGTGGTGGTGTTGTCGGCCTCGATGGACGGCTTGCCGACCTGCCAGACGAGGACGGCGAAGGCGATGGCCAGCAGGAAACTGAAGAGCGGCCCGGCGAAGGCCACGATGATCTTGTCCAGCGGGGCGACGTTGGGCAGGGGCTCGGCGGTGTCTTCGGCCTTGCCCTCGATGGCTTCCATGGTGGCCATTTGGGGGAGGGACACGTAACCGCCGAAGGGGATGGTGCCGAGGGCGTATTCCACGCCGCCGATTTTTTTCTTCCAGATGGGCTTGCCGAACCAGATGGCGAAGCGCTCCACCTTGAGGCCGCGCCAGCGGGCGGCCAGGAAATGGCCCAGTTCGTGGACGCCGATGATCAGGTTGAAAATCAGGATGACTTCCAACGCTATGAGGATGTAATGCACGATGGTCATTTCAAAATCAGGAATACAGTATATCAGTCCGGAAAATAACCGCAAATGTTACCGGGCGGCCTCCCGCCGGGCCCAGGCATCGGCGGCCAGGATCTGGTCCAGGCTGGGATGGGGCACGGGCTGGTGCGCAGCCAGGACGCGGCGGACGGTTTCGGTAATCTGCGGGAAATTGATTTTGCGGTCCACGAACGCTTCGACCGCGATCTCATTGGCGGCGTTCAACACGGCCGGCAGGGTGCCCCCGATTTCGCCCGCCCGGCGGGCCAGGGCGAGGGCCGGGAAACGCTCGAGGTCCGGCTCCTCAAAGGTGAGGGTGCCGATTTTGGGGAAGTGGGTGTGCACGCGGTCGCTGGCGGCGCGGGCGGGGTAGGTGAGGGCGTACTGGATGGGCAGGCACATGTCCGGGCTGGAAAGCTGCGCCAGCAGGCAGCCGTCCACGAATTCCACCATGGAGTGGACGATGCTTTGGGGATGGACCACCACGCCGACGCGGGCCATTTCGATGTCGAAGAGCCAGCGGGCCTCGATCATTTCGAGTCCCTTGTTGAAGAGGGTGGCGGAGTCAATGGTCACCTTGCGGCCCATGACCCAGGAGGGGTGCTTGAGGGCGCGCTCGACGGTGATCTCGGAGAATTTCTCGCGGGGCCACTGCTGCGCGTCGCGGAAGGGGCCGCCGCTGGCGGTGAGCCAGAGCTTGCGGATGGAGCCGGGCGGCTTGCCGTCCAGGCACTGGAAAATGGCGGAGTGTTCGCTGTCCACGGCCAGCACGCGGACGCCGCATTTGCGGGCCTCCTGCATGACGATTTCGCCGGCCATGACGAGGATTTCCTTGGAGGCGATGGCGATGTCCTTGCCGGCGCGGATGGCGGCCAGCGCGGGTTCGAGGCCGGCGGTGCCCACGATGGCGATGAGCACGATATCGGCTCCCGGAAGGGTGGCGAGCCGGAGGAGGCCTTCGCGGCCGCAGGCGACTTCGCAGTCGGGGCCGAGGGTGTTCTGGAGTTCGCGCGCCTTGGCGGGGTCGTTGAGGGAAATGACGGCGGGATGGTGGCGGCGGGTCTGCTCGAGCAGCCGGGCGGCGTTCTTGCCGGCGGCCAGGCCGACGAGGCGGATCCGGTCCGGGAGGTCCTCAGCGACCTTGATGGTGCTGGTGCCAATGGAACCGGTGCTGCCCAACAGAACGACGTTTTTCATTTTGCTTTAAGATATACGATTTGCGGGCCGGTGGGCAGGTCTGAATTTGCGGATCATGGTACGAGGACGTGGCGGAGGTACACGTACATGATGGGCGCGTTGAACAGGAGGCTGTCCAGGAGATCCAGGATGCCGCCGATGCCGGGCAGGACGTGGCCCGAATCCTTGGCGCCGCACTCGCGCTTGAAGAGGGATTCGATCAAGTCGCCGATGACGGCGGTGAAGCTGAGGATGATGCCCAGGACGATGGCGTGATAAATGTTCATGCCGGCCAGGTGGCTGCCGAGGAAATGGACGAAGACGACGCTGGCGGCGGTGGAGACCACGATGGCGCCGCCGAAGCCCTCCCACGTTTTGCCGGGGCTGATGCGGGGGATGAGCTTGTGCCGGCCGATGAGCGAGCCGACCACGTAGGCGCCCATGTCGCTAAATTTGGTGAGCACGATGAAATAGAGGAGGAAGTACTCGCCCTCGACGCCGGGGAAGAAAATGATTTTCTGGAAGAAATTGAGGAGCCAGGGCACGTACATGAGGCCGAGCAGGGTGATGGCGATGGCGCTGAGGCCGGACGAATTATCGCGGGAGGCGAGCTGGCGGAGGCAGAGGCCGAGGACGAAGAGGATGAGAAAGCTGGTTTCGAAATCATTGACGCGGGCGGGGGTGTTGGAGATGCCCAGCCAGCCGTGCAGGTGGGCGAAGGTGCCGCACATGAGCAACACGCCGCCGATGACGCCGGAGGTCTTGAAACAGCGCAGGCCGCGTCGCTGGGCGAGGCCGTAGAACTCCAAAAGGCCGGTGAGGGCCAGAAAGGCGATGAGGAAGGCGAACACGCTGTCGGCAATGGCCCGGTGGCCGGAGAACATGGCGGCGATAATGCCGGTCCAGAGGACCACGGTGGAGGCGAGGCGGCGCAGGAATACCTGCGTCTTGGAAGGCGATGGCATGGGACGGTCCGGAACTGACATGAGCGCGAGAAATTAGCAGGGCCGGGGGCGAAAGCCAACGCTGTTTTGGGCCCGGCGGCGGGCCGGGCGGGCGGCGTTCAGAAGAAGGGGTTGTGGGCTTGTTCCTGGGCGACGGTGGTGAAGGGGCCGTGGCCGGGGCAGAGGAGGGTTTCGGGGGGCAGGGAGAGGATTTGTTCGCGGATTTTTTGGCGGGCGAGCTCCCACGACTGGTTGCCGCGGCCCATGGAGCCGGCAAAGAGGGCGTCGCCGACGATGGCGACGTGGGGGGCGTCTTCCTGCCAGTTGCCGACGAGATAGGTGACGCCGTCTTCGGCGTGGCCGGGGGTTTCGCGGTGGGTGACGCGGAGGCCGCCGACGTGGGTGATTTCGCTGGTTTTGTTGCGCTGCTCGACGGGCGCGGACTTGGAACCGGAATGAACGTGGGCTTTGGGCCAGGCGGCGCGGATTTTGGGGAGGGCGTCCACATGGTCCCAATGGGAATGGGTGATGAAGATATGGCGGAGGGTCAACTGATTTTCGGTGAGACAGTTCAGCACGGGCTGGGCGTCCAGGCCGGTGTCGAAGAGGGCGGCGTCGCGGGTGGCTTCATCCCAGACGAGATAACAATTGACGGTGAGGTCATCGCGGCTGGTGGTGAAGACGCGGAGTTCGCGCCAGCGGGAGAGGTCGGGGGGCGCGGGGAGCCAGCCGGCGGCGATGTCTGCGAGTTTTTTGGGGTTCAGGCCGACGAGGTTGGCAAGGGGGGCGAAGTTTATGCTTTGCCCGCCGGTCTGGCCGGATGCTTCGAGCGTGGAAAGGTCGGCCTCGGAAATGCCGGCGGCATAGGCGGCGGGGCCGGAGGCCACGCCGCTCATGGTGCGGGCCTTGCGGATGATATCGCCCAGATGATCCTCAAGTTGCATGGGGCCACAGTAACGGATGGGGTGGGGGCGGGCAAGCGGAGGTGGGGGATTTTGCGGGGTGCGGGCGGAAAAATTTGCCGGCCCGGATAGGAGGTGAAAGATTTAATGGCAAGCGACTCAGCGAATTGCATGGCTTGTCGGCCGGAGGGGGATTTGTTAGGATGCGTCCGTGTTCTTCGCCAAAAAACCGAAGCCGCGCGAGCGCTTTTACTTGTTTCCTGGGCAGGGTGGAAGCAATTATTACCGGAAGCAGAAGGTAATAATGCGCTGGACCCTGGTGGTGGCGGTGTTTTTTGGGCTGGCCCTGGCGGCGGCGATGTGGTGGGCGGCGCGGCTGCATTATTGAAGGGCCGCGCTTGACCGGGTGGGACGGGTTGTTACCATGCGAACAGACCATGAAATTACTGCGAATCATCCTGATGCTGGCGGCGGCGCTGAGCGTGCCGGCGCTTTCACGAGCGGAAGTGGCCGACGGCATCAAGGCCGTGGTCAATGACAAGGTCATCACGTATGCGGAGGTGGAGGACTACGCGCGGGACGCGGCGGGGGCCTTGCGGCAGCAATACGCCTCGCAGCCGGAGTTGTTCCAGCAAAAGCTCAATGACCTGTTGAATGACGCGCTGGACCAGCTGGTGGAGCGGCAGTTGATTTTGCACAGTTTCGACACGGACGGTTACAAGCTGCCGGATGGGGTGGTGGATCAACTGGTGCAGGACCGGATTCGCGACCAATTCGGGGACCGGACGACGTTGATCAAGACATTGCAGGCGAGGGGCATGACCTTTGAGCAGTTCCGGCAGCAGATCCGGGATCAATACATCACTTCGGCGATGCGCAACCAGAACGTGCAGCGGGAAGTGATCATCTCGCCGATGAAGATTCTGGATTATTATCAGAACCACCAGGACCATTTCCGGGTGGAAGACCAGGTGAAGCTGCACATGATTGTGTTGAACAAGACGGGGCCGGATGACACGAACGCGCTGCGGTTTGCGAAGGAGATTGAGGCGAAGCTGAAGGAGGGGGCGAACATCTCGGAAATGGCGACGATTTATTCGCAGGGTTCGCAGCAGCATCAGGGCGGCGAGTGGGGGTGGGTGGAGCGGTCGGTGCTGCGGAAGGAGCTGGCGGAGGTGGCGTTTTCGCTGGTGCCGGGCCAGGTGAGCGAGCCGATTGACGCGCCGGACGCGGTTTACATCATGCAGGTGGACGACAAGCGGACGGCGCATCCGAAGCCGCTGGCGGATGTGCGGGGGGACATTGAAAAGACGTTGCGGACGCAGGAGCAGGCGCGGTTGCAAAAGGCGTGGATTGACGGGCTCAAGAAGAAGAGCTTCATCCGCTACATCGAATGATCGCGGCCGCGCGCCGGTCGGCGCGGCGAACTTCAATATGACTGGCTGGCTTGGAATTTCCCTGGGCGACATCACGGGTGTGGGGCCGGAGGTGACACTCCGGGCGCTGGCGGCCGAAGCCGGGGCGGATCAGACGAAGTACCTGCTCATCGGCGACGCGCAGCGGCTGGGTCGGTTGAACGAGAGACTTTCCCTGGGGTTGGCGCTCCAACCCTTCACGGGCCACCAAGCGGATGGCCGGTTCTTCACCGTCAATTCTTTTCCAGAACCATTGCCGGAGGAGTTGCCGGCGGGTGCGGCGGCGGCGGCCCGGGCGGCGGTGACTTGGCTGCGGGACGGCGGGCAGCGCTGCCTGCGGGGCGAACTGGACGCGCTGGTGACGGCGCCGGTGAACAAGGAATCCATCATCCGGGCGGGGCACAAGTTCATCGGGCAGACGGAATTTTTGTCCGAGCTGGCGGGGGCCAAACGGACGGCGATGATGCTGCTGGGGACGGACGAGCATGGGCGGTGGCTGCGGGTGGCGCTGGCGACGGTGCATATTGCGATCAAGGCGGTGCCCCGGAAACTCACGGCGGAAAAGATCCGGCTGGCGATCGAGCTGGCGGCGCAGTCGTGCCGGGACTTGGGGCTGGCGCGGGCCAAGATTGCGGTGGCGGGGTTGAATCCGCACGCCGGGGAGGGCGGGGAATTTGGCGACGAGGAGATCAAGACGATCACGCCGACGGTTTTGGCGGCGCAAAAGCAGGGGCTGGACGTGGTGGGGCCGCTGAGCGGGGACACGGTTTTTTGCCATGCTCTGCGGGGCGAATTTGACGCGGTGGTGGCGATGTACCACGACCAGGGGCTGGCGCCGCTCAAGGCGGTGGCGTTCGACAGCGGCATCAACTGGACGCTGGGGCTGCCGTTCATCCGGACTTCGCCCGATCACGGCACGGCTTATGACATTGCGGGGAAAGGGGTGGCCAATCCGGGGAGCATGATTGCGGCCATCCGGCTGGCGAAACAACTGGCGAGGGGGCGGAGGTAGCCTCCCCCTGAACCCGAAGATGGTAAAACGAGCAACTCACCCCGGCCCTCCCCATGAACCCGGAAAACATTCAACCTTCGACAATCAACTTCCAATCCTGAACGAAGGCGGCAGCGCGAGCCCCTTCGATATTGGGCGTTGAACGTGAAATGTTGAATGCTTCTTTGGCGGTTCAGGGGTTCAAGGCGCCAACGCTTCGGTAGTTCTTCAACCGAGCAATTCGCGGACTTTGGCGGCGATATCTTTCTCCCGCATGAGCGACTCACCGACGAGGATGGCGCCGGCGCCGCAGTGCTGGAGCCGCCGGACATCGGCGCGGGTGTGAATGCCGCTTTCGGCGACCAACAGGGGCGAGGATGGAGGATGGAGGGTGGAGGATGGAACACGCGCCTTGGCCATCTTCGCAGCTAATTTTTCCGTGGTCGCCAAATCCACTTTGAAGGTCTTTAAAGCGCGGTTGTTCACGCCGATGAGCAACGGGGAAATTGTCAGTGCGCGGTCCAGTTCTGGTTCATTGTGGACTTCCACGAGGGCGGCCAGGCCGGCCTCGGTGGCGAGGGCATGAAAGCGGGCGAGTTGTGCATCCGTCAAGATGGCCACGATGAGCAGGATGGCGTCGGCGCCCCATTCGATGGCTTGGAGGATCTGGCGTTCGTCTATGATGAAATCCTTGCGCAGGAGGGGGAGTTTCACGGCGGCGCGAATCTGGCGGAGATAATCGAGCGAGCCCTGAAAGAATTTTTCGTCGGTGAGGACGGAGAGGCAACTGGCGCCGGCGGCCTCGTATTGACGGGCGATGCGGACGGGATCGAAGTTGGGGCGGATGAGGCCGGCGGAGGGGGAGGCTTTCTTGACTTCGGCGATGAGGCCCATGGGCGAAGCCTGGCGGAGGGCGGCGAGAAAATCGCGGCGTTCGCCACGTTCGAGCACGGCATCGCGGAGGTCGCCGGCGGCGATGAGCCGGCGCGGGAGCAGGGCCACCTCGCGTTTTTTTTGCGCAACGATGGTATCGAGAATGTTCATGGCGGCCATGGTGGCGGGTGATTAATCTTCGTCGTCTTTGACGCCTTGCAGGCGTTTGATGGGGCAGCCGGCGCGGAGCCAGGCATTGACGAAGGGGTCGAGGGCGCCGTCCATGACGGCCTGGGTGTCGCTGGTTTGCTGGCCGGTGCGGAGATCCTTGACCATGCGATAGGGCTGGAAGACGTAGCTGCGGATCTGGTTGCCCCAGGAGATGCTGCCCTTGTCGCCGTAAAAGCGTTCCATCTCGTTTTTGGCCTCGTCGAGTTTGAGGGCGAAGAGTTTGGAGACGAGCATGGCCATGGCAGTGGCCTCGTTTTGGGCCTGGCTGCGCTGGGCCTGGGAGGCGGCCACCAAGCCGGTGGGCAGGTGGGTGAGGCGGACGGCGGTCTCGACCTTGTTGACGTTCTGGCCGCCCTTGCCGCCGGACCGGTAGGTGTCGCGCAGGATTTCGCTGCGCGGGATGACGATGTCGCTCTCGTTCAAGTCGCTCAATTCGGCGATGACATCCACGCTGGAGAAGCTGGTATGGCGGCGCTTGTTGGCGTCGAAGGGGGAGATGCGGACGAGGCGGTGGACGCCGCGTTCGGCCTTGCAATAGCCGTAGGCATTTTCGCCTTCGACGCGGAAGGTGACGCTTTTCAAGCCGGCGGAATCGCCTTCGAGGGCGTCGGTGACCTCCCATTTCCAGCCGCGGGAATCGAACCAGCGGCCGTACATGCGGGAGAGCATTTCGGCCCAGTCCTGGGCCTCGGTGCCGCCGGCGCCGGCGTTGATGGTGAAGATGCAGTTATTTTTATCGTGCGGGCCGTTGAGGAAGGTGCGCAGCTCGAACGTGTCGAGGTCGGCGAGGAGCTTATTGGCATCGGCGGTGATTTCGGCTTCGAGCTTCAACTGCGCGGCCTCGGGTTCGGCCAGGGCGAGCTCCAGGAGGACCTGGACATCTTCGAGTTGTTTGCCGAGGTGGTTGAGGGGGTCGAGTTTGCCGTGGATGTCGTTGGTCTCGCCGATGACTTTTTGGGCGGCTTCCTGATTGTTCCAGAAGGATTCCCCGGCCATGAGGGACTCGAGTTCGGCGAGGCGCTGGGTCAATTTGGGGACGTCAAAGAAACCTCCGCAGGTGGGTCAGCTTGTCGGCGGCGGTGGCGATCTGTGGTTTGACGAGGTCGAACATGCGGGCGGAAAATACCGCATGTGGGGGCGGGAAGCCAGCCGGATTATCGGGTGGCGGAGGGCTTTTATGGCGCCGGGGTCAAGGCCAGGATTGGTACTCGGCGCGGGCGAGGCGCTCACGGCGTTTGCGTTCAAGTTCCTGCTTCCAGCGCCAATAGCGGTAGGCCGCATACACCAGAAGCAGCAGGAGAACGAAGAAGTAGGAGCTGAAGAGAACATGGCGCATGATCTTGGCGGCGTGCCGGTTGGAGGCGGACATTATGGAGGTGTCGTCGGCGGAAGCGACTTGGCCGGGCAAATTGGTGGGGGTGAGCGCGGCGGGCGGGATGGCGTTGGAAAGCTGGACCTGGGTGGGCGTGACGGACGGGGAGGGGAAGCCCTGATGATTTTGGGTGGCGTTAAAGTGGGGACCGCCGGCGGTCATGGGGCGGGATTGGCCGGGGTTGGGGCTGGCTTGGGCAAACTGGCGGTATGCCGAGGGGCCCGAAGGTTGGTTGGCGGGGGAGGCCGTGTAGGCGCCGGGAGCGCCGTGGTTGCCGGAACCACCGCTGACTGGAGCCGCTACGGGACCGGTCGGCTGGGGTTGGCCACTGCCGCCACCGCTCCCGCCGCCATTTCCGCCACCGCTTCCACCACCACCTCCACTGCCGCCGCCTCCGCCACCACCGCCGCCACTGCCGCCGCCATGACCTGGGAGCGAGGGGACGGTGACGACCGACGGGTAAACGACATCTTCGGGAACGGCTTCTTCCGTCAGGACGATGTTGTCGTAGGAGAAATCCACGTGCGCATCGGCAAAGAGGATATTTCCATAATGGCCATGGACCCCGGACCAGCCGGGGGGAAGATGGGGCGGGGGTATTTGGCGCAGCGTGCCATAGGGATTTTTGAGTTGGGCGGGGAGGCCCCGGTCGGCGGTCAGGATGACTCGGGGGTCATTGTTGTCGGGGACGACGCCGACGTCATAGCTGAGGTTGGTATTGACGAACCGGTTGAAGTTATCGGCGGGGCTGCGCTGGAGATCGGCGGGACAGGCGAGGAGCCGGGGGGTGGAAAGGGTGCTGGCGAGCGGCCAGAAGTCGCGGTAGGAAAAATAGAAGGGGCCGGGGATCTGGTAACCGGCGTTGACGAATTCCAGGGCGCCGCCGTCATTGGTGGAGACCTGGGTGGGGAACTTGCCGCCGTGGTCATTGGCAAAGATGTGGTAGGCAATGCCGATTTCCCGCAGGTCGCTGACGCATTGGATGCGTTTGGCCTGGGCCTTGCCCTGAGCCAGGACCGGCAGCAACAGCGCCGCCAGGAGGGAGATGATGCCGATCACCACCAGCATCTCGATCAGAGTGAAACCGCCCGCCGGCCGTCTGGATATTACAGGGTTCACATGCTTCAGTATTGAGCATCCATTATGCCACGTAATCTTCTCCGTAAAGTCAGAATATACGCGACGTGCACTTCTGATGGGGCGTGAAATTTTCCCAATATGCGTGAATTTCACGCCCCAGCTCCCCCATCCTAAAGCTCATCCTCGCGTTCGGCAAAGAAAAGTTGGCGGGCGCGGTCGTAATCGGCGGCGGGGACAAACACGTTGGCGGGGCGGTCCAGGTCGCCATCGGCGGGTGCGGCGGGGTCCACGAACTCCTGGGTGGCGGTGATGCCGTGTTTTTCGAGCAGGACGACGAGCAGTTCGGTTTTGACGACAGGGCCGGTGAAAAAGAGTTTCATGCGTCAGGCGGTCACTGGGCGGGCGGCGATTCAAGGCGGTGCAACAGGGCGCGGGCCTGCTGTGTTACGGGGGAGCCGGCGGGTGCGTTGCTGAGGCTGAGCTGGAGGTAGCGCCGGGCGGAGTTGGTGTCGGCGCCGCGTTCGGCCACCAGGGCGCGTCCGAAGTTCACGATGGCGGGAGCGATGCCGTTGGTTTCGAGGTCTTGCAAGTCGGTTTGGGCGGTGGCGAGGTCCTTGGTGGCGATGTGGGCCATGACGCGGTTCATGCGGGCGGTGAGGTCGTTGGTGAGGGAGAGGATGTGGTTGAGGACGGGGATGGCGTCGGTGGCGGAGCCGGACTGGATGAGGATGACGGCCTTGGTGTTCAAGGCGGCGACGTCATCGGGCTGTTGGGCGAGCTGGCCATCCACCAACAGCATGGCGTTGGTGAAGTCGCTGAAGGCGAGGTAGGCAGCGAGGACGCGGCGGGTGACGCTGGAATCATCGGGATGTTCCTTGACGACGGCGGCGAGGACGCTGCGAGCGATGTCGCGGTTGGTCTGGAGCAACCAAGAATAGGATTCGAGCAGGGCGAGGTCGAGATCAATGGAACTGTTGGGGGGGGACTTCCGGATTTCCCGGCGGACTTGGTTGACCAGGGCGCGACTGCGGTCGGGCATCTGGAGGCGGTTGTAGATGTCGGCCAGGGCGAGCTGGGGGGCGGGGGCAAGTGGGACGAGGGTGCGGACGCGTTCGAGTTGTTCGGCGGCCTGAATGGTGAGGCCGTGATCGAGGAAGACGGAACCGAGGACGAAGTCCATGGTGGGTTCGTCAAAGGGGCCGTCGTTGTTCAGGATGACGTTGACGCGGTCGGGGTTGCCGAGTTCGGCGGCCACCTTGGAGACGTCGGCGAGTCCGAGATTTTTGGCGGCCTGGAGGTTGGTATTGCAGGCGAGGCTGATGGAGGCGGACCAATTGTTGGTGTTTAATTGCAGGGCCTGATGCAACCGCACTTGGGCCTCGGGCCAGCGGCCGGCTTTTTGCAGGCACACAGCCCAAGCTTGGAGGCCGATGGAGTACCAATCGGCGAGGAGCTGTTCCTGGTCGCGGGGGGCGGGGAGCAGGCCGCAATGGGCCAGTTTTTTCCACGGGACCGACGATTTGGTTGGGGCCAGGCGGGCGAGTTTGCGGTTCCAGAGACTGGTCCAGAATTGTTCGTTGGTTTGGACGACGGCGTCGGGCAGGGCGGCGGGGGCGAGAAGGTCCTGCCCGCGGAATTTCATTTGGTAGGTGGTGCCGGCGGGTTCGAGATAAAAGCCTTCGAAGAAATAGCCATAACTGGGGTGGAGGTAGAAGAGGCGGTTGGTGCGGCCGATTTGTTCGAGGAGGCGGAGCATTTGCGGGGGCGTGAGCGTGTGGGCAGTGTCGGCGGACAGCCAGCCCATGGGTAGGCGGGCTTCCAACCGGGTGCGGTATTCGGCGGTGGGGAGGAGGGAGGTGTTGACGGCCAGCCAGCGGTCGGAGGCGCCATGGCGGGCGAGGGCGGCCTGGAACACGAGGAGGCGGTCGGGGTAATCGCTCAGGACGGCGCCGGTTCCCGGGGGCAGGGATTGGAAGGCCTGCTCCCCGAATTGCCCGATGGGCTGGGAGTTGCGCTGCCAGATGGCGGGGGCGTTGCGGAGGAGGAGGCCGGCGGTGACGACGAGCAAGGTGGCGGCGACACCGGCCACGATGGCGCGCTGCCAGGGGAACCGGGCGCGGGGGCGGCGGTATTCGTCGCGGGCGACGGGTCGGGACAGGAGGAGGAGGTTGCCGGCCAGGAAAGCGGCGCCGAGGGCGTTGAGGTAATCGAAGGTGAGCAGGGGGAGGCGGAGGCCGACTTGGCGCTGCAACATCTGGCGGGCGCCGGGGGAGGGATCCAACGCGAGCCAGCAGCAGGCCAGGAGCAGGAAGGCGCGGAGGCCGCGATAAAGCCAGATTTGGAACCGGTCCACGCCGGACTTGTTCCGCGTGCCTTCGTCGCGCAGGCGGACGATCAAGGGGAGGGTGGGGACGAGAAAGCAAAGCGTGACGGCGAAGACGGCGAAGTGGTGGGCGCGCCAGATTTTGTAGGGCAGGGTGATGACGGTTTTGGTCTGTTGCAGGCTGTCGAGCCAAGCCTGGCCGGGGGTGATCTGGGAGTGGGGGGCGAGGCTGTTGGCCAGGGGTTGGAGGGCGTAGAGGGAGAAGCCGGCCAGCAGGAGCAACGCCAACTGGACAATGAATTTCCAGCGGAAGAAGCGGAGGCGTTCGATGCGGATGACGGCGATCACGAACAAGGGCCAGGCGAGGAGCATGACCCAGTTTTCAGCCATGCCGAGTCCCCAGACCAGGGCGGCGGCATTCAGCCAGCGGGGCTGCTGGCGGACGTTATATTCGAGGAGCAGCCAGATGGCGGCCGCCAAGAGGAGCAAGCCGAGCAATTCGCCGCAGTTGGAGGTGGCTTCCAGCCAGAAACTGAATTCCAGGCCGCAGAGGACACAGGCCACCAGAATGGGCAGCCAGGCGGCGAGCGGGCTGGCGTGGTCCCACGGATCATCCCAGGGCAACAATTGGATGGAGCGGACCAACAGGGCGATGATGATGGCGGCCAAGGCGGCGGCGAACAATTTCAGGAACAGGACGAGCCAGGCGGCCGGCAGCAGATGGCAAGGCAGGGTGAGCAACCAGAGCAGGGGCTGGCCCACCATGGGGGCCTCCTCCCAGCCGGCCAGATTGGCGGCCAACGGGAGAGTGTTGATGGTCATCTGCCCGCCCATCGTGCAGACGTACCCCAGAAAAGCGACCAGCGCCAAAAATAGCGGCAAGCGGCGCACCTGAGTTAGCATGGGATGATTTTGTGAGATTGGCGAGCCGACGCGAGCAAAAAAACGCCGGTCAAGCGGGTTCGGGCGGGAGGGCGCCGGCGCGGGCCGCGAGAAATTTTTTTAATTCCCCGGCCGCCTTGCCGCCAAAGCCCGGGACGGCGGCGAGCTGTTCGACGGTGGCGAGCTGGAGACGGCGGACGGAGCCGAATTTTTTCAAGAGGGCCTGCTTGCGGCGTTCGCCGATGCCGGGGAATTCATCCAAGACGCTCTCGGAGATGCGCTTGAGTCGGAGCTGGGCATTGTAGCTGTTGGCCACGCGATGCGATTCATCGCGGACGCGCTGGAGGAGTTTGACGACGGGGTGATCCAGGCCGAGGCGGAGCGGTTCGGTTTGGTCGGGGCGGTAAATTTCCTCGAACTCCTTGGCCAGACCGATGACGGGGATGTGTTCCAGGCCCAGTTTTTTTAGTTCGGCCACAGCCATGCCCAACTGGCCCTTGCCGCCGTCTATGAGGATGAGATCGGGGAACGACGCGGCGGTGGAAGGGGCGGGCGGGGCGGCGGGAGCGGGATTGGCGGCAGCGGGGATTTTGACGCGGGACTCCTGGAGGAGGCGGGAATAGCGGCGGCGGATGACTTCGGCCATGCTGGCGAAATCGTTCTGGCCGGCGACGGTTTTGATTTTGAAGCGGCGGTAATTGGCGCGGTCGGGCCGGCCGTTTTTGAAGCTGACGAGGGAGGCGACGGCGAAGGTGCCGCTGATGTTGGAAATGTCGAAGCCTTCGATGCGGGAGGGAGGGGCGGGGAGGTTGAGGATTTTACCGAGGTCCACGAGATCGCTTTGGGGGTTGATGGCGAGGGGGAGGGTGTAGGGGACGCGCGGGAATTTTTCGGTGCGTTTGCAGGTGTCCGCGAGGTCGCGGAGGAGGTCGCGGAGTTCGGCGGCTTTTTCGAATTCGCGGGCGGCGGCGGCTTTTTTCATTTCCGCTTCGAGCTGGGATTGCATGTCGCGGCACTGGCCGTCGAGGAAATTGCAGGCGGCCTGGACTTGCGCGAGGTATTGCTCGCGGGTGACGTTGGCGATGCAGGGGGCGGTGCAATATTTCAAATGGGCGTAGAGGCAGTGTTTGTGGTCGGCGGCGCCGGGGGTGAAGACGCGGCAGCCGCGGAGGTTGAACTGGCGGCGGGCGAGCGCGAGGGTGTGGCGGAGGGCGCCGGCGTTGGCGAAGGGGCCGAAGTAGTGGGCGCCGTCGTCTTTTTTGAGGCGGGTGAAGACGAAATTGGGGATGGGGTCGTTGAAATTGACCTTGAGCATGAGGAAGCGCTTGTCATCGCGGAAGCTGATGTTGAAGCGGGGCTTGAATTCCTTGATGAGGCGGCTTTCGAGGAGGAGGGACTCGGCCTCGTTTCTCACGACGTGGATGTCGAAATCATGGACGGACTCGATGAGGGCGTTGAATTTGAGGTCCCAGCCGAGGCGGCGGGAGGGGTGGAAATACTGGCTGACGCGTTTGCGGAGGTCGCGGGCCTTGCCGACGTAGATGACGGTGCCAAAGCGGTCCTTGTGCAGGTACACACCGGGCTTGTGGGGCACGGTGCTGAGTTTGTTGCGGATGTGCTCGGACGCGGGCATGGATCAAGGTTCACGCAAAGCGGGGAGGGCGCAAAGGAAAAATGGCGGCGGTGGTCGAGGCGGGGAGCTTGACACTATTCTTACGCATGACAGAAAAAGATGGTAAAACGAACACCTCACCCCGGCCCTGCCCATAAACCCAGAAGACATTCAACATTCGACGTTCAACTTCCAACCCTGAACGAAGGCGACAGCGCGAGCCCCTTCGATATTGGGCGTTGAGTGTGGAATGTTGAATGTTTCTTTTGCGGTTCAAGGGTTCAATGCGCGAACGGTTTCGGGGAATTCTCATTTTTGATTCGTGGGGACGAGGCCGTCCCCACCCCGGCGCGGCTCGGCGGCGAAAAAGGCTTGCGTGGAAATTTAAATGGCGTATTCAGGGCAAAGTACGAAAGGAGCACTATGGCAGACAATCCAGAGCCGAGTCAGGGGGCACCGCCCGAAGCACCCCCGCCGATAACCCCTACGCCGACTCCCACGCCGCCGCCGGCCAATCCCGAGAGCCAGGCGCGCATGTGGAACATGCTGTGCCATCTGAGCGCCTTGGCGGGGTTGGTGGGCATCCCGTTGGGGAACATTCTGGGGCCGCTGGTGGTCTGGCAGATCAAGAAGAACGAGTTCCCGTCGGTGGACGTGCACGGGAAGGCGGCGTTGAATTTCCAAATCACGGTGACGCTGGCGGCGGTGGTGGCGGCGGCGGTGGCTTGGATGGGGATGCTCTTTTGCGTGGGGTGGCTGTTGCTGCCGGTGCCTATCCTGATTGTGCTGGCCGGGGTGGTGTTTGCGATCATTGCCGGCATCAAAGCCAACAACGGGGAAGAGTACAAATACCCGTGGAGCCTGGAGTTGGTGAAGTAAGGAGCCTACTCGACGATTTGCGGGACGATGAAAAGGCCGCCAGCGCTTTTGGGGGCGTTGCGGAGGGCGTCGTCATGCGGGAGGGAGGGGCGGATTTCGTCGGTGCGTGTGACGTTGACCATGGGAACGGCGTGGGCGGTGGGTTCGACGTTGGTGACGTCGAGTTCGCGCAATTTTTCGATGTAGCCCAGGATTTGGCCGAGCTGGGCGCCCAGCTTCTTTTCCTCGTCCGGGGACAGGGCGATGCGCGCGAGATGCGCGACATATTTCACGTCAATTTCGGCGGCAGCCATGGGGGGAGATTATGCGGCGAGGCGGCGGGAGGAAAGCGAATAACGTGGGCTGACGCGGTGCGTCAAAAGAGCATTTCGCGTGGCGCTAAATTTTTTTGTCCCCTGCCCATGAACCTGGAAAACATTCAACATTCGACAATCAACTTCCAACCCTGAACGAAGGCGACAGCGCAAGCCCCTTCGATATTGGTCGTTGAATGGGGTGTGCGACTGCAAAGTAACTTTGGGTCAAGCGGCAAAATTGATTTCAAGTGAATCGGAGTGGTGGAGACGGTTCCAGCATTCGTCCCAACGATTGCTTTTGAGGGCCAGCCGGAGGTT